>Ga0308171_1000078_pt1 | contig 308899 bp, 274 predicted proteins | sample PhyGR1_FD_202135 | JGI IMG/M metagenome (GOLD analysis project Ga0308171, IMG submission 202135) | Phyllosphere microbial communities from UC Gill Tract Community Farm, Albany, California, United States - DLSLSG.R1 | ecosystem: Host-associated > Plants > Phyllosphere > Unclassified | place...
TAAGGTAAAAAAGTTAACTGGTCAGGATCATATTCCTTAAAGACTACTTTGCCTCCCATGCCTTTAAGATAACCAAAATCATCCTAAAATAAAAGAGGCCGCCTCACTTTTGAGACAGCCTCTTTTATTGAGAAAGCAAGCTGACGTGAATCAGTGCAGCTTTTTTCATTCTATTGATGTGGAATAAAACTTTCTGCTTTTTCCAGAACAACCTTTAAACCTGCCGGATTTTTACCTCCTGCTGTAGCATAAAACGGCTGTCCACCGCCACCACCCTGGATTTCTTTACCCAGTTCCCGAACGATATTTGAAGCATTTAATCCTTGTTTCACCAGCTGATCAGCCAGCATCACTGTTATTCCTGGTTTGCCATCAATTTCTGTCGTGAAAACCAGGAAAAGATTATCAACCATATCTCTTAAAGAGAAAGCCAGGTTTTTAACGGCCTCAGCACTTTGTAGATCAATGTGTTTAGTAATCAAGTTAACACCATTTATACCTCTTACATGATGTACAATATCTTGTTTCAACGTATTTACACGTTCTATCGTCGATTTTTCGATTTCCTTTTTCAGTTTTGCATTTTCATCAATCAACGCCTGCACAGCTGCAGATAAATCTTTGCTCCCGTTTAGTAAAGCTTTTAAATGACCCAGTTCTTTTCTTTGATCCAGGAAATACTGTTCAGCTTTATCAGCGGTTATGGCTTCGATCCGGCGAACCCCGGCTGCAACAGCGCTTTCTGAAACAATTTTGAACGAGCCGATCTGTCCGGTCGCTTTTACGTGCGTACCGCCACAAAGCTCTTTGGAAAAATGATCGTCAAAAGTGATCATGCGGACAAAATCGCCATACTTTTCGCCAAATAAAGCCGTAACACCACTTTCAATGGCATCCTGATAAGGAACATTACGTTGTTCTTTTAATTTAATGTTTTGTCTGATTTTCTGATTTACAATTACCTCAATCTGTGCTAATTCCTCATCAGTCACTTTAGCAAAGTGAGAAAAATCGAAACGCAGATAATCTGCATTCACCAACGAACCTTTCTGGTTGACATGTTTGCCCAGCACCTGTTTTAAAGCGGCGTGCAATAAATGCGTAGCCGAGTGGTTATCTTCAGTTAAGATCCGTTTATCTTCATCTACAACTGCCCAGAATTTTCCTTCCAGATTATCGGGCAATATATCGGTAAAATGAACAGTCAGACCGTTTTCTTTTTTTGTATCGGTGATGTCGACCCAGAACTGGCGGCTATGGTCTTCTAAACGCCCGGTATCGCCTACCTGACCACCACTTTCGGCATAAAATGGCGTTTGGCGCAATACAATCTGATACTGTTCTTTCCCTTTAGCTTTTACTCTACGGTATTTCAAGATCTCAGTTTCAATTTCCAAATCATCATAACCCACAAACTCACTTTGATCATCAGCATTTACGATAATCCAGTCGCCAGTATCAATGGCGGTGGCGGCACGGCTATCATCCTTTTGTTTTTTAAGCGCCTGTTCGTAGCCTACAAGATCAACACTCCAACCTTTTTCGCGAGCCATTAATTCCGTTAAATCAATGGGAAAACCAAAGGTATCTGATAATTCGAATGCAAAAGCGCCTTCAACCACATTATTTGCAGCCTGGTATTTTTCGAAACGCTGAATACCTGTAGATAAAGTTCTCAAAAAAGAAACCTCTTCTTCCAAGACCACTTTTTGTACAAAATCCTGCTGCGAAATCAGTTCATCAAAAACACCTTTAAACTGCTCTGCCAATAGCGGCACCAATTGATTTAAAAATGGTTCTTTAAAGTTTAAAAAGGTATAGGCATAACGTACAGCCCTGCGTAAAATCCTGCGGATGACATAACCGGCTTTATTATTAGAAGGCAACTGACCATCGGCGATCACAAAGGAAATGGCACGGATGTGATCGGCCATGACACGCATGGCAATATCGGTTTTCTCGTCGGCACCATATTTAATGCCCGATTTTTCTGCAATGAACTGAATCATCGGTTGGAAAACATCGGTATCATAGTTGGAGGTTTTTTCCTGTAAAACGCGCACCAAACGTTCAAAGCCCATCCCGGTATCCACATGTTTGGCTGGCAAACTCTGCAATGAACCATTTTTTAAACGGTTAAACTGCATAAATACATTGTTCCAGATTTCGATTACCTGCGGGTGATCTGCATTGACCAGCGTAGCCCCATCAACCAAAGCTCTTTCTTCATCCGTACGGCAATCTACATGGATTTCGGAACACGGTCCGCACGGCCCTGTATCGCCCATTTCCCAAAAGTTATCTTTTTTGTTTCCAGGTAAAATATGGCTTTCGTCTACATATTGTTTCCATAAATCGTAGGCTTCCTGGTCTTTGTCCAGCCCTTCTTTTTCATCGCCTTCGAAATAAGTAACATATAATTTATCCTTAGGGATTTTATAAACCTCCGTCAACAATTCCCAACTCCAGGCAATCGCCTCCTTTTTGAAATAATCGCCAAAGCTCCAGTTGCCCAACATTTCAAACATGGTATGGTGATAGGTATCAATACCAACTTCTTCCAGATCGTTATGTTTACCCGAAACACGTAAACAGCGTTGGGTATCTGCAACCCGAGAATATTTTATAGCGGCTTCCCCTAAAAAAAGATCTTTAAACTGGTTCATACCGGCGTTGGTAAACATTAAAGTGGGATCGTTTTTAACCACTATCGGTGCCGAAGGAACAACATGATGTTGTTTCGATTCAAAAAAACTAAGGAATGCCTGTCTAATCTCTTTTGCTGTCATTTCAATATTATTGGAGGGAACAAAATTAAAATTTTATTGCGTTAATAAGGAAAAATCAAGCTACATTTGAATACTTTAATTAAATGATATAAAACGCTCATAATCAACAATAAAATATGCCTTATAAAGAAAGAGACATTAATAAAATGTATTATACCATGGGCGAGGTGACTGAAATGTTTAATGTCAACGCATCGCAGATCCGTTTTTACGAAAAGGAATTCGACATCCTCCAGCCCAAAAAAAACAAAAAAGGCAACCGCCTTTTTACGCCTGAAGATATTGAAAATCTAAAAATTATTTTCAACCTCGTTGATGAAAAAGGTTTTACCTTAAAAGGTGCTAAAGAATATCTGAAGAATAATAAAACGGGTGTGAAAGAGAATCAAAAAATTATTGACTCATTGGAAAAACTGAAAAGTTTTCTGGTCAATCTGGCACAAGAACTTTAATTATCCTGTTAAGTTACCTAAACCGTATATATTCCCATATTAAATCAACTATTTAAAAATACATTTTTGTAGTTTTTAATGATTTCCTTATATTAGAACTACCAATACAAAAATCACCCTAATTTTTTATTAACCAGCTTAAACCCTGCTTATGAAAATTTTGTGTGTAGTATTGCCCGCCTTTTCATCCTATTCATTATTTCCAAAAAAGCGTTTTGGTATCAGTTCCCCTGTATTGAAAAGTAATCTGCTTCGGCAGACAAGTCTTTTAAGGAACACGCTTATTCTCACTATACATTTGATACGGCATTGGTTTACTGCACTTTATCATCGATGGTTAATTGTAAGTAGTTGTGCTTTTAGGTTTTTAACTGCCGCTTTAATAATGATCGGCTTTATAGCAAATGCGCAAACCAATACACAGGAGGAAGATATACGTGATATTTTGGAAAGCGTGGCCGAAAACCTTCCCGATGATTACGATATGACCGAGTTGGTTGATGTATTGGAAAGGTATCGTAAACACCCGATAAACCTGAACAGAACATCGGTTGATGAACTAAATACTCTGGTATTTTTATCTCCGCTGCAGATTGCTAATTTCTTTACCCATATCAAGGAAAACGGCCCACTTGCCGATGTGCTGGAATTACAGAGTATCCCTGGCTTTGATGTTAAAACGGTTCAAACCCTGCTCCCATTTATAACCTTAACCGATATGACTGATTATCAGCAAATCGGTTTTAAAAACCTTATTCATGCAGGTGAGAATGACATCATGATGCGGCTGGCGCGAACCCTGCAAAAACAAAAAGGCTACACCGATTTACCTGGAAACCGGTATTTAGGTTCACCAGAAAAATTTCAGATGCGATATCGGTATCAATACAGCTCAATTCTATCAGCAGCCTTCACCTTGGATAAAGATGCGGGAGAAAAATTTATTGGCAAACCTTTTGATTTTTATTCAGGTAACATCGCGCTATTCAAATTGGGCAAATTAAAAAAATTGGTGATTGGCGATTATACGCAGCAGTTTGGGCAGGGCCTAACCTTATGGTCGGGTTTTTCTTTTGGTAAAGGACCTGATGTTACCAGCGTAGCTAAAAAAGATTTGGGTTTAAGACCTTACAATTCTACCAACGAATACTCCTTTTTCAGAGGTGTGGCTGCAACCCTTAACTTATTTAAGAATGTAGATATAACCCCATTTATTTCTTTCCGCAAGCTGGATGCGAGTCAAAAGTTAGATGCCGATGGAAATTTAGTTCAGTCAACGATCAATCAAACCGGTTTGCACAGAACACCTACAGAGCTTAAAAATAAAGGTGTTTTGGCACAGACCGTATTTGGCACCACCATTCAATATGCTAAAAACGACTTTGCCATGGGTGCAATTGCCTACCATACCCATTTTAAGAGTCGTTTTATCACACAGACTGCAGCTTATGACCGGTATAGTTTTACAGGAAAATCTTTAACCAATCTGGGTTTATTTTATAATTATACCTATAAAAACATGTATCTATATGGGGAGGGTGCCAAAGGTTTAGGTGGTGGCTTTGCTTATATCAATGGTGTATTGGTGAGTTTATCATCGACAGTTTCTGCGGCTTTAACCTATCGCAATTATGCCAAAGATTACCATAGTTTCTTTAATCAGGCAGTATCCGAATCGAGTGAGGCGGTAAATGAAAGGGGCTTATATGCAGGATTAAATATCAACCCAAATAAACGTTGGGCATTCTCTTTTTATGGAGATTTATTCCGGTTTCCCTGGTTAAAATACCGTGTGGATGAGCCGTCGAAGGGCTATGAAGTTTTAGCGCAAGCCATTTATATGCCCAGCAAAGCTTTTAAAATTTTGGTCCGGTACAAATCAGAAAAAAAGCAACAGAACACCGATCTGAATGTACCGGTAAAGTTTTTAGACGACGTAAAAAGAGATGGCTACCGTACGGAGACAAATTGGCAACTGAATAAGAACTGGCAATTTCAAAACCGCCTGGAGATTTCCCAATATAAGAAAGGAAATGCCAAAAGGGAATTTGGATACCTCATTTATCAGGATGTAGACTATTCGCCAATGTTTGCCAGGTTAAGTGGAAATGTACGGTTTGCATATTTTAATACGCCGAGTTATAATAGTAGAATTTACGCTTACGAAGATGATGTGCTATACAGTTTTGCCTTTGGAATGTATAATGGAAAAGGATTTAGAAGCTATCTGAACCTGAGATATAATGTGATCAAAAAGCTCAATGTGTGGTTTCGATATGGGCTGTTTATTTATCAGGACGTAAAAACGGTAGGTACCTATCTTGACGAGATTAAGGGTAATCAAAAATCGGAGGTTAAAATTCAGGTACGCTATCAATTTTAACCGATGTTTAAAACGGAATATATTTTTGCCAGAATCCTCTTGCCTTTTATTCTGGGTATCTGTATTTTTTATTATTTCCCGGCATTGACATCTGTTAGATGCCTGATCATAAATGTATTCACTATTTTAACAGGACTCTTATTCTTAAATGTTGTTTATAAAAAATACAATGTATACCGTTATAAAGGCACCGTTGGTTTTTTAATTTACATTTTTTTCTTCAGCCTTGGTGGCTTATTTTGCCTGCTCAAAAATGAAAGATTAAAACAAAACTACTTTGCAAACACCGGGTGCAATCATTTTAAAGTTTGGGTAAATAGCGAACCTCAACAGAATCATGATATTGTACGCTTAAAGGTTGAAATACTATCCGGGTATCGGAAAGATAAGCAGATCAAGGCATCAGGCCAATTGTTGCTTAACGTCAAATTAGATAGCCTGAAACCCCTCAGGATAAAATACGGCGATGAAATGATGATCTCGGTTAGATACACCGAAATAGAACCTCCATACAACCCTGCAGAATTTGACTTTAAAGCTTGGTTGGCCAGTCAGCATATTTATCATCAGGCATTTATAGATCAGGATCACATGATTAGCACCAAAACCAACGTTGGCAATCCGATCAAAAAGATAGCCTTAAGCTTAAGGGAAAGGCAAGTCGAAAAATATAGAAGTTTGATTGAAAGTGATGAGGCTTTTGCCGTGGCCTCTACCCTTATTTTAGGATACCGTGCTGATTTAAGTAAAGAAACACTATCCGCATATTCTAAAACAGGAACCATTCATGCTTTATCCGTTTCAGGGGCGCATGTAGCCATCATCTATGTCATTTTGGATTTTATGTTTTTCTTTTTGAATAATAACCGGACGTTAAGAATAGTGAAACTGATGTTCATCTGCACCTTGATCTGGGGATATGCCTTGATGACCGGTTTATCGCCCTCTGTCGTCCGTTCAGCCATCATGATCAGTATTTTAATCGCGGCCAAAGTTTTATCGAAGAAAACCAATAGTTACAATGTATTGGCCTTTTCGGCATTTTGTCAACTCGTTTACAATCCATTTTTAATCTGGGATGTGGGCTTTCAACTCTCCTATCTAGCCGTATTTGGCCTGATTTATCTTCAGCCAAAAATATACAAGCTTCTCTACAATGATAGTGGTTGGTTTGATAAAATATGGAGTTTGACATCTATGTCTCTTGCTGCGCAACTAGTCACATTCCCATTGAGTATCTATTATTTTCATCAATTCCCCCTTTATTTTTTATTTGCTAATCTTTTCATAACCATTCCGTTAATATTAATGATGTATTTAGGGATTGCTGTATTAATCCCATCGTTCGGATTTCTGGCTCCGGTATTCGAATGGATTATAAATTTTACAAATGCAGTGCTAAACTGGATCGCCAATTTGCCATACGCCAGCTTTTCATCCATATGGATTGATCTGCCAGAATTTATGTTATTGAGTTTCTCGCTGGGCATCTTCATTTATGCATTGACAAAACTTAACAAGCGATTTTTATTTGGCTCTTTATTCTTATTTGTCTGTTATCAACTTTTGATTTTGCGCAATGACCTGATGGTTTTTCAGCAGCGGAAAATTATTTTCTTTTCGTTGAGAAAAAATTATGCGGCCGCCTTTATTGATGGAAAGGAAGCGGTTTTGGTTTCGGATTTAAATCGTGAAGATAAAAACTATACCTTTTCGGTTGAGCCTGCATTATCTCAGCTGCAAGTAGATAACATACATTTTATAAGTTTAAAAAAAGATACTGTTTTAAAGCGCTTCGTATCAAACAACAATCAGATTGCCTTTTTTCAATATAAAATGCTCTTGGTTGGTGAAGATTTGAATGATAAAGAGATCAATGGAAATGCCCGCTTTTCTAGCATCTGGGTAAGTGAAAATACAAAATTTAATTTAGCAAAAATATGCCGAGATATTAAATATAAAACGGCAATAATAGATGCGACCAATAAAGATTATAAAATTCGGATCTTTAAAAAAGAATTCGAGAATAATAATATAGATGTATATGTTTTAAAGAAAAATAAAGCATATTTGGTGCAACTAAGCCAATAACATGGAAAATCTGGTTTTATATCAGGTTGCTGAAAGGATAGCAACAATAACGATCAACAGGCCCGAAAAGAGGAATGCGCTAAACCCACAACTTGTTGCCGAGTTAACGGCAGCATTTATAAGGGCATCAGAAGATGATCTGGTGAAAGTGGTCATATTAAATGCAAATGGCGATGCGTTCAGCGCAGGTGCAGACCTGGCCTATCTTCAACAATTACAACACAATACGTTTGAAGAAAACGTAGCCGATTCCAATCATTTAAAAAAACTCTTCACAACGATTTATTATCTGCCAAAGGTTGTGATTGCCCAGGTAGAGGGACATGCTATTGCCGGTGGCTGTGGTTTGGCAACTGTTTGCGATATCATTTTTGCAACCCCTGAAAGTAATTTTGGCTATACCGAAGTAAAAATCGGCTTTGTTCCGGCTATAGTTTCCTGTTTTTTAAAACAGAAGGTAAGCGAATCCATCGCCAAAGAAATTTTACTAACCGGCAAAACTTTCTCTGCGGAGCAGGCATTAAAATATAATTTGATCAATTTTGTAACAAATTCATCCGATATCCATCAAAAAACACGAGAATTTGCATTAAGTTTGTGTACAGGAAGTTCGGGCAATTCGCTGATGATAACCAAACAGCTGATTACCCAAACGGTTAATCTGCATTTAGAAAAGAGTTTGGAAACCGCAGTACAGATTAATGCGAGGGTAAGAGAAAGTGAGGATTTTAAAAAAGGGATCTCGTCATTTTTAAATAAAGAGAAAATTAATTGGTAAATAACTTAACAACAATAAAAACATGTTCAAATCAATCAAAACCAGCATTGTAGCTTTAATCTTGGTGAGTACAGCTATAATTGCCCATGCACAAAAGAAAGTTGCTGAAGGTACTTTAGTATTTGCTGTAACGGCAAATGGTACCACAACTGAAGTTAAAACTAAATTTAATGGCAACTTAACTAAAATCGAAATTGAAAATGGCCCCGCCCTGGTAAATATCATTTCGAATACAGCGGATAAAACCGGATTATTATTGATTGATGTTCCGGTAGCTCAAAAACAGTTTGCAGTAAAGGTGAGCAAAGCAGAAACAGAAGCACAGGAAGCTTTAATGCCAAAATATTCTGATTATAAAGCAACTGGCGAAAAACAGACCATTGCCGGATTTAATGCAGAAAAGTATACCTACAAAGATGACAAAGGCGGAGCGCATGAATTATGGGCAACAAAAGATGTTGATATTGCTGCAATTACAAGTGGAGGCCTATTTAAAGGCTTGGGTGCACTTCCTGTAAAATATTCTGCATTAATTAACGGTGTAAATTCTGACCTGGTTTTAAAATCTCTTTCTGAAGCCAAAGTTGGTGCCATTAATACTGAAGTGCCTGCCGGTTATGAAGTAGTAACTATGGAAGATTTGAAAGCCATGCAAGGTGGTGGTGAATAATTAACCAATTCAAGGTAATTTACAGCTTTTTAACTGCAGGCTTTTTATTTAAATTAGCCCGAAAGTTAAAAAGCTTTTTTTATGTCCAAAAATTATATATGATTAAAAAATTATTATTCAGATTATCAGTTGCTTGTATAGCATTTTGTTCGCTTATTGATGCAAAAGCTCAAAATATCAACTGGGCAAAAGACGGTAATTCCTACCATCAGATTGCAAATGGAGAAATTATTTCGGTTGCCCTCCCTAAAGGTGATAGAAAAACAGTCATATCCAGGGCACTGTTAACACCTGCCGGAAAAGCTAATGCCATTCCGGTAAGGAGTTTTCAACTGTCTGACGATGGTACAAAAGCATTAATCTACACCAACAGTAAAAAAGTTTGGCGTTACGATACCCGTGGTGATTATTGGCTGGCTGATTTAACCGCGAATAAGATTACCCAGATTGGAAAAGACAAACCAGCCTCATCATTAATGTTTGCTAAATTATCGCCTGATGGCAGCAAAGTAGCCTATGTAAGCAAACATAACCTATATGTAGAAAATGTTGATGGTACCGGGGCCAAAGCTTTAACAACTGATGGTACAGAACGCATGATTAATGGTACTTTCGATTGGGTTTATGAAGAAGAATTTGATTGCCGGGATGGCTTTAGATGGAGTCCGGATGGTAAATCTATCGCATATTGGCAGCTGGATGCAACCAAGATCAAAAATTTCTTAATGATCAATAATACTGATTCTATTTATCCATTTACTATTCCTGTAGAATATCCAAAGGTGGGTCAAAACCCATCTGCCTGCAAAGTTGGCGTAGTTGATATTGCAACAGCCAAAACCAACTGGCTAGATGTTCCTGGTGATAATATTCAGCACTATATTCCACGCATGCAGTGGGTACCCAACAGTAACAATATTATTTTACAGCAGCTGAACCGTGAGCAGAATGAAAGTATCGTATTTATCTGTAATGCAGCTACAGGATCGGCAAAAGCTGTTTATACCGAGAAAGCCAAAGCCTGGATTGATGCACAGGATGAATGGAAATGGTTAAACGATAACAAAGAGTTTACCATTTTATCGGATAAAGATGGCTGGAACCACCTGTACAGGATTAGTTTGGATGGGAAGAAAGAAACATTGGTTACAAAAGGTAATTATGATGTAATTGATGTAAAACTGATTGATGTAAAAAATAACCAGGTTTATTTCCTGGCCTCGCCAACAAATGCAACCCAGAAATATCTCTTTAAAACCAAATTGGATGGAAAAGGTAAGCTGGAGCAGGTTACACCATCTGTTTTACCCGGTACCCACAATTACGACATTTCACCTAATGCGGCTTTTGCCCGCCATTCTTATAACAGTTCGGTTGTTAGATTCATTACAGAATGGATGAACTTTACTACCGGAAATCCATTTACAATGGATGGAAGCATTACTTCGCAACTGGCGAAACAATCAGTATCGAAAAACAAGGTTGAGTTTTTTAAAGTAACGACCGAAGATGGAATTGAAATGGATGGGTGGATGAAAAAGCCGGATAATTTTAATCCAGATAAAAAGTATCCCGTTTTATTTTATGTATATGGTGAGCCTGCAGGTGCAACAGCGCTGGATGTTGACGGTGCCGGCACAAATCATTTATATGACGGCGATATGGCTAAAGATGGTTATATCTATATTTCAATGGATAATAGAGGTGCACCTGTTCCGAAAGGGAGCGCCTGGCGTAAAAGCATCTATAAAAATATTGGTGTAATTAATATCCGCGATCAGGCAATGGCCGCTAAAAAATTATTGGCTACCCATGCGTATATGGATAAAGACCGTGTAGCGGTTTGGGGATGGAGCGGAGGCGGCTCTTCTACATTAAACCTGATGTTCCAATATCCTGAAATTTATAAAACAGGTATTGCTATTGCGGCGGTTGGTAATCAGTTAACCTATGATAATGTTTATCAGGAACGTTATATGGGTACACCTTTTCCGAGCAAAGAGGCATACATTAAAGGTTCGCCAATTACACATGCTAAAAACCTAAAAGGCAATTTGTTGTATATCCATGGCACGGGCGACGATAATGTGCATTATCAAAATGCCGAAATGCTGATTAATGAGTTAATTAAAAACGGAAAGGTTTTTCAACTGATGAGTTATCCAAACCGTACTCACAGCATTTCTGAAGGTGAAGGTACCAGCAAACACTTATCTTTAACCTACACTAAGTTTTTAAAAGAAAATTGCCCTCCGGGAGCAAGATAGAAATTTAGAAGCAGCTTTCGGGCTGCTTTTTTTATGCAATAAACATTTGAATCAGCATGGCCGTTACAATGGCAATACCAAAGCTTAACAAAGTTCCAATCAGTACATATTCGGTTAATTTGAGATCGTGTTTTTCTTTTAAATCACCGAACCGGAATATGGATTTCGCTGCAAGTAAAAAACCAACGGCCTCAAAATGGTTGGTAAGAATAAACAGAAAAATCAAAGTCCTTTCCAATATCCCGATGTATTTGCCCGCGTTCTCCAACGATTTGGGACTGTCAGGCTGGTTATCAGGAATCCATTTAGCAATAATCACTTTCATGATAATTGATGTGGGGAGGGTTAAAAATAAAGCGCCTGAAATAAGTATCCAGGTGTGCAGATCGTTTAGAAAACCAATATTCAAACTTCCTTTATAGAAAAGATGCCATACAGCTACAATCGAGCTGAAATGCAAAACCTGATCAACAAAAAACAGTATCCGTGCATTTTTTTGGGTTTGAAAGATGGATTTTAGCGCATCAATAATCAAATGGATTACACCTATTGTTAATGCCGTTTTCCAAACATCAAAGCTCAAAAAAACAATAAATATCAAAGCCACATGGATCATTACATGCAAATAGAGCTTGCCTGACTTTAATTTTTTCCTTTCCTTATCTTTTACCCAGGCATTAGGCTGCAAAAAGAAATCCCCGATTAAATGGGCAAGAATAAGTTTGATTAAATAGATGTCCATTATTTTAAAATCATTTGGTTCAATTTTTTACGGTAAATCCTGTCCATTTCCATGATTTCGCTGTAATGTGCGCGTTTTAATGCTTCACTAACCGATGATTGCGTTCGGCCTGAAATAGCGGCCAGTTCGCTCTGCAATAAATCGTTATTTTCCAGGGCCATTTTTACCATTTCGGCAGCTACAACACCCCAACTATCCATCGCAATCAACGATAACTTAATTAAAACATTAATTTCCTCGTCAAAATCAGCAGAATCTGTTTTAACTGCTAAATTAACCTTAGCCTGTTTTAAACTGTCAAAAGCCGCTCCTGAATACACAAAAGCATCTCCACTGGATTCTGAAAGTTTTTTACGTTTAGTTTTTATTGCTCCAATTCCGATTCCCATTCGTACATCTGCAGGTTTATTTACCTTGATACAGGCTTTTAAATAGGCCGCGGTTTTGATGGCATTTTCTGGTCCTACTTCTAACTGAAAGCTATCTCCCCGATAAATTTCCCACTTACCACTATGATCAGAAACTACTTTTAAGGCCGTTTTCAGGTCCGATAACCAGCTGTCTTTAATTTTTCTTGAGCCTATAATATCACCTGTTATAATACAAATCATATTACAATATCGAACTTATTATTCATATTTTAAAATAATATCGGGTATTTAGCCGATATTTCAAATTATCGGGTATTTAGCCGATATTTAAAATTATCGGGTATTTAGCCGATATTTCAAATTATCGGGTATTTAGCCGATAATCATCCAAAACTAATCATTGGTTTTATTGTTAAGTAGCTATGGCATTAATAGAATTTACCAAAAGAGGAATTTACTGTAAGCAGGGCGATTTTTATGTAGACCCCTGGTGGCCTGTAGATTATGCAGTAACTACACATGGCCATAGCGATCACGTTCGTTTCGGAAATAAATACTACCTCTGCCATACCTTAACCAAACCCATCATCAAACGCAGGATCAGTGAAGATTTAAACGTAGAAACACTGGAGTATGGAGAAAGCATTACCCGTAACGGCGTAAATATTTCTTTTTTTCCGGCCGGACATATTATTGGCTCTGCGCAAGTACGCCTGGAATACAAAGGTGAAATTTGCGTCATATCTGGTGATTATAAAATTGAAGATGATGGCATCACCACACCATTCGAGGCTGTAAAATGTCATTCTTTTGTTTCAGAAAGCACTTTTGGCCTGCCAGTTTACAAATGGCAAAAACAGGAAATTGTTTTCAATGGAATAAAGAACTGGGTTAATGATAACATCAACCAACAGAAAACAAGTGTATTAATTGCCTATAGTTTGGGCAAAGCGCAGCGTTTAATTAAAAACCTGGCCGGCAATACCCCTATTTATGTACATAGCAGCATTGCCAACCTTAATGAAGTGATTATAGAAGCTGGTGTAAAGCTTCCCAAAACGATTAGGATTACTCCTGAAACCACAAAAGACGAGTTACAGAAAGGAATTGTAATTGTACCGCCCGCCATGCGCGATAGCCGCTGGATCAAAAATTTATCCCACCCGGTTACCGGTATATGTTCTGGCTGGATGCAGGTACGGGCACACCGCCGCTGGCAAAGTGCTGATGCCGGTTTTGCGCTGAGCGACCATGCAGACTGGCCTGGCTTAATGGAAGCCATTACTGCAACAGGTGCCGAAAAAGTATATGTTACTCATGGTTTTACAGCCGCTTTTAGCCGCTTTTTAAATGATGAGGGAATAGAAGCTGCAGAAGTTTTAACCAGGTTTGGCCAGGAAGATGATGAAGAAAACAAAGTTGATTTAGCCGGGCAGAACGAAAATTAAACAACCATGAAACGCTTTGCAAAACTGATCCAACAGCTCGAACTGAGCAATAAAACCAACGATAAAATCGCGGCCCTGGTTGATTATTTTAACTATGCCGACGATAAAGATAAAGTATGGGTAATCGCCTTATTTACCGGTAAAAAACCCAAAAGACCAATTAAATCAGCCTTGTTGAAATACTGGGCGATAGACATTACCCAAACACCAGAATGGTTATTTGCTGAAAGCTATGCTAATGTTGGCGATTTAAGCGAAACCATTGCTTTACTATTGCCCCCTGCTGAGAATACCTCTGATTTCCAACTACATAAATGGGTTGAAGATTTGCACGATTTAGAAGGTAAAGATGATGAAACCAAAAAAGATTTCATTTTAAGTGCCTGGAATAAACTCGAAACACAGGAACGTTTTATTTTTAACAAGCTGATTTCAGGTAATTTCAGGATTGGTGTGTCCAATAAAATGCTGGTGAATGCTTTGGCCAAACAAAGCAGCTTAGATAGCGCCCAGATTATGCACAGCATTATGGGAAAGTGGAACCCTTATGAAATTACTTTTCATGAGCTGATTAATGGCATCCATGTAAATACAGATAATTCCTGGCCTTACCCCTTTTGCCTGGCATATGCACTGGAGCAAGAGCCCGAAAAACTAGGCGATATTGCTGAATGGCAGGCCGAATGGAAATGGGATGGTATCCGCGGGCAGATTGTAAAGCGCAATGGAGAACTTTTTATCTGGAGCCGTGGAGAAGAACTGGTTACAGAACAGTTTCCCGAATTGCATTTTATGATCGATGTTCTGCCTGATGGTGTAGTTTTAGACGGCGAAATACTGGCAGTACAAGATAAACAGGTTTTGTCATTTAGCACATTACAACAGCGTTTAAACCGGAAAACGATTAGTAAAAAACAGCTGGACGATGCACCTATCGGATTTTTTGTTTATGATATTTTAGAATATGGAGCGAAGGATTTCAGGGAAGAACCTTTAAGCATAAGGCGTAATACATTAGAAAAGCTGATCGGTAGTTTAACCGAAAGTCCGGTGATGATATCTCCTGTGATCAATTGCAGCTCGTGGGAGGAGCTGGCAGATTTAAGACAAACCTCGCGTTCCATTAACAGTGAAGGCATTATGCTTAAAAAATTAAATTCTCATTATCATAGCGGAAGAAAACGGGGGGATTGGTGGAAATGGAAAATTAACCCCTATACCGTTGATGCAGTAATGATTTATGCGCAAAAAGGAAGTGGAAGAAGGGCTAATTTTTTTACTGATTATACCTTTGCCGTTCGTGACGGCGAAAATTTAGTGACGATTGCCAAAGCTTACTCCGGCTTAACAGATAAAGAAATTAAAGAAGTAAATGCTTTTGTAAACCGTAATGCTATTGAAAAATTCGGTCCGGTACGCACCGTAAAACCCGAACTGGTTTTTGAAATTGCGTTTGAGGGAATTGCAGAAAGCAAACGACATAAGGCAGGTTTAGCTTTACGTTTTCCACGTATATTGCGGTGGCGAAAAGATAAAAAAGCTGATGAAATTAATACTTTGGAGGATTTGAGGCAGCTATTGCAATCAACCTTATAGCGCCGCTGCCACCATAGTCTGTGTCCTCACAGACCATTACATTATAACTTGAAAGATTTCGGTCTGTGAGGACACAGACCGAGGCGTTGGAGTTGGGAGTTGCTGAAAAAAGGTAAAGCGTATGGCGGGACTGCTGTAACCGAAGAATTACTGCAATTGCTTTTCAAAACGAACAAGAGAACCTGAAACTTATCAATATAAAATTTATAAGGAAAGATATTAAGCATGGACCAAACCAAAACCAAAGGTTATAAAAAGATAAAAGCCTGGTTAAAGGCAAATAAACGCAGGCCTTTTCAATTTCAGGAAGATGCCTGGCAGTATTATCTTAATGGCTATAGTGGTTTGGTAAATGCGCCCACCGGTTTCGGAAAAACATTTTCACTTTTTTTAGCGGTAGTAATTGAAGCTTTAAATGCTTCAGCAACCCATAATAAAAAAGCAAAAGACCGTTTGCAATTGATCTGGATTACCCCACTCCGTTCTTTAGCCAAAGATATTGCGAGGGCAATGCGCGAAACTTTACTGGAACTGGAATTGGATTGGCACGTTGGTGTACGAAATGGCGATACTTCGCAGGCAGAAAAAGTACAACAGAAAAAATCGATGCCCGAAATTCTATTGATAACCCCGGAAAGCCTGCACCTGTTGCTGGCACAAAAAGGCTCATCAACACTGTTCCGAAATCTTAAATGCATTGTGGCGGATGAATGGCACGAACTTTTGGGCAGTAAACGGGGCGTACTGGTTGAGTTAGCCGTTTCCCGTATTAAAGGTTTACAAAAGCTGGAAAAAAACCAATTCTTGAGGATTTGGGGAATTTCAGCAACCATTGGAAATATTGAGGAGGCTTTAGATGTATTGACGCCGGATTTAGCAGCCAAAAGAGTGATTGTTAAGGCCGATCTGGAAAAGAAAATCCAGATTAAATCCATTCTGCCTGATGATATCGATACATTGCCCTGGGCGGGGCATTTGGGTTTAAAGCTTGCCTATAAGCTCTTACCCATTATAGAGAAAAGTAAAACGACGTTAATTTTCATCAATACCCGCGGACAATCGGAAATGTGGTACCAGCATTTGCTGAACATTGAACCCGAACTTGCAGGACGCATTGCCATACATCATGGATCGATAGATTTTGAACTCCGCAACTGGATTGAGGATGCACTACATACGGGACAGCTCAAAGCTGTTATTGCTACTTCATCATTAGATCTGGGCGTAGATTTTAAGCCCGTTGATACAGTGGTTCAGGTAGGATCGCCAAAAGGTGTTGCCAGGTTTTTGCAAAGAGCAGGACGCTCCGGTCACTCCCCTCATGAAATTTCCAAAATATATTTTTTACCAACACACGCGTTAGAGCTGGTTGAGGCGGCAGCGATTAAAGAAGCTGCCAAAACAAACAATATAGAGAGCCGTGAACCCTTTATTATGGTATTTGATACCTTGATCCAATATTTGGTTACGCTGGCCATAGGCGATGGATTTGATGATAAAATTATTTACGAAGAGATTAAGAATACCCATGCCTTTAAACTTATATTACCTGAAGAATGGGCCTGGGTAATGCAGTTTATTACTTCAGGAGGAGATAGTTTAAGTGCCTATACCGAATTCAAAAAAGTAATTAAAGATGAAGACGGACTTTGGAAAGTAAAGAGCAGACAACTGGCCATGCGGCATAGGTTACATATCGGAACCATTGTAAGTGACGCGATGTTGAAAGTGAAATTCATTTCTGGCGGTTATATCGGCATGGTAGAAGAATATTTTGTAACCCGGTTAAAAGCCGGAGATAATTTCCGCCTAGCCGGAAGGGTTCTGGAGTTTGTTCAGGTGAAAGACATGACCGTTGTTGTGCGGGTGAGTAAACAGAAAAATGCTATTTCTCCAAGCTGGAATGGTGGTCGCTTACCCCTATCTTCCAATTTAGGATCAGTTTTAAGAAAAAAATATAATGAAGCCCTGGACAAAACCCATCAGGATGAGGAATTAGACACAGTCTATCCACTATTCTTATTACAGGAAAAACGTTCCCATGTTCCCAAAAACGACGAGTTACTGATAGAGCTTATTAACAATAAAGAAGGTTTTCACCTCTTTGCCTACCCTTTTGAGGGGCGATTGGTACATGAAGTTTTGGCGGCCCTGGTGGCTTATCGCCTGAGTAAACTATTGCCTATCAGTTTTTCTATTGCAATGAACGATTATGGTTTTGAACTTTTAAGTGAAACAGAAATCCCTATGGACGAATCGATTGCCTACGAAGTTTTTTCACCTAAAAATTTAACTGAAGATATTACACAAAGTATCAATTCAACTGAAATGGCAAGAAGGAAATTCAGAGATATTGCCTGCATCTCCGGACTCGTTTTTCAGGGCTATCCTGGCAAATATGTCGCCAATAAACACCTCCAGTCATCTGCTGGTCTGTTTTTTAATGTTTTTAGCGATTATGACAAACATAATTTACTTTTGCGACAGGCATACGATGAGGTTTTTTACCAACAACTGGAAGAACCCCGATTGGCAGCCGCTTTAGAAAGAATTCAAAATGGAGCAATTATTATCACCAATCCAAAAAGTTTCACACCACTGTCTTTTCCTATTAAAGTAGACAGTTTACGCGAAAACATGAGTTCTGAAGAGTTAGAGCAACGGATTGCCAGAATGAAAGCCGAAGCAGAGAGAATTAGATAAAAACATGTTCTTGTAACCTGTCTAAAATTAAAGATCCTTCGACAGGCTCAGGATGACAATAGCGTAAATAAATGACCATTATAAGCCAGGGTGAAGAGTTGATTTTAGATAAAGAAAGGGCTTTGTTCTTACCCAAACATCAGCTTTTAGCAATAAGCGATTTACATTTGGGCAAATCTGCACATTTTCGTCAGGCCGGTTTGCAAGTGCCGGCAACCATTGCCCAGACAGATTTACAACGTTTAAGCTGGTTAATTAAGCAATATCAGCCTGAAACATTGCTGATCAATGGTGATATGTTTCACCATGGTTTAAATACAGACATTGAAGAGTTTTCTGTTTGGAGAAAGCAATACCAGGAACTTAATTTTTTATTGGTAAAAGGAAATCATGATCGGCTTTCTGATGCTAATTATGCAGCAATGAGTATCGAAATACACGAGCCAAGCTTTTGTTTGGGACCTTTTTGTTTCATTCATGATGCACCAAATTGTACCGAAGATGAATTATATCCTATTAGCGGACACATACATCCAGGGGTTACCATAGTCGGGAAAGCAAAGCAAAGGTTAAAATTTCCTTGCTTTTATTTTGGAAAGGAATACGCCGTTTTACCCGCGTTCAGTTTATTTACCGGACTCTATAATATCTATCCTAAAACCAGCGAGCGTATATTTGCCGTTACACCCAAGAGTGTTCTGGAGGTTTAAGCATGGGCATCAATCACCTGTCTCAGTTGTGAAGCCTGCAGTACACCGCTTTGCCTCCATACCTGCTTGCCGCTTTTGAACAAAATCAAGGTAGGAACGCTCTGAACATTGAACGATGAAGCAGCCGGTTGATTTTTGTCGATATCTACTTTGATAATCGAAATCGAGTCGCCCACTTGAGATTTCAGTTGCTCCAAAATCGGTTTCATCATTTTACACGGGCCACACCACTCAGCGAAAAAGTCGACCAGCACTGGTTTATCTCCATTAATTAAATCTGAAAACTTAGACATGATAATTATATTTACTAAGGAAACAAAGTTTAGCTGGATTGGTTTTTATGAGATCTTGCTACTTCTATTGACTCACTCAATATTTTGATAATTAGTTCTGCATCATCCTGATTGATCCAGTCTACTGCAGTAATTTTAGAAGAACCATCATTAAAGATGATTGATTTTGTATTGGTTGAGAATAAGTAATTGGGTCTCGTAAAATATCTGGTGCTTTCTATATCTTTATTCAATATCATTAAATCAGTTATTCCCGTTAAACTGATATATTTTGAGGAAGAAATAAAATCAAATTTCTTTTTAATGATGAGTTTGTTGTTTTGAATACTTAAAATAGTCTTGCCAAATACTTCCCAAAGCCATGTTTTAATAAAGAACAGCCCTATTGCAGTCCATCCTAATAACCAAATACTTAATGAGCTTATGGCTTTTAGATTAGCAAGGATTATGATCGAAAAAAAAAGTTCAACAGCTAACCATACCAGCAAAAATGGTGCAAAAGCAATAATAAAGAACCAATTTTTAGTTGAGGAGATTACAAATTCTTTTTTATCATTATTCTCAGCAAAACTGATTCTTTTCATTAATTATACCAGTTTAAAACTAATAGAATTAAGCATTTACAGGAAGTTCCGCGGCTAAAGCAGTAACCCAATTATCAAATAGACCTTTTTCAATTTTAATGACCTCCGCTGCATGGTTTTCCCAATCATCAGAAAAATTAACCAATTGGCTCATCATTTCCTCCAGATGTCCCTCTTCCTCCAGAATAATCGATTTCACATTTACCCTGCTTTTTGCTTCATCAAGAGCTGCCTGATAGATTGGATACAATTCATCGGCACGTACTTCAATGGCATAAGTAACAAATAAATAAGCAGCGAATTTTAAATCATAACCTGAAAGATTAAATACAGCTTTTAAATAGCGACAAACTGCAATATCCAGGGCATGTAAATAGTATTTGGTATGATTTGGCGATAACAGCTCGGCGTTGGTATAAGTTTTACAAAGAGCCTCATCAAGCTTTGAAATCTGCTTTTTTAAATAGTAAGCATGACGGTGTTCTTCTGCAGCATGTTTAAGAATAATGAGGTTTACATTTTCTTTATGCTCTGAAGCGGAGATCTTCTTCGCACCTGCATTTTCCATATAAGATAACGTATTTAACCATTTGGCATGCAACACATTATCTGAAACTATTGATTTTAAATTTGAAGCTAACATTATTGATTGTTTAACTACTAGGTTGTTCTAATTTTGTGAATTACACCAATTGAAAGCCATTAATTGAAACCTGCGAAATGATTAAATTTCCCTGTTTAGATCCCAGCTTTCTAAATAATCTGCCACCCTACGCACAAACATTCCGCCTAACGAACCATCTACAACCCTGTGATCATATGATAGTGACAAAAACATCATGTGCCTGATCGCAATTACGTCGCCATGCTCGGTTTCCAATACGGCAGGTTTCTTTTTAATCGCACCTACCGCCAAAATAGCGACTTGAGGTTGGTTAATAATCGGCGTACCCATCACATTCCCAAAACTACCTACATTGGTTAAGGTAAATGTTCCGCCTTGTGTTTCGTCAGGTTTTAATTTAGAATTTCTTGCTCTTGCAGCCAGATCGTTAACAGCCTTGGTTAACCCTACCAGGTTTAGCTGATCAGCGTTTTTAATTACCGGAACAATTAAGTTGCCACTTGGTAAAGCCGCGGCCATACCAATATTGATATTCCCTTTTTTGATGATCTGGTTCCCATTAACCGAAACATTGATCATCGGGAAATCTTTAATAGCTTTGGCAACCGCCTCCACAAATATTGGGGTAAACGTTATTTTTTCATTTTCACGTTTCTCGAAACTGTTTTTGACTTTATTGCGCCACAATACCATGTTGGTTACATCTGCCTCTACAAAAGAAGTAACATGCGGCGATGTTGCTTTACTCATTACCATATGATCGGAAATGAGCTTGCGCATCCTATCCATCTCGATAACTTCATCTGCACCATTAACACTTGTGGTAGAAGGTTTATTTACAGATGGAGTTTGTGGGGACTGATCATTTTTTTGAAGTACAACTTCGTTAACCGGTGGAGCAGGTGGAGTTAATACCACTGTAGCCGTTTTTGTGGTGCCACTATTTTTCCGGGCAATATAATCCAATAAGTCATCTTTATTTAAACGTCCGTCAACACCAGAACCTTTTATGGCATCTAATTCAGCCAATGAAATATTCTCCTGGGCTGCAATGCTCTTAACCAAAGGAGAATAAAAGCGATCGGATGAACTAAAGTCGGTTGTGTTTACCGCATGATCCTCATCAGGCAACTGTTCAATTCCAGGTATAGCAACGATCTTTTCTTCTGCCACTGGCTCTTCTGCAACAGGCGCTTCAATTTCAGGAGCGTCGCCACCTTCCGTTTCGATAATGGCAATTACATCCCCTACCTGGGCAACTTCATCTTCAGCAAATAATTGTTTTACCAATTTACCGGCAACCGGCGACGGCACCTCAGAATCTACCTTATCAGTAGCGATTTCTAAAACGGTATCGTCTAATTCAATAACATCACCAGGTTGTTTTACCCATTTAATCACCGTTGCTTCTGCAACACTTTCACCCATTTTTGGTAACAGTAGTTCGTATTGAGCCATATTAAATTACAGTATTATATATTGGTAACGCCACAAAAATACAGTTTTTATTCTTTCTAAACTGTTTCTTTAAGGAGATTTAATAACATCGCTAACGCCGAAGCGGCAGAACGTTCGATGTTTTGAATCCGTTTGTTACTGAAATTAAACACCTTAGCGACCGTTTTGTGTTTTGAAGAAACTGCAATCCAAACCGTACCAACCGGTTTTTCTTCTGTCCCACCATCCGGACCCGCAATACCACTTACTGCAAGTGCATAATCCGTTTTGAAATGTTTAATTGCTCCTTCCGCCATTTCAGTTACGGTTTCTTCGCTTACTGCACCGAAAGTGCTTAAGGTGCTTTCTTTTACACCCAGAATGGATTCCTTAAGTTCGTAAGCGTATGCTACAGCCCCGCCCCAATAAACTGATGAAGATCCGGGATGCTGCGTAATTAAATGTGCAATATATCCGCCAGTACAACTTTCAGCTGTTGATAAAGTGAGTCCTTTACTTTTCATCAGATCCAGAATCGCTTTTTCCATTGGAATATCTTCATCCGTTACCACAAACTTATTCACTCTAGAAATGATCTGCCCGGCGTAATTTTCAACTTCTTTATTCAACTCTGCTTCGTTATGGCCTTTGGCCGATAAGCGTAAGCGAACTTGTCCCAATTTTGGCAGATATGCGAGTTTGATATGTGTTGGCAGGTTATCCTCTATTTCTTCAATCTCTTTGGCCAGAAATGATTCTCCGATATTTGCCGTAAGAATAGTTTTGTGTACAATAAACGGCAGCTTAAATCGATTTTTAATCCTTGGAAGAATCTCGTCATCCATGAGATACATCATCTCATAAGGTACGCCCGGCATTGATACAAAAATCGTATTGTTTTGTTCAAACCACATACAGGGCGCAGTACCATTTTTATTGACAATAACGTCACAACCATCAGGGACATCGGCTTGCTGTATATTAATATCCAATAACGGGCGCTTATATTTTTCGAAAATCTGACGGACCATTTCCAATGCAGCGGGGTCATTGCGGAAGCCCATATTAAAATACTTTGCCAAAGTTTTTTTAGTAATGTCATCTTTGGTTGGTCCCAGACCACCGGTAATTAATATCAGATCTGCGCGTTTCTCAGCAAGTTCGAGTGCTTCTAAAATATGCTGTTCGTCGTCAGAAACTGAGGTAATCTGCTTAACGGCAACCCCAATTAAATTTAACTGTTTAGCCATCCATGCAGAATTGGTATCAACGATCTGGCCAATGAGTATCTCATCGCCAATGGTAATAATTTCGGCTAGCATAAATTTATCGGTATGTGTTATAAAAACCCTGTCTTTTGCTCAATTTTAAGTCCTGTAATATAGATGCTTTAACCTTTATGGTTACGGAATAACTTTTATAAGCACCATACGGAACCCAGTTTACACTCATATCCCAGCAATGTAAGTCGCGGTAAATAGCCAAATTCATAGGCGTTAAACCATTGTTCTTAAAATCGTATCCTGAATTAAAGGTAATCTTCCATTTTGGTGTTAAATTAACATCGCCATTAAAGTTTAATGTATTCGAAACGGTATTAATGTTTCCATCATTTGAATATTGAAAACTGTAGGAGAATGAAAAATTCCAGGGAATGTTAAAATCAACGAATGCATTCGGATCACGGCTGATCGCGGCTAACTGTTCAGACTGTATATCTGTTAGCCCCTTCTTGTTGGCCGCCGCCCCTAACTTGTCATTAGCCTCATTTTTACGTTTCAAAGCCTCCGGATTTAAACTGTAGTCGAATGAGAAACCAAAATTGGCCAGGCGCGGCAAAAATTTACCACTTTGCCAGAAATAACGATCTTGTCTGATCCGGCGTGTAGAACCCGGTATGGTATCAGCCGCTAGCGAATATGGATCTAACGTTCCGTTATAGTTTATCCCTAATTTATCGGTGAACTGAGACCGTCCGCTAAAACCAATTGTAGACAACTTATAAGATGTAGCCAGGAAATTATACGAGCCACTGAAACTCAAACCTTGAATGATCGGAATTTTTTTAGACCCTGTTCCGGTTGTATCATTCTTATTCCTCACCTTTAATTCTACCGTATTATCCAGGCCAAAACCGATAGATGCATTAGGACCGCCAAACGAGCCTTGCTGTGCCATGCCATCAAAAATAGAATATTTTAAAGGCTGTCCACTGGTATAAATCTGATTTCCATTCTGATCTATTGCCGGGCGAAAAGGTCCGGCGCCTGCTTTTGTAAAATCCGGTGAATAAGAAAAAGATACGTTTGGAGTCATTACATGACGCAATGCCTGAATCTTACCTGCAGGATTAAAATCCCTTCTGCCATATATTTTCGTCGACATACTTGTTGATAAGCTATAACTACCGGCTCTTTTAAAACCGCTAACGGTATCTTCCCTAAAAGAAAAAGTATTATCGGCAAAACTCGTATATCTTCTGTTCACACTCTGAAAATTCCATACCTCGTTATAGGTGCCGCCCAAACTAAAATTAAGGTATTTCAGAGCTGTAAACGACATATTTAACGGTATACTGTGTGCAAAACCACTTCTCAGCCGTTTTAAACCATCATTTTGAAACAGCAAACTATCAAAAGTGTCGATGCGGTTTGTTCCTTGTAAACTATAACCCACTGTAATTTTTTGATACCATTTTTGTTCGCCGACAGTGCTTTTAGAACTAAACGGATTAAAAGTAGGCACGTTAAAGGTCATTTCCGGCAGCCTTAGCGATATTGCCCTGGTACTTAAGGTCTGATCACTTGATGCAGCCAAAGAGAAATTCATACCGTTTGAATAGGCCTTTGCATAACTGATGCTACTACTTGTTGAGTTAGTAGCGATAGTATTAATATCATAAGTAGTCCCGGCTGCCGTATTTCTATAATATCCCTTTCTTCCTGTTGAAACCAATCTTACACTCGCGCTGAACGTTGTACCTGGGTTAGCATTGGCATTTTGACTGTGGCTCCAGTTAATACTGAAGTTTTTGGTCGGATTGTTAAATGCATCAGTCCCTTCCAAACCATCTTTAAAGCTAGCGTAAGCAAGGTTAATATTACCGTTAAACTTATATCTTTTGGTATAGTTACTGAGTAAACTTGTTTCATAAGAACCATTGGTATAAATAGAACCGAGAAGTTTAGCATCCCAATAATCATTTAATCCGAGATAATACCCCCCGTTTTGTAAGAAAAAGCCTCTCGTTGCATCTTCACCCGGTGTAGGCAGGATAACACCCGACGTTCGTTTATTCGGTTTAGGAAAAAATGCAAATGGCAAACCCAAAAAAGTGGGAACATCTTCAATAATCATGTAAACCGGACCGGTAATGATCTGTTTTTCTGTTACTACCCCTTTAGAAATCATCAACCCAAAATGCGGATGAGGAAGGTTACAGGTACTGTACATCACGTTTTTAACGTGTAGTTCATCATCTATCTGCTTTTTACTTTGCCCACCGGAGAAAAAGCCGCCCTCCTGTTCAGAAAAAACGCCATATACTTTGGCCCGGGTTGTTTCTGAATTGTAAAAAATAGAATCGGCAATCGCAGTGCCTTCAGCACCGGATTTAAAGATGGGTTTTCCTGTATACCTACCGGTTTTTGGATCTTTAACACCACGGGCATAAATAGAATTTTGCTTTTTATCATATTTGATATAAGCCGCATCCAGCTCAAAATCACCATATACCACCCTTGCGTTTCCATACAAATAGACAATGCTTTTGTCAGCGCTCATTTTAACGGAATCTTCTGCTTTGTATTCAACCTTCTGGTCGATACTACTATTATTTTTACCTGTCTTTTTAACTGAATCTTTTTTGACAGTGTCTTGCTGAACGATCTGTTGCAATGAAAAACGAGAAAATGCGTTAGCTTTACTAACAACATGTGTTAATAAAATGACAGATATTAGAAAAATAGAGCTCTTGAGGGGTTTCAAATTCGTATTTGAATGTTATTTTTGCACAAATGTTTAATCAAAAACGTTCAAAATTAGTGAAAAATATACCATTGATGTATCTTAAATCCATTTTAACCATTATTATTTATCTGACGCTATCAAATTTAACTGATAATCAAGTGCTTGCACAGGGTTATAAAATTAAAACAATTGTGATAGATGCCGGTCACGGTGGTAAAGACGGTGCAACTCACGGGGTGTATTCAAAGGAAAAAGATGTGGCGCTTAAAACCGCGTTAAACCTTGGTCGTGCACTTCAGGATAGCTTAAAAGATATTAAAGTGATTTACACCCGTGAGACTGATGTGTTTATTCCGCTTTATGAGCGGATCAACATTGCAAATAATGCAAAAGCAGATTTATTTATTTCCATTCACTTAAATGATATGCCGGTTAGGGTATCCAGAGTGGTAGATTATTATAAAAAAGTGAGAGGCAGAAAAGTGCCGGTTTACCGTACAGTTACCTCGAAAAGTACTTCAACCAGGGGAACCGAAACTTTTGTGTCCGGAACGGGCCGTTTAGGGGAGCAGGATGAAGTGATAAAACGGGAAAATGCATCGATGTTTCTGGAAGAGAATTACCAGAAAAACTATGAGGGATTTATCGCGAATACCCCTGAAAGTGACATTATGTTATCCTTAATGAAACAAACCAACAGAGAAAGAAGTTTAAAGTTTGCATCATTGCTCCAACAGGAATATGTAAATGCCGGCCGCATCAACAGAGGGGTACAGGAAAAAAGCCTTGCGGTATTGGCACGTGCAGCAATGCCTGCAGTATTAACAGAGATAGGTTTTGTAAGTAACCCTGAAGAAGAAGATTACATGAATTCTCCTGAGGGACAAAATGAAATTGTAAGTGGAATTGTTAAAGCAATTAAAAATTATAAACGTATAGCCGAAACATCATTTTAATAACCTGCCTGCATGAAGTTTAAACTGCTGATCACAATCATCTTATTTTCGTTACTGGCTGGTCAAAAAGCACGCGCTCAGGGCTATAAGATCAAAACAATTGTTATTGACCCCGGTCATGGCGGAAGAAAACCCGGCGCTTCAGGTAGTTTTTCGAAAGAAAAAGATATAGCCCTGAAAGTAGCATTAAAATTAGGGGCGTTATTAAACGACGAAATGCCTGAAATTAAAGTCATTTTTACACGCAAAACCGATGTAGATGTTGATTTATACAAACGTGCAGAAATAGCTAATGAAGCCAATGCAGATCTTTTTATATCCATCCACTGTAATTCGATGCCACCAGGCAACAAACATATCAAAGGAGTAGAAACACTTGTGGCAGGTTCCCACCGGTTAAAGGAACAAGATGCAGCCATCAGGGAAAATGCCGATATTAAATTGGAGAAGAATTACAAAAGTAAATACGATGGTTATGATCCCAGTAACCCCAGCAGTTTTATTCTTTTTTCGCTTTTAAAAAATACCTTTAGAGATAAAAGCATTAAATTTGCAAAATTAATACAGAACAGTTACATCAAAAGGGATGAACGAATGAGTCGTGGGGTTAAAGAACAGGGAGTTTTAGTATTGCAACGCTGTGGCATGCCTGCCGTTTTAACAGAAGTAGGCTTTATTTCAAATACAGAGGAAGAAAAATACATTAACTCACAAAACGGGCAGAATGAGATTGCCAGTTCTATTTTGGAAGCCATAAAAACATACAAAAAAAATATTGAGGTAAAATAACTGGCATTATAAGTGATAGTTATCTTAACTTTGGAAAAATATAAAACTGATACCAAACAAATAGTGCCGCCTTTGTGTATTTATAGGGTTTGGTACAATAAAACATTTACGCTCTTGCAAGTGAAGAAGTGATACTTCAACACTTGTAACCATTAAATAAAACACTCATGAAGATTAAAAACGAAACCAAAGTAGGTATTTTAGCTGCATTTGCCATTGCTTTATTGATAATTGGATATAACTTTTTAAAAGGAAATTCAATTTTCTCAAATGAAACCACATTATTTGCAAAATACACAAGGGTTGATGGTTTAACGGTATCAAAACCCGTACTTATTAATGGTTATCAGATTGGCCGGGTAGCTAAACTGGAACTACAGGGAGATGGTAGCATTATTGCCACCTTAAGCATCAATAGCAAGTATGAAATTCCTGAAAATAGTATTGCCCGTTTAGAAGGTACAGATTTGTTGGGAAGCAAAGCTATTGTAATGTCTTTAGGTGACTCGAAAAAAATGGCCGAAGACGGATACACTTTAAATGCCAATGTTGAAAAAGGCCTGATGGAACAGGTTCAACCGGTTCAAAAGAAAGCGGAGTTAATTATTGGTAAGATGGACTCTATCTTAAGTAGTGTGAATTCTATCCTAAATCCTAACTTCCAAAAAAATGTTGATAGAAGCTTTAATAGCATAGCAGGTACATTAGCATCTTTAGAAACAACTTCTAAAAAAGTTGATGGTTTGGTTGGTTCGGAAAGCGCCCGTATTGAAGCTATCTTCAAAAACGTTGAAGGTATTACGGCCAACTTAAATAACAACAATCAAAAAATAAGTGATATCTTAACGAACATCAATACGGTTACTGATAAGTTTGCAGCAGCTAACTTTAAACAGACTTTAGATAATGCAAATAATGCAATTGCTGATTTACAAAGCGTAATATCGGGAATTAAAAGTGGAAAAGGCAGTTTAGGCCTGTTATTGAATGACGATAAAATGTATCAGAATTTAAATAATGCTTCAAAAAATCTGGATGAACTGATGATCGATTTAAAAGCTAACCCTAAACGTTATGTTCACTTCTCTGTATTTGGTGGTGGTAATAAAAAAGATAAGTAAATTTAACTTTATAATTCAGGAAGCCTTGCAGTGTAAATTGCGAGGCTTTTTTGTATTTGAAATATATTATAGTTTACTCTTTTTTACCACAGCGTATGCCAAGAATAAGCACAGCGTACAAGCGAAGCGGAATGCTCATCTATCATCCTGAACGCAGTGAAGGATCTTAAAAACCTGAAATAGAGATTGATATATGCAATTTCCTGTTTTTTTTTACCACAGAGCACATTGAGAATAAACACAGCGTAAACTGAGAGGTATTGAAATAGTGTATTTTTTAACTCAAAGCGCGCAAAGATAAGTCGCAAAGACCGCAACTTTAAAATGATGGCAGCACATAAGAATCTATTAATTTATGAATCTGGATAATCCAGCCAGGAAGTTCATGATAAATTTAGCATGACGGACCTTATATAATCTCTGCGTTACCCGGTGCCTCCCTCTTTGTACGCTGTGGTTGAAAAATGCTTACAGCTGAAAAGTCCTGCCCTCAACAGCTAGCTCTGTATTTTCAAAAACAGATTGCGCTTCTTCAAAAAGCATTTGCAAAGTTTTATAACGTGAAGAAAAATGCCCGATGAGTAATTTCTTGGCTCCTGTAATTTTAGCAACCTCTCCTGCCTGTAACGCAGTTGTGTGATGCGTTTCTTTAGCCCTTTCCAATAAATCGTGCATAAAAGTAGCTTCATGATACAAGGTATCGCAATCTTTTATGGTAGCAAAATAACTTTCATCAAATAAGGTGTCTGAACAGTAAGCATAGCAACGTGGTGCATCCGCTTCTGTCGTATAATCTTCACTACGTAAGATATCGCCATTTGGCAGTTCAACATCCATTCCTTTTTTTAAGGCCGTATAATAAGCCATCGGCACCTGATCAGTCTTCTCTTTTATCAACTTACGCTGACGCTTCTTTTGCTGAAATATAAAACCGGTAGTTGGAATGCGGTGGTTTAAAACAATCGTTTTAACTGTCAGATCACTGTTTTCGAATATCTGAATAGATTGATCAGCTTCAATTGGAAAAAATTCAATCGGGTACCTAAGTGCGGTATCGGAGTATTTGAACTGGATTTCCAAAATCTCTAATAAAGGCTTAGGACCAAATATCTTTATCGGTTTTATCCGGCCGTTTAAATGTAAACTGGATAACAGCCCGATTAAACCAAAGTAATGATCACCATGTAAGTGACTGATAAAAATGTAATCTATACGCGCCGCTTTAAGATTATATTTAGCCAGTTGTTGTTGTGTGCCTTCACCACAATCGATCAGGTAATATTTTTCATTACAATTTAAAAGCTGTGCGGAGGGATTTCTGTTAAATACCGGTGTGGCGGAACTGCTTCCTAAAATTGTAACTTCAAATTTCATCATGATAATATATAAAAAGCCCCGTAGATTTTAGAAACTACGAGGCCGGAATGTTATTTAAATATTTTGTTATCTATCTCCTCTAAACTCTTTCTCCAACTCCTCCATAAAGATAAAATCAGTAGCCTCGTCTATTGTATTAACAAACATTACAGATTGAAATATGTTTGATAATTCGACAATCGACGCCAGCTCATCGTTAATTCCAGTTACAATAAATAATCCGCCTGCCGATTTACAAAGCCTGTCGCCGGCAAGTAAACAGCTCAGATCCTGTGCATCATTACATTCGGTAACAGCACTTAAATCAACAACTATATTTTTAAACCCCTCTGCATTAAGCAAGTAGAATTCTGCTTTCAAACCCGGGGCATTATCATTTGTAAACTTATTTTCCTCTAACTTTAAGGTTACATATTTATCGTGTTTATCTACTGAAAATTTCATCGCTCTCTTCTCTTTATTTTACTAATGTATAAATTTCTTTCGGATTTAAAGTGTTTCCAAAGCCTTTAAAACGTTGTTTTCAATTCGGCTTGAGATTGCATCAGCATCAGCTTTTATAAAGTGCTCTCCTACAATTTTTTCATACAGTTCGATATAACGCTCCGAAATAGAATTCACAATTTCATTCGTCATTTCCGGAACTACCTGACCATCCTTACCTTGAAATCCGTTTTCAATTAACCACTTACGTACGAATTCTTTTGAAAGCTGTTTTTGTGGCTCATTCCGATCCTGACGTTCCTGATATCCTTCTGCATAGAAATAACGTGATGAATCAGGCGTATGAATTTCGTCAATCAGATAGATTACACCATCGGCCTTGCCAAATTCGTACTTCGTATCAACCAAAATCAATCCGCTTTTTGCCGCGATTTCAGTTCCACGTTGGTAAAGCGCATAGGTGTATTGTTCTAACTGCTCATAATCTGCTAAGGAAACAATTCCTTTTGCCAATATATCTTCCTTCGAAATATCTTCATCGTGGCCAACAGCAGCTTTGGTGGTCGGGGTAATAATAGGCTGAGGCAATTTATCATTCTCTTTTAATCCATCAGGTAAAGAAACACCACAAACAGACCGTTTTCCGGCACTGTATTCACGCCAGGCATGACCAGCTAGATAACCTCTGATGACCATTTCTACCTTAAACGGCTCACAGATACGGCCAATGGTAACCATTGGATCTGGCACTGACAAAACCCAATTTGGTACAATATCCTGTGTAGCGGCCAAAAACTTGGCTGCGATCTGATTTAAAACCTGTCCTTTAAATGGGATAGCCTCTGGCAATACCACATCAAATGCCGAGATCCGGTCTGATACTACCATTACCATAAACTGATCAGCTATGGTATACACATCGCGAACCTTACCTTTGTAAAAATTGCTCTGATTTGGGAAATTAAAATGGGTTTCTTTAAGTGCTTTCATGAGGCCGTAAAAATAGGAAAAAAGTAGGAAACTCCGAAGACCGGAATAGGACGACAAAAAGTTTTAACAATAAAAAAGTCCGAAGTATTTCTAATGAAAGATTTAAACTTCGGACCTCCGACTTTCGTTCCTCTGACTTCAGGACTTAATTATTGGATATCACCGTAAGCTTTCAAAATATCTTTAACCAGTTTATGCCTTACTACGTCTTCTCCACTTAAATAAATTATATCTATTCCTTTAATATCTTCTAAAATTCTTAAGCCATTAAACAAACCCGACATCTGTTTTTTAGGTAAGTCTACCTGGGTAACATCGCCGGTAACAATAAACTTAGCTGTTGGTCCCATACGGGTTAAAAACATCTTTAACTGCATATCGGTTGCGTTCTGCGCCTCGTCAAGTATCACAAAGCAATTATCAAGGGTACGCCCCCGCATAAATGCCAGCGGAGCAATTTCTATCGTACGGTTTTCAATGTAAAATTTAAGTTTTTCTGCCGGAATCATATCATCCAATGCATCGTAAAGGGGACGTAGATAAGGATCGATTTTCTCCTTTAAATCACCTGGTAAGAAACCAAGATTCTCCCCTGCTTCCACTGCAGGCCTGGTGAGAATAATCCGTTTAATTTCTTTATTTTTCAATGCCCTTACAGCTAAAGCCACTGCAGTATAAGTTTTTCCGGTACCCGCCGGACCAATGGCAAATAAAATATCGTTTTTAGCGATACTGTTTACCATTTTACGTTGATTTGCCGTTCTGGCTTTTACCAACAGGCCGTTCGTACCGAAAACAATTACTTCCCCGCCCCCACCTGAAGGTTGTTCTGTATCTTTTTTTGCAACGCCCGAAGCCTTTGCTCCAAGTATGTTTTCTACATCATTATTGCTTAGCGAGCTGTATTTTTCGAGGTGCGCAACCAGTTGATTAAACTTCTCTTCGAAAGCCTTAAGTTCCTGTTCATCACCGAGAACCTTAACATCACTACCTCTCGCTACCAATTTTAACTTCGCGAAAGCACCTTTAATCATTTCGTAATTCTCATTGTTCGCCCCCCAAAAGTGAGCAGGATTTACGCTATCCAGGGTTAATTTTAATTCGTTCAAATTGTAGTATTTTAAAAAGTTATCGGGGTATATTAATTAAAATTTGAATATTTGCAGACGCTTAGGCCTGTACACAAGAATAAGCAATAATAATGAATTTTTAATGGGGATAATTACTTTAACAACAGATTTAGGTTCAAAAGACTTTTACCAGAGCGCCCTTAAAGGTAGTCTGTTGAGTCTGATGCCTAATGTTAATTTAGTTGATATTACCCACGAGGTACCCTCATTCAATATATCATACGCGGCCTTCGTTTTAAAAAATGCTTATCCCTACTTCCCAAAGAATACCGTACACCTGATCGGTATAGACTCAGTATATAGCGAAAACACCAAGTACATTGCCGTAAAACACCGTGATCACTTTTTTGTAGGTGCTGATAATGGAATCTTCTCACTTCTTTTTGATGAGGCCCCGGAGGATGTGGTGGAGCTGAACATTATGCAGGATTTGAAATACCTGCACTTCCCCCTGGTGGATATTTTTGTTAAGGCAGCAACGCATCTGGCCAAAGGTGGTAAACTGAAAGACATTGGTTTACCTGTAGCTGAGATTGAGCAAAAGATGCTTTTACACCCTGTTATTGAACAGAATATGATTCGTGGCAGTGTAGTCTATATTGATACTTTTTGCAATGTGATCACCAACATCACCAAAGATCTTTTTACCAAAATACAGAAAAACAGGGACTTCACTTTATACTTTAGAAAAAGTGAAACGATCACGCAGTTAAGCTGGCATTATAACGAAGTGCAGGAAGGCGAAAAACTTTGCCTGTTCGGAATTAGTAACCATTTGGAGATCGCCATCAATAAGGGCAAAGCAAGTGGCTTGTTAGGCTTACATTTAGGTGATATTGTGAGGGTTGAGTTTCATTCTTAGCAAGCTGAAATACCAAAGCGAAAAGATAAAAGAAACAACTCAGATCAATAGACCTTAAATTATAGTCATTTCGAGTTGAGCAAAGTGAGTGACGAGAGCCAAGTAAGTGATCTTGGAGCTTAATTTACTACAGGAATTGTTTCTAAAAAGATTTTTACCCGCTTTTACGGGCAGGCATTCGTTTCATTCCAATCGTGATGACAAATATTTTTGGCGCTTTGTATCACCATTGAACAAATGGCTGGTGAACCATTGTACCAATCAAAACAACTTCTATCCTTTTCGCGTTTATAGCAAATGAAGAAATATGTTTACCTGCTCTCGGTTATCTTGTTTAGTCTGGAAGCTTTCGCCCAACAGGATTCTGCAGCTTATGCAGCGCAACGGGTTAAAGTAAATGCTTTGCTTCAAGAGCGAAGTACAAAATTTGGTCAATATGATGAAAGTTTAACACAACGATCAGGTATTTTTGGCTGGCAAACGAAGAAAGATATTAAAAATTCAAATGAAATTCTTCGACAAGTGGTATTGACCGATAATAATATTTTTAAGGAGTTAAAAATATTAATGGATTATAAAGACCTGCAGAATCAGCAAAAAGTGGCCGTTGCAGATCATTCTCAAGAGCGGATCGAGGCTTACATGCATACCATTAAAAAATTGCAGGATCAGAATGCACAGCTTAAAGAAGATTTAGCGAAAAATAATAAAGGTAGTCTATCAACCTATATCATTGCATTCCTGATTTTGGTAATGGCAGGCGGCTTTTATTTCTTCAAAAAGAAACTACAGCGATATAAAAGGTATGAAAAAAGCACTGTTTAAAGCCCTTGTCAAAATCAACAATACCATTTTGCCAGGTTTTTATAAAAAAGATCCAAATAAGTTAAGCAAATGGGAAAAGGCTATTATTGGTTATCGTTATTGGGTATTAACGAAAGCGTTAGATTAAAAAAGACCAATCCGAGATTGGTCTTTTTATGAGTTCGTCATGCTGATAAGATAGCTACCGGATTCATTTCAGCATCTGTTCTGAAAAGCCCCCTAACCAAGTTCAGGGTGACGGCGACAAGCATTATTTCTTAAAATGTTCAATAATCAAAGTAGCCAGTTCTGTACCAATACGTTCCTGGGCTTCGTTTGTAGAGGCACCGATGTGCGGTGTTAACGAAATTTTTGGATGGGTTAGAATTTCAGCTAACGGCGTAGGTTCGTTATCAAAAACGTCTAAACCAGCAAAAGAAACCTGACCAGCATTAAGCGCTTCAATTAAAGCCGGCTCATCAATTGTTCCACCTCGGGAACAGTTTACAATACCAACGCCTTTTTTCATTTTAGCAAATTCTTCAGCACCTAAAATAGGCTTGTCAGCAAATGGCGTGTGCAAACTCAGGAAATCACTTCCGGTGATTACTTCCTCTAAAGAAACCGTCTTAATCGGGATACTTACTGACTTTCCACCTTGAAATTCTAATGTGATTTCTGATTCTGAAGGATATAAATCATAAGCCAGAACATTCATACCTAGGCCTAAAGCTACTTTTGCAGTGGCACGGCCAATACGGCCAAAACCGATAATACCCATGGTTTTACCGCTTAACTCGGTTCCTTTAGCGTAAGCTTTTTTAAGGTTGTTAAACTGTGTTGCGCCTTCAACAGGCATTTTACGGTTGGCATCCTGTAAAAATCTGATACCGGTAAATAAGTGTGAGAATACTAATTCAGCAACTGACAAAGAAGAAGCAGCTGGCGTATTTACTACTGCAACACCTTTACTGCGTGCATATTCTACATCAATATTATCCATACCAACGCCACCTCTGCCAATTAATTTAATATTGGGTACGGCATCAATCAGTTCTTTTCTAACTTTTGTCGCACTGCGCACCGTAATGGCATCGTAGTTTTTTAAAGCTTCAGCTAATTGATCTTGCGCAATGGTTTCCGTATCAACCTGAAAACCTGCCTTTTCTAATAATTCTTTTCCGATCGGATCAATTCCGTCGTTTGCTAATATTTTAATCATTTTATATATGATGGCACAGATTAAAACGATTACACCGATTGAATAATCATGGTAATCTTCTGCGGTTAAAATTTAAATTAATTTGCTTTTGCTTGTTTTTCTTCAAATGATTGCATGGCATCAATTAAAGCATGTACGCTTGTAATTGGTAGGGCATTATACATTGATGCACGGAAACCACCCACACTTCTGTGTCCTTTGATACCCACAATTCCTTGCTCCTCGGCATACTTTAAAAATGGTTTTTCCAGCTCCGGATTTTCCATCACAAAACAAATATTCATTCTAGAGCGGTCTTCAACAGCACAAGTTCCTTTAAATAAGGAATTGCGGTCGATCTCCCTGTAAAGTGCTTCTGCTTTTTGTTTATTTTCTTTCTCAATTTCAGCTACACCACCTTTGGATTTTAACCAGCGTAAGTTTAATAAAGCCACGTAAATAGAAAAAACCGGAGGCGTATTGTACATCGAATCATTATCAATATGTGATTGATAATTCAACATCGAAGGAATTTTACGATCGATTTTACCTAAAACCTCATTTTTTACTATAGCAATGGTTAAGCCTGCCGGACCTACATTTTTTTGAGCACCTGCATAAATTAAATCAAATTTAGAAACATCGATTACGCGGCTCATGATATCAGAAGACATATCGCAAACCACAGGAATGTTTGTTTGAGGTACTTCAAAAAGTTCAGTTCCGTAAATGGTATTGTTTGAGGTATAGTGGAAGTAAGCACTATCAGCAGGGATTTCAAAATCCTTTGGAATAAAGGTATAATTTGCATCCTTAGATGATGCCACTACATTTACATTACCGATAAATTTAGCTTCTTTCAATGCTTTTGTTGCCCAAACACCAGTATCTAAATAACTTGCTGTTTGTCCATCGCCCAATAAGTTCATCGGTACCATGGCAAACTGTAAACTTGCACCACCCTGTAAAAATAAAACGGAATAACCCGATGGCACATTTAATAATTCTTTTACCAACTTATCAGCTTCTGCAACAACTGCCTCAAATTCGGTTGTTCTGTGCGAAATCTCTAAAATCGATAATCCATCGTTAAAATCTAAAACAGCCTGAGCGGCTTGTTTAAACACTTCTTGAGGTAAAATACAAGGGCCTGCGCCAAAATTATGCTTCATCTTATTATATAATGTTTTATGGGCGTAAATGTAAAATTTTTAAAGCAGTTATGCTTATAAAATCGTTACCTAAAAAATTAAATTTTGTTAAAAAAAGCCTTCAAAACGATAGGTTTATTGCAGTTTTTACAATTAAACCGATTTATCTAAATTTTGCATATTTAGAGACGTTTGACAGGAAAAATGTATCTCCGGCTTATAGAAGAACTTGTAATTTCCCTGGCTAATTTTTTAATTTTACAATCAGCTTCAGGTTAAACTGCCTGCCTGTTAAATAATTTGGAATTGCGTATTGAACATTATCTACATCTTTTAACCAAAGATACGATACTGTATTGTTAATATTCAGCATGTTAAAAACCTCGAAAAACAGAATTACGGCATTAAAATTTCTATCCAGAAATTTGGGTTTATGCAAGGCTGCATCATCTAAAAAGTCTTTAGAAAAACCGATGTCTACCCGCTTGTAAGCAGGAACATAAAATTTATCCAAATACCTTGGTGTTTGCGACGGGCCTATTGGTAAACGTGAACCATAAACTGCATTGAGGTGAACTTTATAGGTTGGACTGTTCAAGAGCCTATCCTGAAAAAATATGGAGAAATTGAGGCGTTGATCTGTTGGCCGTTTTAGATAACCTGGATAAATCTTACTTCCATTCTGAATATAACTATCGCCGATAATATCTTCGTTGGCATGCATTACGGACATTCTGAAATAAGAAACCAGGTCTTTAACGAATTCGCCTCCAACGCTAAAATCAGCACCGTAAGCATAACCATGCGAAACTTCATCTGACAGGTATTTAATCCTTAAGTTATCTATTTTATATGGGATTAGCCGGTCAGAATATTTAAAATAAAACTCTGAAGTAAATTTCAATCGGGTTCCAAAACCGTCAAAAGCATAATCATAACCTATTGATGTATTATAAGAACGCTGCGCCTTTTGATTTATATTTAATATACCCGAAAAATCGCGGATGGTCCGGTACGATGGGGGCTGATGATAAATACCTGCAGTAAATCGTAATATTTTATTGTTGGAATTTGGACGGTACGCAATTAACATTCTCGGACTGATCAGCAATTGTTTGCTTAAAGAGTTATAAGTAGCCCTGGCGCCCAATTGTAATTCCGCTAAACTGGAAAGGGAATAACTGTCCTGAATGTAAGTGCTGTAATTTTTTATATCAATATTGTTTCTAACGTTAATGACATTCTGTAAAGTAATATCTTTCGAATGATTAGGCAAAATATATCCTGCAGAATCCGTATAGTTATACTCATTTAACTGATCGCCGTACCTAGACTGGTCAAATTTCAGCCCCCATGAAAAAACATGATTGTTAAAATTCTGGTCAACTTTTATTTCTGAAGCAAAAACCTGAGTATTTAAACTGTTTCGGCCATAATTGTAGTAAGTGCCTATACCTCTGCTTTTGCTGACCTGTCCAAAGTTTTCACCATTAAAATTCTTATCTACCTCAGCAAAAACATAGCTTCCATTAATATCGAAACGCTCGCGTTCAATGGTATTAAAATAACTGTTTATAAATTTAACCACTAAATTGGGTTTGGGCGAATAAGCAGCTGTAATGGCATTTCCAAAAGTTTGGTAGTCATCTATTTCCTGCCCGGTATAATCAACATCCAATTTCAGCGTTGTACTTAGCGTACCAAACTGTGTTTCGCGATTGGTAGGCAATAACTTAAACTGACCAATATTGAAATTGCTTAAAAAGCTGATGCTGAATTCATGGGAAAAATCGTATTGATAAAGCACCTGTGCATCGGCATAATTAGGATTATAGCTTCCCTTTTCATCCTGCCTAATTAAAACACTGGTGTTATTCTTGTACCGCAAACCCGCCAATAGAAAACTGCGTTTAAATACCCGCTTAGTACTTAATGACGTATTTAATAAACTTGTACTCAATATGGTTTGATTGCTATCTGGCTTCTCATACCTGATATCCAGAACAGAGGAAAGTTTGTCTCCATATTTTGCTTCGAAACCACCTGCTGAAAATCTCGCTTTACTCACCAGATCAGCATTGATAAAGCTTAAACCTTCCTGCTGCCCGTTACGGATCAATACAGGTCGGTTAATTTCCACATCATTAATGTAAATCAAATTTTCATCAAAATTACCTCCGCGAACACTGTACTGAGCACTTAATTCATTATTTGTAGATACACCGGGCAGGGTTTTAAGCATGGTTTCAAAATTTCCGGAAACCAATGGAATGGAAGAGACATCGCCTATATTGATTGTAGTGGTATTGCTTAACTGGTTCTGTTTATTGGCAATATTGACCTGCTCCAATTCATTAATATTGGCAATTAAGCTAACCTGCCTGGTAATTCGCGCACCGGAGCGTTCACTAAATTCAATTATTTGAGGCTGGTAGCCCAAAAGCGAATATTTGATACTAAATGTTTTCGATTTTGAATAAATCGTATAAACGCCAAATTCATCTGTAACTGTAGATTGTGCTTGCCCCACCACCGTTACAGTAACTTGTGCCAGGGGCAACTTTTCATCACTATAAACTATTCCTGATACCCTAACCAAAGGTTGGGCTACAACAAAACTACAACCGGTAACTAAAAGGAATAGAATAAGCCGAAATTTGAGCATTTTTAGTATCAAGCGGTGAGCGTATCAGGATAAAAGTATCAAGACAAAAGTATCAAGTATCGAGATAAGGGTATTAAGTATTAAGATAACTAAACTCTTATCATTTGAACAATTTAGCAATAAAACAATTAAATGTTTATGCTAGTAATTAACTGTTGTTTCATTTCAGCAATCGTTTCTGTCGGATCATCTGTGGCAAAAATTGCATTTCCAGCTACAAAAGCATTGGCTCCTGCCGATACCAGTGCAGCAATATTCTGTAAGCCTACTCCACCATCAACCTCTATAATCAAGTTTTCATTTACACCCTGGATTAAAGTTTTTAAGTCCTTTATCTTTTTGTAGGTATTGTGAATGAAGGCCTGTCCGCCAAATCCCGGATTAACTGACATAATTAACACCAGATCAAGATCTTCAATTACATCCTGAAGTAGTGTAACCGGTGTATGCGGATTTAAAGCTACACCTGCTTTACAACCTGAAGACCTAATTAACTGTATGGTTCTATGTAAATGCGTGCAGGCCTCATAATGAACCGTAATTCTATCTGCACCTGCCCTGGCAAATTCCTCAATGTATTTATCCGGCTCTACAATCATTAAATGTACATCCAATGGTTTAATGGCATGTTTTTTTACAGCTGCCATTACCGGAAAACCGAAAGAGATATTCGGGACGAAAACGCCGTCCATTACATCAACATGAAACCAATCGGCATCACTTTGATTAATCATTTCAATGTCGCGCTGCAAATTGCCAAAATCGGCAGAAAGTATGGATGGGGCTATGATGTATTTCATTTAATCGTTTCTTAATTTTTTAATATTTTCTAATTCAATTATATCAATATGGTCTTTCAGGCGATTTGCAGCTTTCTTCGAATCAATTAATTGATTAATATGCAGAAAAGGAATTTCCAATTCATAAATTGTTGCTATAGATGCATATTCTAAACACTTATCAAAACCAAATTCCTCCTCCAAACCTTTAACAGTAGTCATGATATCCATCCGTAAACTATTATCCAAATAAAAATCCGTTCAACCTGGAATAAAAACTAAAGAACGCCACAATTTTAAAATCTCATCATCAAAAACATCCATTTATTATTCGATTTTTTTATGAGTAATTTTTGCAGATTTTAATATTATATTTAGCTTCATCAATCTTGCCATGGTGTGAAAACGCTCTGTATAAGTACTTGATAAGCCTTTTTTCAGTAAATCTTCTTCAGCCTTTTTATAATCAGCAATAGGCTCTTCAACGATGTGAATATCTTTTTTCATCTGTAATGCAAGTTACAAAATCATTGTTAAACAAAATAGTCATCAACAAAAAACCCTTTCAGTAACCTGAAAGGGCTTGTATTTGAGATGCTGAAACAAGTTCAGCAAGCCGATTACTAATTAAGCTTTTGGCGCAGCTGGTTTTTCTGGTCTTGGCAATAAAACTTTACGTGAAAGTTTCATTTTACCCTGTTTATCGATGTCTAACAATTTAACTTCGATTTTATCACCTTCTTTTAATACACCGTCCATAGTTTCTAACCGCTCCCATGAAATTTCGGAGATGTGTAATAAACCATCTTTACCTGGCATTACTTCAACAAATGCACCAAACGGCATAATTGATTTTACTTTACCCTGGTAAATTTCACCTATTTCCGGTTTGGCAACAATATTACGGATACGGGTAACTGCTGCATCAATTGCCGTTTTGTTATCGGCAAATACTTCAACGATACCTTTACCGTCAACTTCTTCAATTGAGATGGTAGCTCCTGTTTCGCGTTGCATTTCCTGGATAATTTTACCTCCAGGGCCAATAATAGCACCAATGAATTCCTTATCAATAGTTAAAGAAACAATACGAGGTGCATGCGGTTTGTAATCCTCATTAGGCTGACTGATGGTTTTCTTCATCTCGTTTAAGATGTGTAGACGGCCTTCTTTAGCCTGTAATAACGCTTTGGTTAATACTTCGTAAGATAAACCATTGATTTTTAAATCCATCTGGCAGGCAACAATACCATTTTCGGTACCGGTTACTTTAAAATCCATATCACCTAAGTGATCTTCATCACCTAAAATATCAGAAAGGATAGCATATTTACCCGTTTTTTCATCGGTAATCAAACCCATCGCGATACCAGAAACCGGTGCTTTTATTTTAATACCTGCATCCATCAGTGCCAATGTACCTGCACAAACAGTTGCCATTGATGATGAACCATTAGATTCTAAAATATCAGATACGACACGGATGGTGTAAGGATTTGCCTCGCCTTGAGGTAATACCTTTTTCAACGAACGCTGAGCCAGGTTGCCGTGACCAATCTCGCGACGGCCGGCGCCTCTGTTTGGTCTAACTTCGCCAGTAGAGAAACCCGGGAAATTATAGTGTAACAAGAACTTCTGGTAGCCATTAAAGAAAGCACCATCAATCATTTGCTCATCATCTTTACCACCCAAAGTAACCGAAGTTAACGATTGGGTTTCTCCCCGCGTAAATACAGCTGAACCGTGTGCAGCAGGCAAATAACCCACTTCACTCCAGATCGGACGGATTTCGGTAGTCTTACGGCCATCTAAACGGATGCCTTCATCCAACAACAGGTTTCTGATCGCATCATACTGAACATCATGGTAATAATGTTTAGCCAATGCTTTGGTCAAATCGGCAGTATCTTCAGGCATGGCCTCAAAGAATTCGTTGATGATCGCTGTGAAACCTTCTTTACGCACATCCTTATTACCGCCAGCTTTAGCCACGGCATAAACTTTATCATAAGTATCAGCGTAAACCTTTGCTTTTAAATCAGCATCATGGTCTTCATGATTGTATTCACGTTTAACGGTTTTACCGGTTGCTTCGGTTAATTCAACCTGAATAGCGCATTGAACTTTAATCGCATCGTGTGCAAATTTTAAAGCTTCCACCATTTCATCCTCCTGAATTTCGTCGCATTCGCCTTCCACCATACAGATGTCGTTGGCAGAACCTGCAACCATAAATTCAAGTGTTGCACGCTCTAAATCGCTGGCAAATGGATTGATTACCAGTTTACCATCAATTTTAGCCACACGTACTTCAGAAATTGGCCCGTTGAAAGGAATATCAGAAACGGATAATGCAGCCGATGCGGCTAAACCCGCCAAACAATCTGGCATGATATTTTTATCAGCAGAGATTAAAGAAATCATTACCTGTGTATCGGCATGATAATCTGAAGGGAACTGTGGACGTAAAGCCCTGTCTACCAAACGGGAAATTAACACCTCATAATCAGATAATCTTGCCTCACGACGTAAAAAGCCACCTGGAATACGGCCGGTTGCCGCATATTTTTCCTGATAATCAACCGATAATGGTAAAAAATCAGTACCTGGTTTAGCACCAACAGTAGATACAACTGTTGCCAGTAACATGGTATCGCCCATTTTTACTACAACCGAACCATCTGCCTGTTTAGCCAGTTTACCTGTTTCAATTTCTACAATTCTACCATCGCCCAAATCGAACGATTTTTTTATTACATTCATTTAATTAGAATTATGGTGCGTTTTCCTCTTTCTACACACCGTTGTTTATATATGTTTTTGTTTTTGCAAACGAAGATAGGATTAAAAAGGCCTATCATAACAAATCCTGTTAAAAAAATTAACAGGAAATTAAAAAGCCACTCCCTTAAGAATGGCTTTCGTTGATAAAATTCGCTTATTTTTGTTTAATGATATCACGAAGCGATAAAGCTTTGATGATAGCACGATAGCGCTCAATATCTTTTTTGTACAGGTAAGCCAAAATACCGCGGCGTTTACCTACCAATTTTTGAAGTGACAACTGTGTAGAGAAATCTTTGCGATTTTTCTTTAAGTGTTCTGTTAGGTGCGCAATACGGTATGTAAATAACGCTACCTGACCTTCTGCAGAACCAGTATTGGTTTCTACTTCGCCGTGTTGTTTAAAGATTTCGGCTTTCTTTTCTGAACTTAAATACATTCTTGAATAATATTAAAGCAATAAATTAATTAATTGTGGCGCAAAGATAATGCTATTTTTAATGATAAGCAAGCGTGTTATGCCAGAAATATTTATCTTTCTAAAATCCTTTTTTTTATTTTAGATCGAATTTTAAAAACAGCTTAGCGATGCATAAACCTAAAACCCAAAATAATAATAAAATTTCACTTGATACAATTGTTGGTTTGTGCGCTATCGTAACCAGTATTTGTGCCATTATTATCACTTTATACCAAACAAGACTGCAAAAGGTGCAGCAATATGCATCGGTAAAGCCTCTGCTCATGAATTATTCGCAGAGTTTTTCAGGTGGTGATGGTAAAAATGGCAAATCCTATCATTATGAATTTATAGTCGTAAACCAAGGCTTGGGTCCGGCAATAGTTTCAAATTATTCTTACTCATACAACTCCAAACGTTTTGAAAACATAGCAGAAATCCTACAACAAATTAAAAAAGAAAACCGATTGGATTCTACAAAGTCGGTGACATTGGCAAATATCTGGAAGAATGAAATTTTACCTGTTGGTGAGAAGTTAAGCTTAATCAACATAGACGATGACCGTTTAGCTCCACTGGTAGAAAAGGCCGATATTAAAATTACGATTGAGTATAAATCGCTCTACGGTCAAGAATGGAGGTTTATCAGTAATGATAAATCCGAACCTCTGGAAATTGACTAGCATCTTTTGTGTCAATATCCAATTTTATCAATTGTTCTGCTTCCGAGTTCCAACTCTAAAACATCATTCATGGCAACTGAAATGTGATTGAGTTTCAGAACACAAAAAAAGCTGTTCAGGGGTATTGGCTCAAATAAATAGCCTCACGCTCCTCAATGATGGTTCGCGTGGAATATTAATATCGTATAACTTAAGCTTTCCCATTCTTCTGAAATATACGAAAAGCAAGTAATACTTGACATTGCAAATATTAAATCCCTTAATTTGCACAAAACTTCAACCTTTGGAAAAGAATCAATACAGCATATTTGAAAGCGAATTACGTGTCCGTCCGGATGATATAGACATGTTTAACCATGTACATAACAGCAAATACCTGGATTATGTACTGGCTGCCCGTTATGAGCAGATGGAAAAGTTTTACGGCATGCCCTGGGAGCATTTTACCCAGCAAGGTTTGGGCTGGGTGGTCAGCCATGTGGATATCAATTTCAAGCGCCCCTTATTAATGAACGATTTAATGTTGATCCGGACAGGCATTTTAATGATGCACGATAAAGGCTGCTCGGTTCAATTCGAAATCATCAACAAAAAAACCGGCAAGGTAGCTTCAGATGGCATTTTTGATTATGTACTTATCGATTTAAATACAGGCAGAGGAACCAAAGTTAGCGAAGAAATGATTTTAGCATATAGCATATAACTTTATTAAGCCGTCCTTTCGAGCTAAGCCGGAAAATCTTTATTCGGGACTGCGCTTCAGTCGAAAGGATGAAATTCGCGAGTTCTGTGTTTCTGGTGCAAAAATCTGAAAATCAATGCTCAAAATTTGATAATAAAAATTTTTACTTATCTTTGCCACATCAAAACGACCAGAACCATGATAGTATCTGCAATCCGTTTGAGGTTCTAAGCAACCGAGGATTCCCTCCCATTTTAATTTAGATATGTACGCTTAATGGCGTATCATTGGTTTATACAGTATTCATTATTATAATTATATGTCACAGTCTACAAAGACACAGGGCAAACTATCGGCTTTTTTCGATATTCTCGTTCAGTCTTTAAAAGGTCATGAGGTTGACTTAACTTCAATCAGTATTAAACGCGCCATTATCTTACTGGCCATTCCAATGATGTTGGAAATGGCTATGGAATCGGTTTTTGCTTTGGTGGATCTTTATTTTGTTGGCCACCTGGAAAATAGCAGTCATGCTATCCAAACAGTGGGATTAACAGAATCGGTTTTAACCATTATCTATTCATTAGCCATTGGTTTAAGTATGGCTGCAACTGCGGTAGTTGCACGGAGAATCGGCGAGAAGAATCCGGAAGCAGCATCAAAAGCTGGTATTCAGACCATTTTAATAGCCGTTTTTGTCAACATTATCATCAGTATCCTTGGTTTAATTTACGCCAAAGATATCCTGTTGCTTATGGGAGCTTCAACAGAAACAGCCGTGCAAGGTGTTGCATTCGTTCGTATTATGATGGGCGGAAGCATCATTATCGTCCTGCTATTCTTAATTAACGGGATTTTCCGTGGCGCAGGTAATGCGGCGATTGCTATGCGCAGTTTATGGATCGCCAACATTGCTAACATTGTCCTCTGCCCTGTTTTGATCAATGGTTTAGGCCCGATACCCGCATTGGGTTTAACAGGTGCAGCCATTGCCACTACCATTGGTCGTGGTTTAGGTGTTACCTATCAGGTATATCATCTGTTTAATGGTAAAAATGCCTTAAAAATCCACCTTAGCCACTTTATTCCTGATTTGGAACAGGTTAAAGCCATTATAAAAATTGCTGCTCCAGCTATTTTTCAATTCGTTATTGCCAGCTGCAGCTGGGTATTTCTGGCCGAACTGGTTGCTACCACAGGTGGAGATACCGGCTCGGCAGGTTATCAAACTGCACTCCGCCTGATGATGTTTTTTATGCTACCGGCATGGGGTTTAAGTAATGCCGCTGCCACTTTGGTTGGGCAGAATTTAGGTGCGGGCCACGTAGACCGCGCAGAAAAATCGGTATTCCAGACCTTAAAATACATCGTGATTTTTATGGGCGTGGTAACTGTATTATTCTTAACCTGTGGACATTTGTTCGCAGCATTTTTTACTGCAGATGAAAATGTGATTGCCGTTGCCGGTGAGGCTTTAAAAATTTTAAGTATCGGCTTTGTGATTTATGGAGCCGCAATGGTATTCAATAGCGCATTTAACGGTGCCGGAGATACCTGGACGCCTACCAAAATTAATGTATTCGCCTTTTGGCTCTTCCAGATTCCTTTAGCATATTTTTTAGCAAAGTATTTAGAAATGGGTCCAACAGGCGTTTTCATTGCCATCCCTGCAGCCGAAGCAGGTATTGCGGTAGCTGCATTTATTTTGTTTAAAAAAGGGAAGTGGAAGAAAACGGTTGTGTAGACAGTGAAAGAGTATTCGGAGATCAGATTTTGTTTTCGCAGGAAACCGACCTAAGAACCACTGCTTGCTGTTCAATAAACCTGACTACAGCGACATCCTTTTTGGCCAGGTGATTTTGATAACTTTGATCTCATTTTACCAAAAAGATACAGCGAAAGGCAGGACTGACTGATGCGAAAAGCAACTGCCTTTGTTTTTCGGATCAAACAAAAACATCCCCGCTTTAAACCGTATAAAAATTCAGGAATATCACTTTCAGTAACAACTTACAATTTCCATTAAAAAACATATCTTTGCGCAAAGATGAAGCATATACGTAATTTTTGCATTATTGCACATATTGACCATGGTAAAAGTACCCTGGCTGATAGGTTATTAGAATATACAGCGACGATTTCGCAGCGTGAAGCGCAGGCGCAATTGCTCGATAATATGGATTTGGAGCGCGAGCGGGGCATTACCATTAAAAGTCATGCCATACAAATGAACTATAAAGTTGGTGGTGAAGAATATGTTTTTAACTTAATTGACACTCCTGGACACGTAGATTTTTCGTACGAGGTTTCGCGATCAATTGCAGCCTGCGAGGGTGCTTTACTAATTGTAGATGCTTCGCAAGGTATTCAGGCACAAACCATTTCGAATTTATACCTGGCTTTAGAGCACGACCTGGAGATTATCCCGATCCTGAATAAAATGGACCTGCCAGGCGCCATGCCAGAGGAAGTTAAAGACCAGATTATTGATTTAATCGGCTGTGACCGTGACGATATTATTCCCGCTTCAGGTAAAACAGGAATGGGCATACCCGATATTTTACAGGCGATTGTTGATCGGGTTCCGGCTCCGGTTGGCGACACCGAAGCGCCATTACAGGCATTGATTTTCGACTCAGTTTTTAATTCATTCAGGGGCATTATTGCTTATTTCAAAGTGGTAAATGGCGAAATTAAAAAGGGAGACAAAGTAAAATTCATCAATACCGGCAAGGAATACCTGGCTGATGAGGTTGGTATTTTAAAACTAGATATGGCTCCGCGCAACGTGGTTAAAACCGGTGATGTAGGCTATATTATTTCAGGAATTAAGGAAGCACGCGAGGTAAAGGTTGGCGATACCATCACAACTGTTGGCAGGCCGGCAGACAGTGCAATTCAGGGTTTTGAAGAGGTTAAGCCAATGGTATTTGCCGGTATTTACCCGGTTGATACAGAGGATTTCGAAGAATTACGCGAAGCCATGCACAAATTGCAGTTAAATGATGCCTCTATCGTTTTTGAACCTGAAAGTTCTGCTGCTTTAGGCTTCGGTTTCCGTTGCGGTTTCCTGGGCATGTTGCACATGGAAATTATTCAGGAGCGTTTGGAACGCGAATTCGACATGACCGTAATTACGACGGTACCCAACGTATCGTATGTTGCACACACCACCAAAGGTGTCGAAATTACGGTAAACAATCCGTCTGATTTACCAGATCCAAGTAAACTGGATTCGGTTGAAGAGCCTTTTATCAAAGCCAATATTATTACAAAAGCAGAATTTGTTGGTCCGGTAATGTCACTTTGTATTCAAAAAAGAGGAATTATTGTCAATCAATCCTATCTGACCTCTGATCGGGTTGAACTGGTTTTTGAAATGCCAATGGGCGAAATTGTATTTGATTTTTATGATAAATTAAAAACCATTTCTAAAGGTTATGCCTCTTTCGATTACCATCAGGTTGGTTACCGTAAATCGGATTTGGTTCGTTTAGATATGCTTATTAATGAAGAACCTGTTGATGCCTTATCTTCATTGATTCACCGCAGTAACGCCTACGATTTCGGCAAGAAAATCTGCGAGAAGTTAAAAGAACTGATCCCGCGTCAGCAATTTGAAATAAAAATTCAGGCTTCGATCGGTGCTAAAGTTATTGCCCGCGAAACTTTGAGTGCCCTACGTAAAGATGTAACCGCAAAATGTTATGGTGGTGATATTTCCCGTAAACGTAAGTTGTTGGAGAAACAGAAAAAAGGTAAAAAACGCATGCGCCAGGTGGGTAACGTAGAAATTCCACAATCTGCATTTATGGCGGTTTTGAAATTAGATTAATATAGATTTGAGATGTTAGATTTGAGATTTGAGACAAAACCGTTAATCTCAGATCTAACGTCTCGTATCTCACATCTCATAAATATGAAATTATTAGACGGTAAATACGTATCAGAAAAAGTTAAAGTTCAGATTGCTGAAGAGGCAGCTGAGTTTTTGAATAAAACCGGTCGCAAACCACACCTTGTAGCCATTTTGGTTGGTAACGATGGCGGCAGTGAAACTTATGTGGCCAGTAAGATGAAAAACTGCGAAAAAGTTGGTTTTAAGTCCTCACTACACCGTTATGATAACTCGGTTACCGAAGCCGAATTACTGGCGAAGATTGAGGAAATTAATCAGGACGCTGATGTAGATGGTTTAATTGTACAATTGCCGTTACCTAAACACATTGATCCCGAAAAAGTGACCGAAAAGATTGATTATCGCAAGGACGTAGATGGTTTCCATCCGGTAAACCTGGGAAGGATGATGCGTAACCTGCCTTGCTTTATTCCCGCAACTCCTTACGGTATCTTGTTAATGTTGCAGGAATACAATATCGATACGACAGGAAAACATTGTGTGGTAGTAGGCCGAAGTAATATTGTGGGCAGTCCGATGAGTATTTTAATGGCTCGTAATGCCAATCCGGGCAACTGTACGGTAACACTCACCCACTCACGTACAAAAGATTTAAAAGAGCAGGTGTTGCAGGGAGATATTGTAATAGCGGCAATTGGTAAAAAGAACTTTGTTACCGCTGATATGGTTAAACCTGGTGCCATTATCATTGATGTAGGCATTAACCGTGAAAATTCTACCGAAACCAAATCGGGTTTTAAATTGTATGGGGATGTAGACTTTGAAAATGTTGCACCAATATCATCGTACATTACTCCGGTACCAGGTGGTGTGGGTTTAATGACGATAGTTGGTTTATTGAAGAATACACTGGCTTCTGCAAGGAAAGAAATATACGCTTAAAGGTAGAGGGTGGTGCGGCGAAGGTAGAAAGGCGGAAGGTTAAAGGTAAACCCCACAACTGAAAATTATAGAAAGCAATTCCTTTTTGGATTGCTTTTTTTATTTAAAGACATTAAAGGTAGAAGGTAGGAAGGCGGAAGGTTAAGTAAACCCCACGACTAAAAAATATTGAAAGCAATTCCTTTTTGGATTGCTTTTTTTATTTCAAGACATAAAAGGTAGAAGGTAGGAAGGCGGAAGGTTAAAGGTAAACCCCACAACTGAAAAATATAGAAAGTAATTCCTTTTTGGATTGCTTTTTTTATTTAAGACATAAAAGGCAGAAGGTAGGAAGGCGGAAGGTTAAGTAAATACCACAACTGAAAAATATAGGCAAGCGTAGGGCGCTTTAAGATTAGATCAGCAAATTGGTACTGTTCTTCAATGCATTAGCTTGCTTTTTTTACGTATAAAATTTTAAATTTACACGTAAATATGTAATTTTGTTTTTATAACGATAAGATAATGGATGCAAAACTCACCTTAAGCTTTAATCAGGATGTTGTTGCCAAAGCGAAAAAGTATGCAGCAGACAATAACATTAGTTTATCACGTTTAGTAGAACACCTGTTAACTCAGGTTACCGCTAAAAAATATAAATCTTTAGAAGATTTCCCGGTTGCTGATTGGGTAAGCATGGTGGCTGAAGGTGAGGTAACATATAAAAAAACTTCAAAAAAAACGGCTAAGCAATCCAAAGAAGAATTTTTTAATGCTCAGAAATAATTAATGAGGGTATTTTTGGATGCAAATGTGTTGGTTTCTGTATTAAATAAGGAATATCCTGTTTTCACTTACTCTTCGAGGATTTTAAGCCTGGCAACACATCCAAAATTTGAAATTTATACTTCCCCGATGTGTCTGGCAATTGCTTTTTATTTTGCTGAGAAAAAACATAAAACACAGTTGGCCAAACAAAAAATCGATTTGCTTTGCCAATATCTGAAGATCGCCGGCAATTCATCAAAAGGTGTATTGGATACATTATCGAATAAGAAAATACACGACTTTGAAGATGGTCTGGAATACTATGCTGCACAATCTGTTGATTGTAAATGCATCATTACAGAAGATGTGGAAGATTTTTATTTCTCTGACATTGAGGTACTAAGCTGTCAGGAGTTTTTTAAAAGATATTTGCTTAGTTAATATAATCATAAATATTTACCAGAATTGTCATCCTGAATGCAATGAAGGATCTTTATAGATGATAGATTTCTCTCCCGAACGTTCGGGACTGCGCTTCAGTCGAAAGGACGAGTTTTCTTTCTCCATAAAAGTACGAAGGCACAAAATTTATTTTTACATCTGCTAAGAAGACCTAATTTCCCTGTATACCAATGACAAATGAACTAATGAACCTAACTATCCCCACAATTTACTCCACCAGCTTTCCTCAAAGCCAATATACAGGCCATCTTCACGTAATGCTGTCGGATAGATATTGATATAATCACCCTGCCCCTCTGCTCCTCTCCCAGTAGTTAAGTTGTATTCATATCGGTGAATGGGACAAACCAGGTTTCCGTTTTTACACCAGCCACCACTAAAATGGCCACCCGCGTGGGGACAGTGTGACTGCGTAGCGATAATTTTACCCTCATGATGAAGTACACAAATCTGTTTGCCATCAACAGAAATCGTTTTAATGTCATCAGGATTTGGAATTTGATTGTTGTTAAAGGCTTTAAACCACTTCATACAGCTAAATAAGGCAAACAAATATCAGTATTATTTCATCTTTCTGCTAAATTTAGAAATAGAAACTGCTTCCCCATATTTTTTTAGGATATTTGCATCCTCAAAAATGAAACAGGCAATACCAGAAGACGGCACATTACTTCCTTTGATGGAAGAATTTTACACCATACAGGGGGAAGGATTTAACACAGGTAAAGCAGCCTATTTTATCCGCTTGGGCGGTTGCGATGTGGGTTGCCACTGGTGCGATGTTAAAGAAAGCTGGGATGCCGAAATGCATCCGCTTACTGCTTCGGATGTTATTGTGGAAAATGCGAGTCAATTTCCTGGTAAGGCAGTTGTAATTACCGGTGGTGAACCTTTAATTTATAACCTTGATTATCTGACCAATAAACTTAAAGAAAGAGGAATACTCACGTTTATTGAAACATCAGGTGCCTACCCCCTTTCAGGCAACTGGGATTGGATCTGCCTATCGCCTAAAAAGTTTAAAGCGCCAAGGCCAGATATCACGCCTTTCGCTAACGAGTTAAAAGTAATTGTTTTTAATAAAAGTGATTTTAAGTGGGCTGAGGAATATGCGGCAATGGTATCTCCAAACTGCAAACTATATCTTCAACCTGAATGGTCCAAATCAAAAGAAATTACGCCGTTGATTATTGAGTATGTAATGGCTAACCCTAAATGGGAGATTTCTTTACAAACACACAAATTTTTAAATATTCCTTAAATTAGTTTACATTAGCTTTGTTACCAATGTTAATGTAATGAAATTTTGTTTAATCCTCTCCTTTAGCATACTAAGCTTTTATTGTTTTGGACAAAGTTCTCCAAATAAAAAAGCGCAGGTCTATTTTGAAAAAGCAGGTCCGTTTATTGATAAATTTGATTACTCCTCTGCTGAGCAGCTATTAAAGAATGCGGTAGAATCAGACCCGCTATTTCAGAATGCCTATATCTTACTTGCTGGTGTTTATAAAGCTCAAAAAAAATACCAGGAAGCCAGAATGGCTTACGAAAAGGCGATATTAATTAATAAAACGGTTGCTCCCGACGTAATTTATGGACTCGCAGAAACTGTATTTGCTACGCAGGATTATATAAAAGCAAAACAACATTTTACTGAGTTTTTGATACTGGATTCTTCATCTGAAAAAGCGAGAAGAGCAAAGAAATACCTCTTGGATTGCGATTTTGCCGATTTGGCAATAAAGAAGCCTGTAAAGTATAACCCCATAAATTTAGGTGAAGGCGTGAATACGCCTGATGCTGAATACTTTCCTGCAATAACTGCTGATGGTGAAACATTGGTTTTTACCCGCCAGGTAAATGGTAATGAAGACTTTTGGACCGCCCAGTTTAAAAATAATGCATGGGGCCTTGCTACACCATTATCCAACAAGATAAATACAGAAAAATATAATGAAGGTGCACAAACCATTTCTCCTGATGGAAAGTATTTGTTTTTTACCGGATGTAACCGACCTGATGGCTTAGGCAGATGTGATATTTATGTTTCTCACCGTGAAGGAAAAGATTGGGGTGAACCCTATAACGTTGGTCAGCCCGTTAATTCGGAGTTCTGGGAATCGCAGCCGGCTATAAGTCCTGATGGGCGTACATTGTATTTTATCAGCAACAGACCTGGCGGGTTCGGGGGGTATGATATCTGGAAAAGCACCATTACGGATGATGCAAAATGGGGACCAGCCATTAATCTGGGACCTGAGATCAACACCCCTTTTGATGAAAATACTCCTTTTCTGCATGTAGATGGTAAAACACTATATTTTTCATCAAATGGCTGGCCAGGGTTTGGGAATAAAGATATTTATTTTAGCAGACTGGGTAATGATGGCCAATGGCAAAGGCCAATCAATATTGGTTATCCGATCAATTCTTTTGAAGATGAAAGCGGCTTAATAGTAAGTGCTGATGGAAATTTAGGGCTGTTCTCTTCAAATTTAAAAGGTGGTTACGGCATGCAGGACATTTATAGCTTTGGCATTCCAGAAACGGCCAGACCTTTAAGGGTTTCTTACGTAAAAGGAATTGTAAGAGACCGTGATACAAAAAAAACAATCGAAAGCAATGTGCAGGTAATAGATCTGAAAACGAATAAAACTGTTTTTGATGACTACACCGATCCCGAAACCGGTCAATTTTTGGCGGTAATGCCCATAGGGAGTAACTATTTGTTTAATGTAAATGCCGAAGGTTATCTATTTTACTCGGAAAACTTCGAACTTAAAAGTGGCGATATTAATAAACCTTACCAAATTGAAGTCTACATTGAAAAAATAAAACAAGGTGGAAACGTAACCTTAAAAAATATTTTCTTCGACACCAATAAATTTAATCTTTTACCTGCTTCTATCCGCGAACTCGACCTGCTGATCGACTTTTTGCATCAAAATGAACACGTACAGATTGAGATTCAAGGCCATACCGATAACGTCGGCGATGATCAGTTGAATGAAAAATTATCTTTCAATCGGGCTAATGCTGTTTACGAATACCTGGTTAAAAACAGTATAGATTCAAAACGGCTTACTTTTAAAGGCTTTGGAGCCAGTAAACCCATTGCAGATAATAAAACTGAAGCAGGGAGAAAGATTAACAGAAGAACATCATTTGTAATTACGAAAATATAGCGTACGGTGAAAGGCTATTAAATTAAATGCAGGTGACCAGTAAGTAAACCGGCGTTAAAATATTCAAAGTGCAGCAGTTGCAAGGCACTTTAAAAATGGGCTTAAATTTCAAAAAACAAAAAGAAGTAATAGAATTTAATCATTAAATATGTCTCAAAATTACGAAAACCATAAAAGATTTTATCCGCCATTCCATTTCTTCGCGGTACCGCTAACAGTTATAGGACTGTGTTTTTCCATATATTCCTGTATTGCCATCCCTACTATCATTACGGGCTTATTGGTGCTTGCATTTTTCCTCATTGCAATTATAGCGGTAATGGCCAGGATGTTTGCACTTAAAGCCCAGGACAGAGCAGCAAGGGCTGAAGAGAATCTGCGTTATTATATGCTGGCAGGCAGTGCACTTCCAAATGAACTAAGCATCAGCCAGATCCTCGCTTTACGTTTTGCAGGAGATGAAGAATTTTTAACTTTGGTTGATCAAGCTGTGAACAATAAATTATCTCCAACTGAGATCAAAAAAAGCATTAATAACTGGCGAGGTGATTATCACCGGATATAATTACCCGCCTGCGATCATTAACTACCGAAACTTCGCTTCTGATATCTTCGATATCTGATAAAACTGCATTTGGATTAGCTTACGGAAATCTTATTTCAATAGGTGATTTTACTCCTCTACATCAATATTTTTTACCATTAAATGCATGGCAAACAGCTTCTTACAAAATAATTTTCAAAATGTTCCGCCAATTGATACTTTTATAATATGGATAATGTAAAACCCCTACCCGATTTATCAGCAGAAGAACAACGAGTTTTAGGCGCCCTAATAGAAAAAAGCCGCACAACACCTGATTATTACCCAATGACATTGAATAGTTTAACTGCAGCGTGCAACCAAAAAAGTTCAAGAAATCCGTTAGTAAATTACGATGAGGAAACCGTAACCTTAACATTAAACCAACTTAAAATTAAAGGTTTAATTGCTACAGCTACAGGCGGATCAAGCCGGGCAACTAAATACAAACATAATTTAGCGATCGTTTATCCGCTATTGCCTTCAGAGTTAGCTATAATCTGCCTTTTGCTGCTACGCGGCCCTTTAACGCCCGGGGAAATTAACAGCAATTCAGGAAGGTTATATGAATTTGAAAGTATAGAAGAGGTTTTAGAACAACTCCAAAAACTATCGAATGATGAACCTGCCTTTGTAAAACAATTGACAAAGAAAGCAGGTCAGAAAGAAGCCCGTTTTACCCATCTTTTAGGCGAACAGGCTGAAATCACCGTCGAAACTGAAATAGCAACACAAATCGATACCTCTGCATTGGAAAATCGCATTGAAAAGCTGGAGTTGGAAGTGGAAGAGCTTAAAGAACTGGTAAATTTGTTGATGGATAAGTAGATTAGCCTGTTCGTTTGCATTAGTTTAATGGTTTTCTACCATTAGCTTTAACTAAAGTACTTGCAGACCTTAGCGTAGTCGAAGAACATAAAAAATTAATTTTCTATGCTCCTATATTTCTTTGGCAAAAATTAGGTCTTAGCGAGACGCTAAGACCAGCATCAGATTTTTTTGAGACAATTAAGCTTCGTACTTTTTAAAAATAGTACTCGCCGTGTGGCCACCGAAACCAAAAGTATTGTTTAATACATAATTGATTTCCTTTTTAATCGGCTCACCCAAAACAATATTTAATCCCTTTGGAATATTTTCGTCCAGATTTTTGGTATTAATGGTAGGTGGAATGATATTATCTCTGATCGCAAGGATACTGATTACACTTTCAATTGCACCTGCCGCCCCCAATAAATGCCCGGTCATCGATTTGGTAGCCCCAATAATTACGGGCAAACCATTAAAAACAGTATGAATACCCTGCAACTCACTTAAATCACCTAATCCGGTTGATGTAGCGTGTGCATTAATATAATCAATTTTATCCGCAGTTATTCCGGCATCTTTCAATGCTTTCGTCATACCTAAGGCCGCACCAATCCCGTCGGGAGGTGTTCCGGTAAGGTGATAGGCATCCGCAGCCATTCCACCACCAACAATTTCCGCATAAATATTTGCGCCGCGCGCTAAAGCATGTTCCAACTCTTCCAAAACCAAAGCACCTGCGCCTTCGCTCATCACAAAACCATCCCTATCTTTATCAAAAGGTTTGGATGCACCCTGAGGATCATCGTTATTTTTTGATAAAGCCTGAGCGGCATTAAATCCGCCGACAGATGACTTTGTTAGCGCTGCTTCTGAACCGCCCGCTATCATAATATTTGCTTTGCCTAAACGGATGGTATCAAAAGCATTTACGATTGCGGTATTGGACGACGCACAGGCCGAAACCGTACAGTAATTTGGCCCACGCAACTTATGACGGATGGAAATGGCACCGGCAGCAATATCAACAATCATTTTTGGAATAAAATATGGGTTAAATCTCGGCGTTCCGTCGCCGGCATGAAACTCTTCCAACTGTGCTTCGAAAGTACCAATACCACCATTTCCGGTTGCCCAGATAACGCCGACTTCTGCCAATTCCACATCATTCATTGTTGTGAAATTCAATTCTGCATCTTTTATCGCCTGATCGCTCGAAGCAATAGCATACTGCGTAAAAAGGTCGTATTTTTTTATTTCCTTTTTCTCCAGGTATTCTTCCGGATTAAAATCCTTTACTTCACCTGCAAACTGCGTTTTAAATTTACCGGAATCAAATTTGGTAATGGGTCCAATTCCACTTTTTCCGGCCAATATCTGTTGCCAAAACTGTTCAACCGTATTACCAAGAGGGGTTATCGCACCTAAACCAGTTACTACTACTCTTTTCATTTTTAATATTTTTTAGTCAATTCCCTTGGATAAATCAACTGTTAATTATCCAAGAGATATTTAATATAGCTGGAAGAGCTAAACACAACCTATCGTTTTATTAAAGTTGATGTAAACCCAGGATTTACACTTAATGCCGCGAAAGTAACAATTCCAACATGGAAAACTGCCATCTAAATGGAAACAACAAGTTCTTTTGTTTTCCAACTATATCATTTTAGTGCTCAACAGCATCAATCCAGGCTTTTCGATTGGCGTTCATTACGTTTAAAGCATCAACTGGCGACTGTCTGAACAATTCGTAAATCTTGGCGGTATCACCTACCCTGATTTCATACTCATCATTGGCTAAAGCCGCCAAGAGCTCATCGGCCACAACTGATGGTTTAATCCCATTATGGCCACCGATTTCTTTAGAAAATTCAGTATCAACCAATGGAGGCATTAATTCAAAAACCTTAACAGCAGTTTCTTCCAGACTCAATCTTAACGATGTGCTGTATGAGTGTAATGCTGCCTTACTAGCTGCGTAAGTAGGCAATGTAATACCTGGAACATAAGCTACTATAGATGAAACGTTTACGATAGCTGATGTTTCCTGTTGTTTTAACACAGGCAATAATTTTTGATTAATCCTGACGATAGACAGGTAATTGGTGAGCATTTCATCTGCTGCATTTGTAAATGTATCCTGGTTCGGATCGGCCAAATTATAGAGCAACGCTCTTCCAGCGTTGTTGATCACCATGTTTAATTCAGGAAACTCTGATTTAATTTTCTCTACCAAAAGATCTACATCATCGGCCTTACTCACGTCAGACACCACAGCGGTTACATTAGGTAACGATGCAGCTGCTGCATTTAGCCTTTCCTGGTTCCTACCTGTAATAATTACGTGGTTATCCAAAGCGGTTAACTGTTTTGCGATTTCTAAACCGATACCAGCTGTTCCGCCGATCAATAAAACGGTATTTTTTGAAGTTTTCATTTTTATATTTTTTTTAAAATTTTAAGATTCACAATTACTGTTTAAAACTGATAAATACCGATCGGTATATTTTAATTCAAAATTTTTTAGCCGAGGCTATTGACGTATTTTTTTAATGAATCTATGATTAAATTCCAATATGCAGGTTTCGCAGTCAATCTGGAGATCATAATTCCCCCTTCTATCATGGCAATAATGGTAAGTGCAATCTGCTCCGGATTGTGGTCTGTGTTAATTTCTTTGGAAGCAATACCAGCTTCAACCAGCTGCATAATCCTGTTCTTCCAACCAGACACCGCTTTCAGCGCCCGTGCCTTCAATTCAGGGTGGGTGTCATCCGCATCAATGGCCGTATTTAAAATCGGACACCCCCCTTCTGCTACCACACCGCTAAGAAGATGTTGGTAAACATTAACGTAAACCAATAATTTACCCTTTACCTCTTTTTGTCTGTTTATTTCCTTTTCTACTCTGGATACAATATTATGTAGGTTATAATCGAAAGCAGCTAATGCTACTTCATCTTTATTGGAAAAGTTGCCATAAATACTGCCTTTGGTTAAACCTGTAGCGGCAGTAATATCATTTAAAGAAGTACCTGCATAACCCTTCATATTGAAAATGGGTGCTGTTTTCTCTACGATAAAATTTCTTGTCTTCTCTGCCTTGGTCATACGCTTTAAATTGCCGATGCAAATATATACCAATCGGTATATTAATGACAACCATTTTTATCATTGTAATCTCCTTTTAATTTATCAGAAGCTTTCCTTCAGTTTTCATCAATTTGCTTTAAGTTTGAATTTTGTAACTTTGACTTATGAACAAGCCAGAAACCATTGAAGATTTTTACCAAAACAAATTCAAGTTCCTACCTGATAACCTCCAGAATGGTGTAGGTCATTTTAACGTTTTCAAACTGGAAGATTGTTTAAGGGATGATCACAAACCAATGAGTTACAACCGCAGGGATTATTACAAAATCTGCCTGACGCGTGGCCATAACGTTTACCACTATGCGGACAGGAGTATTGAGATTAATGGTACGGCTTTAATCTTTTTTAATCCGCTCGTACCTTATACCTGGGAACTGGGCAGTGGCAAGCAAAATGAGGTAACGGGTTATTTTTGCATTTTTACGGAAGCCTTTTTTACCGAAAAGATTCGTGGAAACATTGGCGATCTACCTATGTTTACCCATGGAGGAAAACCAGCATATATTTTAAATGAACAGCAAGACAGGCATATCGAAGCTATTTTTGCTAAAATGTTTGAAGAAATCAATTCAGATTATGTTTACAAATATGATCTGCTTCGCAATTACATTACAGAAATTACTCATTTCGCTTTGAAAACCGAGCCTTCCGAAAATTTATTCAAGCATACGGATGCCAATGCCAGGATTACTGCTGTTTTTACGGAGTTATTAGAGCGGCAGTTTCCCATTGAAACCACTACCCAAAGGTTTACCATGCGCTCCGCAAAAGACTATGCATCACAACTTTCGGTACATGTAAACCATTTAAACCGTGCGATAAAGGAAACTACGGGTAAAACCACCACCCACTACATTACAGAGCGTTTATTGAGAGAAGCTAAAGCTTTATTAAAACATACAGACTGGAATATCTCAGAAATTGGTTATTGCCTGGGATTTGAAGAACCTACCCATTTCAACAATTTTTTTAAAAAATTAACCAACCATACCCCAACTTCTTACCGGATTGTTTGAATTTCGTAATAATCAGTTTGATTAACGTAACAGCTTAAATTCATTTGCACCGTAATTTTGTCTTAACAAAAAGGATAAAACTATGGGCATGAAAAAAGTTTGGTTTATTACCGGAGCCTCAAAGGGCCTGGGATTAAGTTTAGTTCATCAACTATTGAAAGCTGGCCAATCCGTTGCGGCCACCTCTAGAAATATCAGTGAGCTTAAAAAAGCAGTAAATAACGATACTGGAAAATTCCTTCCGCTGGCCGTTAATCTGGCCGATGAAAAAAGTGTGGAGGATGCGATACAAGCTACGATTGCAAAATTTGAAAGAGTTGATGTGGTGATCAATAATGCTGGTTATGGCATTGGGGGCAGCATAGAGGAACTGACTGATGCGGAAACTCGAAACAGTTTTGACGTGAATGTTTTCGGAACAATAAATGTTATCAGAGCCGTTTCACCTTATTTAAGAGCTCAACAGGCTGGCCACATCATCAATATCGCATCAATTGCAGGCATTGCCGGCGCAACTGGCTGGGCGGTATATTCAGCAGCAAAAGCGGCAGTGATTGCGTTGTCTGAAGTATCTGCAGACGACCTTAAGGAATTCGGGGTAAAGGTGACCGTGGTTACTCCTGGTGCATTCAGAACAAGTTTTTTAACCCCCGATTCATTGATTTTGGCAACCAATCCAATTGCCGAATATGAAGAAGTGCGGGCAATACACCAAAAATACCTTAAAATGGACGGTCAGCAGATCGGCGACCCTGAAAAGGCCGCAGCAGCCATGATCTCATTGGCCAGTATGCCCAATCCACCGGTTCATTTACTCCTGGGAAAAGATGCTTTTCAAAGAGCCAACAGCAAAATTGACGCATTAACAAAAGAGTTTAACGACTGGAAAGCCATTACGATTTCTACAGATTTCGACAATTAATCAAATGTTAATGGCGAATTAGCAATTCAAAAAGGGGCTGTATGATAACAAAATTTCTCTAGAATTTGTCACGTTGAGCCTGTCGAAACGCTTTAAAAAATCTTACGGATGGTCCTTCGACAGGCTACCATTGACGTTATTTTATAATTGATTATTAATGAGCAGATTTTAGCATCATGCATTTCCGTATAGCTAGGCCATAGCACCGTATTACCGTTCTACTTAAAACCGGCCTAATAAATTTTTCGGACTGCACTGTTCTAGCCATAACACTGCCTTTGAAAGAAAACGGCGAAGCCCTCATGAATACCAATGAAAACCATATCAAACAATGAATAAATTTTCAGCCGGCATTTTTTGTTACTTTTTGATGCCAAAAAGTAAGAGCCCTTCGGTGGCGGCGAGCCGAGGCAAGACTGTGCTGTATGACATAGGAAATCTGTTACGTCATTTATACTGATTTTTATACAATAAATTACCCCTAGGATGACAATGTAATCATAATACAACCCAATTAATTTATTTCATTCTAAAAACAATATCATGGAAAATCAAAAAGTTTGGTTTGTAACAGGCGCGTCCAAAGGTCTGGGGTTAACCTTAGTCAAAACATTATTAAACAACGGCCTTAATGTAGCCGCAACTTCAAGAAATTTAAATGATTTAACCAAAGCAGTAGGCGAACATGAAAACTTTCTGCCTTTGGCAGTTGATCTGATCGACGAAAACAGTGTAGAAGCTGCAGTTAGCCAAACGATCAGCAAGTTTGGCCGGATAGATGTTGTGGTAAACAATGCGGGCTATGGGATGCTCGGCGCACTGGAAGAGTTAAGCGATAAGGAGTCGCGCCAAAACTTCGATGTGAATGTTTTTGGTTCTTTAAATGTGATCAGAAAGGTACTGCCACAGTTGCGGAAACAACAATCGGGACATATTTTTAATATTTCTTCCATAGGGGGTTTTTCTGGTAACTTCCCGGGCTTTGGGATTTATTGTGCCACCAAATTTGCAGTAGTCGGCTTTACCGAATCATTGGCTGCAGAAGTAAAATCGATGGGCATAAAAGCAACAGTTATAGAACCGGGCTATTTTAGAACTGAATTTCTTACCACAGGTTCTTTAGCAGTACCAGGTTCTCCTATCGATGCCTATAAAGAGGTACGTGATTCGCAAGCGGCACACCAGAACGACATCAACAACCAACAGCCAGGGGATCCGGCCAAGGCAGTTGAGGTAATTATTGAAGCTTCGAAAAGCGAAAACCCACCACTTCATTTGTTCTTAGGTCCTGATGCTTATCAAATAGCTGATGCAAAAATCGCAGATGTACAGAGGGATATGGCCAACTGGAAATATTTAGCCACAGCTACCAACTTTGATCAGGAATGATTGAGAGTAGCACCTCACTGAAACAAACCTCACCTAGGATCGTCAATCCTGAACCTGTCGAAGCATCCCTTTGGAAAGTTCCAAGGGCGTTTCGACAGGCTCATCGTGACACTGGAGATGAAAGACAACCTATGTTGCACAGGCCGTCTTTATACCAGATGATAAAAAATTATCTTTTAGGTTTTGAGCTCATGTAAAAAGTAAGCTTTCCACCGTTGGTAATATCAGCATGTTTAATCTTATGATCAGTAATCTCTTTACCATTCAATAAAACTTTTTCTACGTATACATTTTTCTCACTTTGCTTAATGGCCTCAACCGTAAAGCTTTTACCATTCTCCAGATTGATTACCGCCTGGTTTACCAATGGACTACCTAATGAATATACATCGGCACCTGGTGCTACCGGGTAAAAGCCTAGCGAAGAAAACATGTACCAGGCGCTCATCTGCCCGCAATCATCGTTTCCACCTAAACCATCAGCAGTAGGTTTGTATTGCATATTCAGGATGTGACGAACCTGTGCCTGTGTTTTCCATGGCTGATCGGCCCAGTTATAAAGGTATACAATATGGTGTGCCGGCTCGTTTCCGTGCACATAGCCACCAATAATACCCTCGCGGGTAATATCTTCTGTGTGTGCGAAAAACTCATCAGGCAGATGCATGGTAAACAAAGTATCTAATCGGGTAGCAAATTTCTTTTTACCACCCATCATTTCAATCAATGTAGCAGGATCCTGTGGCACAAAAAAGCTATAGTTCCAGCTATTGCCTTCAATAAAACCTTGTCCTTCGGTGTCTTTCGGATCAAATTCTTTCTTAAAGGTTCCATCGGCCAATTTCGGACGCATAAAACCCGTTGCACTATCGTAATTATTTTTCCAGTTGTTAGAACGTTTGATAAACTCATTATAAACATCCATTCTATTTAATTTTTTAGCCAATTGTGCAATCGACCAGTCATCGTAAGAATACTCTAAATTATTGGAAACCGAAATGCCAGATTTTTCTGCCGGGATATAGCCTTTATCCATATAGTAGCCAATTCCCTCATAATCGCGGTGTTTGGCTGTTGCTACGCAGGCATCTAAAGCTTTGTTTGCATCGCCGCTGTAAGTGCCTTTAATAATGGCATCAGCAATGACCGAAACACTGTGATAACCACTCATACACCAGTTATCATTTGCATAGTGCGACCAGATCGGTAACATGTGAAGGCTGCTCTGATCGTAATGCGCCAACATCGATTTCACCATATCGTTACTGCGTGCAGGCTGCGTGATATTAAAAAATGGATGTAAAGCCCGGTAGGTATCCCAAAGAGAGAAAGTAGTGTAATTGGTAAATCCGTCTGCTTTATGCACGCCCTGGTCTAAACCCTTATACTCTCCATTTATATCGGTATAAGTTGTTGGGTTAATATAGGCATGATATAAAGCGGTATAAAAGTTTATTTTATTATCATTAGAGGTCTCTACCTGAATTTTGTTCAACTCTTTATTCCAGGTGGCCTGTGCCTGCGCTTTTACCTTTTCAAAATCCCAACCTGAAATTTCTGCACGCATATTCTGCAGTGCATTTTCCTGACTAACGGGAGATAAAGCAAATTTAATTTTGATCTTCTCTCCTTCTTTGGTATCGAAATCGAAAAACATTTTTAACTTTTTGCCTGCAATTTCTGGGAAATTCTGGTCCTGATTAAACTTTCCCCAAAAGCCTCTGTATGCTTGTTTAGCATCATAACTTTTACGTCCGTAACTTTTAAAAGGCTTAGAAAAGCTCATGGCAAAATAAACAGTCCTGGTTCTGGCCCACCCATTGGTTTGGCGGTAACCGGTAACCAAGGTGTCGTTTACCACACGAACGTAAGTCCACACTGTTTTTTCTTCATAATTATAAATACCAGCCATCAGATCCAAAATAATGTGCGATTGATCTGATTTGGGAAAAGTATACTGATGCATCCCTACCCTGGTAGTTGAGGTGAGTTCTGCCATAATGTTATCATCATCGAGTTTTACTTTGTAGTAACCCGCTTCAGCAACCTCATTATTGTGTGAATAGGCAGAACGGTAACCTCCTTTAGGATTTGAAGCCACACCCGGGTTTAACTGCAGCTTCCCTTGTGTAGGCATAATGAGAAAATCGCCCAGATCAGAGTGACCAGTACCGCTAAAATGGGTATGACTAAATCCCGTGATGGTTTTATCTTCATACTTGTAGCCTGCACAATATTTGTACACATCGCCATTGTATTTTCCGTTTACTTCATAGGATAGGGTATCTGTTTCAGGACTCAACTGCACCGCTCCAAAGGGAACAGTTGCCCCGGGATACGTATGCCCCATTTTTGATGTGCCTATAATGGGTTTAACATACTGCACCAGGTTCTGCTGTGCCGATGCCATCATTGATGAAAGCAAGAAACAAGACAGGATAACGCTTTTAGTCATATCTTTTTAAGATTAGCTTGTTGATTAAAATTCTAAGGTATAAATTTATCTCCAAATATGCATAAAGCAGACACTAAAACGTTTAAGTAAATAAAAAAATACAATCTAAGCCCGGGAACTAACCTATCCTGGCGTTAAACATGATATCTGTAAATTGTGGGGTTTAATGTTGAGCGAACAGACGCTATATATAAAAGTGATAAAAGGGAAAGCACGTGGCGAGGAAATGTTTAGTCACCGCTTTTTACAAGTAACTGACTTCCTCTAAATAATTTCAGCTAAATAAACCTTATTTTTGCATCCTTATATTTTTTAAGATGAGTAAACACGGTAGAATTCTGGTGGCCATGAGTGGCGGGGTTGATAGTTCGGTAGCGGCTGTGATGTTGCATGAACAGGGTTATGAGGTTATTGGATTAACCATGAAGACCTGGGATTATGCCACCTCTGGCGGTAGCAGCAAGGAAACTGGTTGTTGTTCATTAGATAGTATTAATGATGCCCGTACGCTTGCCGTAAATTATGGATTCCCACATTACATTCTGGATATAAGGGATGAATTTGGCGATTATGTGATTGATAACTTTGTGGACGAATATCTTGCCGGAAGAACCCCAAATCCTTGCGTTTTATGTAATACGCATATTAAATGGGAGGCACTTTTAAAACGCGCTAACAAACTGGATTGTGAATTTATTGCAACGGGGCATTACGCCAATATCCGCCAGCAGGATAGTGGTCGTTATGTGATTTCGAAAGGTAAAGACGAAAACAAAGATCAATCTTATGTACTCTGGGGGGTGTCTCAAGAGAACCTTTCGCGTACTAAATTCCCATTGGGCAGTTTTGCAAAGTCTGAAATCAGGCAGATGGCACTGGATATGGGACAGGAAGAACTGGCCAAAAAATCAGAAAGTTATGAAATCTGTTTCGTACCCGATAACGATTATCGATCTTTCTTAAAGCATAAAGTAGCCGATTTAGAAGATCGTGTGGCTGGCGGAAATTTCATTTTAAGTAACGGAATGGTTGTTGGCCAACATAAAGGTTATCCTTTTTACACCATTGGTCAGCGTAAGGGATTAGGGGTTGCCTTTGGAGAACCGATGTTTGTAACACAGATCCTGCCAGAAAGCAATACAGTGGTTTTAGGTAAAGCCCATGAGCTTGAACGTGGTGAAGCTATGGTACGCAATATTAATTTAATTAAATATGCAAGCATTGAAGAACCAATGAGTGATGTGATTACCAAAATCCGTTACAAAGATGCGGGCATGTTGAGTACAATTGTTCAGGAAAAAGACAAAATGCGTGTCGTTTTCGATCATCATGTGTCGGCAATTGCCCCTGGTCAATCTGCTGTATTTTATGAAGGCAATGACTTATTGGGTGGAGGTTTTTTAGTTTAATAGGTTGTCAGTTCTTCTTATTGAGCATTAATATAATAAAGTTACTCCACATCTAAACGGTCGTCATTTCGAGCGGAGTGCAACGCAGTCGAGAATTCTGCCTAAATAGATCTCTCTATTCCGCTGCGCTTCAGTCGAGATGACGATCTTTTCTATAAAGTATTTCATAACTATTCACTTCCCTTAAAAATATTAATCGATGCAGTTTTCCAGTGAATGTAACCTAAATTGCCGCAGGTTTGGGCTACAAAGTTTTCTACGTCTTCCGGCACGTCATTAACTACACGCCACCTGATTTTATATTTTGGATTATAACTGATATAAACCACTAAATCATCACTGCGTTGCCCAACGGCATGCAAGGGTTGTAAATGAATATCCTGCAGATCTGCAGCAGCATTCCTCAGTCTTTCATTCATAATTCTACCTAATGAAAGATCCGGTTTAAAATCTGTTTCGAGTATGGCTAAAACGGTAACGGTCATAGAAAAAATAAATATATCAGCAAACTAACCAAGAAAGAAGCCTTTTGTTTAAAATCATCCATTATACATCGAATAATTTCGATGATTTTTCCTTTATCCTGTCTCTCCAATAGCAAATCTATACTAAAAAAATTAGTATCAAAATTTATTTTTATCTTTTTTTTAGCCAATATAATAATTATAGAAACGCATGACACGAATTAAATCGCGGTTAGTCAGTCATAGATTGCGTAAAACGACTTAAACATCTGATAGTTAGAACCCTTACCATATACTTAGATTAAGCACATAAAAATTGCGTCTATGCAACGGGAAGACCTGATCAAAGAGAAGAGAATTCATAACGTTTTATTAATCGAAGACTCTTGCTAACTTGCTGCATTTCCTGACAGAAACATGCTCGGAATCTTCAATGCGTTAAAACGAAATATTAAAACATGTCTGCCAATGCTGATATTGGCTAATAATGCGATGTGGAAGGTTACATTAACAAACCTGCTGACCTGAACGCTTTGGCCAGCAAGGTGGTTAGGTGTCTGAAAGCTCAGTTCAATAAAAAGTCATTAGTCCACAAATTAGTCTTAAGTCCTAAAATATACAGCCCCAAGTTAAAGTTTTCATTAGCATGAAAGACTTCCATTTAATGGCGGTGAAAGTAGTGACAATAGAGCAATGATCAGTGAACTAATGACTAATGCACTATCTAAATGGCTATACTTTCGATTGCTTTATCTAAAGCTAAATCCTTTAGACCGGGAATGCTTACGCCTTCTGCACGATACACGGTTACATCAGTCATACCCATAAAACCCAGAACCGCCCTAAGATAAGATTCTGTAAAATCATAAGGTTTCATTGGCCCTTCTGAATAAATACCACCAGAAGAAATAGCCAAATACACTTTTTTGTTTTTCACCAAGCCTTCAGGACCATTTTCGGAGTACCTGAATGTTTTACCTGCACGTGCAATATGATCGATCCATGCTTTTAGCGTTGATGCAACACCAAAATTATACATTGGGACACCGATTACAATCACATCTGAATCTTCAAGTTCGGCAATAGCCTCGTCAGAATGTTTTATAGCTGCTGTTAATTCTGCAGTATGATTCTCTTTAGGTGTAAAAAAAGAATTGATGTGCACCTCTTCCAAATGTGGAAACGGGGTATTGGTAAGATCGTGTATGGTTAAAGTGTTTCCGGGATTTGCTTCCTGTAACTTTTCTACAATGGCATTTCCCAATTTAATACTGAAAGATGCTTCGCCCCTGGGGCTGGATATTAGATGTAATATTTTCATTTTTTTGCCTTTTAAATGTCTGGCAAAATTATAGATACACCGTATCAAAAAGCTATTACTATACTAAAGGATAGTGCTATCCTTTAGTATAGCTGCTTATTTTTTTTTAGAAAATAAAACCTATTTACCCAGTTTACCAGATAAAGCATTGACCTGCTTTAAATGTTTTTTAAGGATCGGTAAATACTTTCCTGCATATTTTTTAACATCAATATCAGAAGATTGAGCAGCTTTTTCAAACAAGGCAACAGCTTGTTGATGATCGGAAACCATCATCTCTGCATAAGCTTTATCAAATGTGCCTCCACTCAGGCTGTTCAACCGGCTGATCGCATGAGTCACTTCCGCTTCCGCGTTACCTGTTTTTGGAGCTAAGCCTGTGTTACCTGCTTCGCCTCCGGCGTTCCTGGTACGGGAAGTGTCTTTCAAGTTTTCAGGAGCAGAGTCAACTCTGCCATCAGGTCTTAAACCACCTTCCGGAGTGCTCATCGGCAAGGTTACTTTTTTAAGTTTCGCCAATGCCCTCAATTCCTCATTGGCCTGGTTATGGTCGTCAACCATCATCTGTCCAAATGCCTTAATTTTTTTGTCAGTTGCTTTATCTGCAGCAAGCTTTCCGGTTAAAACTTCCTTCATTCCTGCAATTGCAGCCTGCTGCAAAAATTGCTCGGTAGAAATGGTGTCTTGCTGACGACTGTAGCCAGTTGCAGCTGCGTAATGCCAATTGGCATTTGCAATTGCATTAAATGAAGTAGCTGAAATGATCATTCCCACTACGGCAATTTTCCGGGTTTTAAAACGTTTTTTCATAATAGATCAGTTAAGGTATAACGCACTAATAGAACCATACCGGTAATTAAAAAGTTTGAACAACCTATCATTTAAAACCCTACAACAATATGGTTTAAGATTTTAAATTTCTACTAAACTTAATCCATTTTTATCCTGTTCTATTATAAAAAACATAAACTATGGAAAATCAAGAAAACAACCAACCCGAAGAAGAAATTCAAAATATCGAGCAGTTCCAGATTAACCGTTCGCAGGGAAATGCATCTGAAGGACATGCTACGTCGCAGCCAGATGGCGATAATGACTACACAGAAGATGAGATACCATTTGCGGATGGTGAAGGGACACAATTAGATGAAGAAATTGAGGATCCCGAAGATGATGAAGGGCTGGAAGAAAAGGATGACTACAATGAATCTGACATAGAAGAATTGGATAACGATCCTAATGCCTATGATGAGGAAGATAGCGAAATGCTATAACACGTTATTATTCTAAAAAAATGCCAGACTTGCAATAGCCTGGCATTTTTTTATTTAACTATACGGCAAAATACCTATTTCATAGGGGATTAATATGATGACCGTTATGTTCAAATAATTATCCATTCACCACTTCTCCGCCATTAACATGAATCACCTGTCCGGTAATAAATGAGGCATCATCTGAAGCCAGGAATACGTAAGACGGACCAAGCTCCGACGGCTGCCCTGCTCTTTCCATTGCGGTTTCAGACCCGAATGACTTAATCTTTTCCTCATCAAAGGTAGATACAATGAGCGGTGTCCAAACCGGGCCAGGTGCCACGGCATTTACACGGATACCGGTTTTGGCTAAATTTGTTGCCAGTGAACGGGTAAAAGATGTTATTGCTCCTTTCGTTGATGAATAATCGATCAGGTTTGGAGAAGAACGGTAGGCGGTCACCGAGGTCGTATTGATAATGGTATCACCCGCCTTCAAATGGTTCAATGCTTCGTGGGCGAAATAGAAATAACCAAATATATTGGTCCGGAAAGTATCTTCTAATTGCTTGTCATCAATCCCTTTCGGATCTTTCTGCGGAACCTGCATTCCGGCATTATTTACTAAAATATTAATCTTTCCAATTTTTTTAACTGTTGTTTCTACCGCTTTTTTACAAAAAGCAGGTTTTTTGACATCGCCTTTAATCAACAGGCAGATTTTCCCTTCAGCTTCAACCATTTTCCGGGTTTCTTTTGCATCTACATCTTCATCCAGGTAAACAATGGCTACATCGGCTCCTTCTCTGGCAAAATGAACAGCCACCGAACGACCGATTCCACTATCTCCACCGGTAATCAATGCAACCTTATCAGCGAGTTTGCCCGATCCTTTATAATTTGCTTTAATCACTTCCGGCCTCGGATCCATTTCTGCCTCGATACCAGGCTGCTTGTTTTGTTTAGCAGGTGTTTTCTGTGTTTTCATCGCTTCTTATCTGATTAAATTTCACTTTAACCATTAAACAAGAACATCTTCTGCAAAGTTTTGAGAAACTCTCCCCTGGCATTAAAACTAATTTAACTTAATATATTGCTCATATTGAACTATTTTTAAAGGATATACTGCAGTAAATTAGCGTATTAAATACTAACCAAAAGAAACCGAAAATGAGAAAAACTATTTTATCAGCGCTATTTATACTATGCTTAATCTTTCCTGGCCTTGCCCAAAAAAGACTGGGTAACGAAACTGCTGCCCAAAAGACAAAAAGAATGGAATGGTGGACGGATGCCCGTTTTGGCATGTTTATTCACTGGGGCTTATACGCACTGCCTGCCCGCCACGAATGGGTTAAAAGCTATGAACACATCACCAACGAAAACTACCAGAAGTACTTTGATCAATTTAACCCTGATTTATTTGATCCTAAAAAATGGGCCATGGAAGCTAAGGCAGCAGGAATGAAATACGCTGTACTCACCACTAAACATCACGAAGGGTTTACTTTGTTTGACAGTAAATACACCAATTATAAAGCAACAAATACGCAGACAAAAAGAGATTTAGTAAAAGAATTTGTTGATGCTTTTCGTGCAGAGGGCATTAAAGTAGGCTTTTATTATTCACTTATTGATTGGCACCATCCCGATTTTACAGTGGATAGGTATCATCCCTTAAAACCCAAAAATGACAACGAAGCTGAATACGCGGCGTTAAACAAAAACAGGGATATGACCAGATATCGTAAATATTTATACGACCAGGTAACAGAACTGTTAACCAAATACGGCAAAATTGATATTCTCTGGGCAGACTTTTCCTATCCTGGCAAAAATGGCAAAGGTCGCGACGACTGGGGTTCGATAGCTTTACTTAAGCAGATTAGAAAACTGCAGCCAGAAATTATCGTAGATAACCGCTTGGACCTGAATGATTACGAAGACGGAACCGACTTTGAAACACCTGAACAGGTTAGTGCGAAAGAATTGGAAAAATACCATGGTAAAGTTTGGGAAACATGTCAAACCTTTTCAGGATCATGGGGATACCATCGGGATGAAAACACGTGGAAGAATAACAGAACATTACTGGATCTTTTAATTACTTCGGTAGCCAACGGAGGAAATCTACTATTAAATGTTGGTCCTACCGCACGAGGTGAGTTTGACAACAGGGCAAATGTTGCGTTAGACAGCCTTGCCATTTGGATGCATGCCAATTCTAAATCTATATACCATTGTACATTTGCACCTGAAGAATTTAAAGCAGCTCAAGGAACAAAACTGACCTACAATAAAGATGCTAAAAAACTGTATATGCATCTTTTCGAGTATCCAAATACCGGATATATTACGTTGGATGGCTATAAAGATAGGGTAAAGTACATACAATTTTTACATGACAACTCTGAAATACTGATTGATACAGAAAAATCTACCGGAAACACACTTGTATTAAAACTACCTAAGAAAAAACCTGATTACGAAGTTCCTGTAATTGAATTGGCATTAAACTAATGTTATCTGCAATCATCAGCAAGTGCCTGCGAGTTAACTACTGCAGGCATTTTGTTGAAACAGTTTTTATAGTCACCCTTAATTAAATACCAGCTAAACATAATGATGGCCTGAAATGTTAAGCTTATATGAAGTTTATTGCATTACCCTTTTGTTTTTTCCTTTGCTATCTCAAATCATATGCTCAATATACCGACAGCGTAAATTACCACGTATTGCTTACTTCAACCGGATCCATTAACAGAACAAATGAAGACCGAGCCTACCTATTAAATAATGCACTTAATTTTGGTCTGAAAAAGAAGAGTTTTGTATTAAATTCAACTTCGGCATGGTTGTATGGAAAGCAAAACAGCAATTTAACCAACAATGATTTTTCTACCACGTTAAACTTTAACCTCTATAAAACCTTTCCGCATTTTTATTATTGGGGTTTAGTGAATTATAATACCAGTTATTCCTTAAAGTTAAAAAATCAATTGCTTGCCGGCGGCGGCATTGCCTACAGCATATTAGACAAACCAAACGCATACATTAACCTGAGTGACGGCGTATTATTTGACCAAAGTAGCCTGATTGTGGGCGATAGCTATCATACTTATCGGAATTCGCTCAGAATGCAGTATCATTTTGCTATAAAAGAACTCATTACGATTGACGGAAATCATTTCCTGCAAAACTCATTTGATAGAAACGGGGATTATATTATCCGCTCTACCACTACACTCGGCTTGAAATTACGCAAATGGATTAGCCTCACCACCGCTTTGAATTATAACAGACTCAACATTACCCGCAGCGAAAACCTGAACCTGACCTACGGGTTAACGTTAGACAAGTATTTTTAAATCTTTTTCAGTTGATCAGCCAGTAATAAATATTGATTCTTAGTTTTTAATTATTCTCTTTTATTGTCATCCTTGAACAAGGAAGGATCTTTATCTATTCGTAAAACTGCTTTAGCAAGTACATCAAATCATCAATTAATAAGCCTGGGGTTGAGTGTTTACCGTGTTAATTAACAGCTAAATTAAATGTAAGCATGGCAAATTCTTAGATGCTTAACCATTGTTGATAATTTTATAAAAATAAAACCCACTGAAATAGAACACTTAGCATTTTTTATGGCTACAAGCGACAAAAAGAAGTTCGAAGATATGCCATCAAATGATAATTTTGTGTTATGGCAAATATGAACGTTAGAAAATCGATCCAAAATAAAATCGAATCATTAGCTAAGGAAATTGAAACCTTACAGGCAGAACTAAAAAGGTGGGAAAAAATTGCAGCAGATTATGAGATCAATTCAGAGAGTATTGATTTGATTTTATCAATCCAATTACCTGAAAAACCGGAACCCAAAACTAAAAAGGTAAAATCTTAAAACATTTAGATCACTGACTGTATCGTAATTGGTTTAAGCAACCTGCTGAGCTTGAAGAAGTATCAAAACGAGCCTTTCTCAGAACGATTTTTTAGATTTTTGGTAGCATAATATTTCGAAAGGGCGTCATTCCCATGAAAACGGGCATCTTAATGCAATAACGGCAACTAAACAAGGCCATACTAAAGCATAAAGATGCCCATCGATAGATCAAGCTGCGCATGACAAACGTCGCCAAATTTAATGCTCTTGCTACTACTGAATCTGCTATTTTGAGGCAGGCCCTCTTCAACAAACTCAGCATAACAAGTGCTGCTTGATATGTTCCCTGATTTTCAGGTCCTTCGCTTACGGTTTGTTTCGATAGCTATCAAAAAGATATTGAAAAATTTCAGCATGATGGTTAAAAAGATATTGCATTACCACCTCTTCTACCCTTTCAACAGAATTCTGGCATATGGCTTAAAATTACTCCATCGCTTTTCAGTTAAAACAGTTACTTTCTTCGCTGTTCCATCGTAAACTTCCCGACTTAAGAAAGATAGTTTTCTAAACAGCTGCTTGTTATACGATTTAGTTATTCTCAAAAGCTCAAAACCCTTTCCTGCCGGATCGTGTTATGCATATACAACAAAAACAATGTATATGAAAAAGTTTATTTATGTTATGGCTATTTCCGCCCTCGCCTTTCAGGCCTGTAATGGCGGGAACAAAGATGCCAAAGAAAGTGCTGATAGTTTAAATATGGCAAAAGACACGACTACCAATGCTGCCGCTACCGGAGGAATTGCAGTAGAAGAAGCTGATGCCAAATTTACCACAGAGGCAGCTGTTGGCGGAATGGCAGAAGTAGAATTGGGAAAAATGGCCCTCGAAAAAAGCAGTAATCCGCAAGTTAAAAAATTTGCAACAATGATGGTTAAAGATCATGGTATGGCAAATACAGAGTTAATGGCGATTGCAAAACAAAAAAACATTACCCTTCCTAGTACTGTAGATGATGAGCATAAGAAAAAAATGGAAGACCTGAGCAAAAAGACAGGTACTGATTTTGATAAAGCTTATGTAAGCGCCATGGTTGATGGACACAAGTCTACCTTAAAATTAATGGAAGATGAATCAAAAGATGGTAAAGACGCAGATCTTAAAGCTTTTGCAACTAAGACCGCACCAATTGTTCAAAGCCACTTACAAATGATCAATAAAATTAATGATAGCATGAAATAACATGCTTTAAAAGTTATCATGGGAGAAGGAACGGTATATCGCACCTTCTCTGCATGATGATTTCTTTGAAAAGCCTTCTAAACCGGCTGTAGTAAATTACTTAAAACCAATACTCTATCCCCCAACTCATTTCTAATTTTCGTTACATCTTTCCATTTATTAAAATTATTAATAACCTGAGTTCGATTAATAATGTGCTTTAATTTGGGTTCATTGGTACTTTGCATGAACGGTCGTCACTCTGAACTTGTTTCAGGGTCTTTATAGCAAGGCGTTTTAACGAAAAAGATGCTGAAATAGTTCAGCATGACGAAAAGGCTAGCAATTTGTCCTAATAAAGCTCATTAATTTTTAAATATTAATCAAACCTAGGTTAATAAGCCCATTTTTAGGCTATTCTAATTTAGAAGATTTCTCGACTTCACTGCGTTTCGCTCGAAATGACGTCCTTCACATCCTTGAAAAGAATAATTTCACTACTACATCTACAAATTTCTAAAGCTCTGGTGGCGTATGCCAATCAATAAATGATTTTCTGCTCATCATTTTCAAATAAGGATAATTTCCATTCAATTGTTTTCGCTGTTTGAGCTCATATAAAAAATGTCCACCTAAATCAACAATGATCCTCGCAGTAGCAGCATACCATACACTATGAGGCTGTTTCCAACAAAAAGAATATAAATCGGAAGTAAGTTTAATTCCTTTCAGTTCGGGATGATAAAAGTTAAGTATTTTTGGATTGACTAATCCCTGCATAACCTCCGCTTTCCGAACCATTGAAAGGTGATCGGAATGACAAAACTCATATCCTGATAACTTGGGATCATCCACATCGGGAAGGTGCTTCAATATTTTAAAGCCCTTAAACTTCTTACCATTCAATACCCATATCAAATTTGGATAAAAAGACTCCCTGCTGTTCAGTTCTGCAAGTGTTAGCGGCGAATTTTGAAACTCGATGGTATAACCGGATGGAGTAAATATATCTGCCCGGTGAAGATCGGAATTGGCAGCATCATAAAAGGCAACTTCTCTAAATGATGGTGGAAAAGCCAGCTTCCAATCGCGGTGCCAGGCCGTTTCCTTTCTGTAATGTTCCTTTTTAACTAATGGAATACCCGGAACCACTTCATCAACAGAAATATCTCTTCTGACTGCATTATCCATTCTCTGCATTTACAATAAAAAATCAATTAGGGAAACACAAAGCTAAACTAAAATTTTTAGTACAACAAGCCTCATTTACGCTTTATTAACAGGCTTGAGCAACTATTCCTTGAAACTTGTCCCCAGAACTTCGACTTCGGAATCTATCTTTTCTTAAACCGCGAATTACGCAAAGTAATACGCCGAGGGCACAAAGAGTTGGATACATATCTTTAAAAACCTTGATCGTCGGACCTCCGACACCAGACTTTGGACTTTTACTAACCACAAAGGACACAAAGTAAAGGCACAAAGCACACAAAGTTAGGTGCCTATTATCTGAAACCCTTTCTTCTGACCTCCGACACTCGACTTCGGACTTTTATCAACTACAAAGGACACAAAGTAAGGGCACCGAGCACACAAAGTTGGTCGACTATTACCTGAAACCCTATCTTCGGACCTCCGACACCAGACTTCGGACTTTTATTAACCACAAAGAATACAAAGTAAAGGCACCGAGCATACAAAGTTGGGCAGCCATTATCTGAAACCCTATCCTCGGACCTCCGACACCAGACTTCTGACTTTTAGACTTCAAACTATTCGTTAACTTTGCAGTATGACTATCCAAGAAATACAGCAGTTAGAAGATTTTTTTGCCCAGGCAGGCAAGCAGCAGGTTCCTATTTATCTGAACGAGGCCACAGTAATTACCGATTATGATCATTTTTTGGAAAGCCATCTGATGCCGCTAAAGCTCAATCCCGATGCAAAAGTAAATCAACCGCTTATTCACAGACTGAAAATGCTAAAGTTGCTGATTGAATCCAATAGTTAGGATATTAAATTAGGGTAAAACATCAGATAGAATTGTCATCTTGATGAATAACTTATTGTATAAAAATCAATATGATTGACATTTTTTTCCTTCGCACAATTCTTGCCTCGGCTCGCCGCCGCCGAAGGGCTCTTACTTTTTGGCATCAAAAAGTAACAAAAAATGCCGGCTGAAAATTTTTCTTTTGAAGGCAGTAGTATGGCTGGAACAGTGCAGTCCGAAAAATTTATTAGGCCGGTTTTAAGTAGAACGGTGATACGGTGCTATGGCCTAGCTATACGGAAATACATGATGCCGCATTCTGCTCATTAATAGGTGGTTAAAAATAACGTCAATGGTAGCCCGTCGAAGGATCTGTTACGGTATCCCCGATAGGCTAAAGCATACCAGGCGGTAATAACTTCACCTACTTAGTTTTTAAAATAAATATTTCCAACTATATTGGGCATAATTCGTTATTGATATGCATTTGCGCCTTTATTATGACTAAAAATATATTCATTGCTTCAGCCGAACCCTATACAGGCAAATCAGTAATTGCTTTCGGCATGATTAACATGTTGCTGGCTAAAACCCAGAAAGTGGGTTATTTTAAACCCATTATTGCCCAGGATGATCCTAATAAAAAGGACGAACATGTAAAAGCCATGTTAGATTATTTTTCACTCCCGGTAAACTATGAAGATGCTTTTGCTTTTACCCGCCAGGAAATGCTCCACCAAGCAGAAGACAGTGGAGGAATTATCAATACCATCATCAGTAAATATAAAAAGCTTGAAGATAATTACGATTTCACCGTAATTGAAGGAAGCGATTTTTTAGGTGAAGGTATGGCTTTTGAGTTTGAATCGAATGCGTTAATGGCCAAAAACTTAGGTGCGCCTGTTTTAATAGTCGTGTCTGGTAAAAATAAAACGGCAAGTCAACTTTTTAAATCAGCCATCAATATCTACCGTAACTTTTTATTGCGCGATGTGCAGGTATTAGGTGTCGTGGCGAATATGGTAAATCCCGAAGAGGCTGACCGTATTAAGCAAGCTTTAAGCAATCAATTACCGGCTGAATTATTGATTGCAGTAATCCCAACAGAAACTGGCCTGCAAAGTCCGACCATGAATGAAATTACAGCTGCATTAGGTGGCGAGGTACTTTTCGGCACAGAACTGCTGGATAATCAGGTTGATAATTTTGTGACCGGTGCCATGATGTTACCTAATTTTTTAAGGCATATTAAAGACAATTTGCTTATTGTGACGCCTGGCGATCGTGGTGATATCATTATTGGGGCACTTCAGGCAAATTTATCAGCCAATTACCCTAAAATTGCCGGTATTGTGCTAACCGCAGGAAGTTTGCCGGATGAACCAATTATCAAACTCATTGAAGGTTTACAGACCATTATCCCCATTATAGCCGTACAAAAAGGAACTTTTGAAACCACAACCACTATTGGGGGGATCCATTCAAAAATTACTATTGAAAACAAGAAAAAAATTACCCTGGCCATAGAGCTTTTTGAAAAATATGTAGATATCAAAGCATTAGATGATAAAATCATCACTTTTAGCTACCAAGGCATCACCCCACATATGTTTCAATATCAACTCGTTAAATGGGCCAAACGCGATAAAAAACACATCGTTTTACCCGAAGGTAACGATGATCGGATTTTAAAAGCGGTAGAAAAACTCATCACGCAGGATATTGTAGACATTACCCTTTTAGGGGATCCTGTCGAAATAACCAACAACATCAAAAGGCTTGGATTAAACCTCGACATCAATAGCTTAAAGATACATAATCCTGCCCATTCAGTTCATTATGCAGATTACGTAAATACCTTACATGAATTGCGTAAAAACAAAAACGTAAACCTCGAAATGGCAAGAGATATGATGACAGATGTATCTTATTTCGGAACCATGATGGTTTATAAAGGTGATGCTGACGGGATGGTTTCGGGTGCTGTTCATACCACTCAGCATACCATCAGGCCCGCTTTACAATTTGTTAAAACAAAGCCAGGTGTATCCGTAGTTTCATCTATTTTCTTTATGTGCCTGCCAGAACGCGTAGCCATATTTGGTGATTGCGCGGTTAATCCCAATCCTTCAGCGCAACAACTGGCAGAGATAGCCATCTCATCAGCAGAAAGCAGTGCCAAATTCGGTATTGAGCCACGTATTGCCATGTTATCTTATTCTTCAGGCACATCAGGCGAAGGTGAAGATGTAGAACGCGTAAGAGAAGCCACCGCTATAGTTAAAGCGAGGCATCCTGAATTAAAAATTGAAGGGCCAATACAATATGATGCTGCTGTAGACCCGCTTGTGGGTAAACAAAAACTCCCTGGATCTGAAGTAGCAGGCAGAGCCAGTGTATTGATTTTCCCTGATTTAAACACAGGGAATAATACCTATAAAGCCGTGCAACGCGAAACCGGTGCATTGGCCATAGGCCCAATGTTACAGGGCTTAAACAAACCGATAAACGATCTGAGTCGCGGCTGTACCGTAGACGATATCTTTAATACTGTTGTGATTACAGCAATTCAATGTCAAGACATTTAAATATGAACATTTTAGTCATCAACTCAGGAAGTAGTTCCTTAAAATACCAGCTCTTTAAAATGCCTGAAAAAGCCCCTGTTTGCAGTGGGCTGGCAGAACGTATTGGCATTGAGGGTTCTTTTATCAAACATACCGTTTACAACAAAGGCGAAAAACAAAGCATTGAATCGCCTGGTTTTGTTGCCGATCATGGCGAAGCCTTAAAGCAGGTTTTAGCTTTATTAACCGAGGGAGATTATGCCGTAATTGCAAGTCCTGATGATATTGCAGCTGTGGGCCACCGGGTAGTACATGGCGGTGAACATTTTTCCGGCCCAACGATAATTACAGAAGAGGTAAAGCATCAGATCAAAAAACTTTTTTCCCTTGCGCCATTGCACAACCCTGTGAACTATAAATGTATTGAAGTAGCAGAACAGACTTTTGTAAACGCAAAACAGATCGCGGTATTCGATACAGCTTTTCACCAAACTATACCCGAACAAGCCTACCGTTACGCCATTCCGGAATCGTATTACAAAGAAGATGGCATTAGGGTATATGGGTTTCATGGCACGAGTCATAAATATGTAAGTGAGCAGGCGGTTAATTGGCTGGAGCAAAAAGAAAGTAAAATCATCAGTATTCATTTAGGTAATGGTTGCAGCATCACGGCTATCAAAAATGGCCAATCAATAGACACCAGCATGGGTTTCGGCCCTTTAAGCGGATTAATGATGGGTACACGTTCCGGAGATATTGATCCATCTGTTATTTTCCATTTAATGGAACATTCCGGATATAAGTTATCACAATTGAGTACGCTGGTCAACAAACAGTCCGGCCTTCTGGGCGTGGGCGGCTCAAGCGATATGCGCGACATTAGAAAAATGGTAGATGAAGGCGAAAAAGCTGCTGTTTTAGCCATCAAACTATATGCCTATCGGATTAAGAAATTTATCGGGGCTTATGCTGCTGTATTGAATGGCATAGATGCTATCGTATTTACTGCAGGTGTTGGTGAAAACGATAGCCAGATGCGGGAAGCGGTATGCTCTGAACTCGAATATTTGGGCATTGAATTAGATCAGGAACTTAATACCACTTATAAAGGTGAATTAAAAGAGATTAGCGCTGCAACCGCCAAGGTAAAGATATTGGTAATTCCAACTAATGAAGAATATGAAATTGCCCATCAATGTTTTGGGCTCGCGGGCTAAACACAAGACTTCCGAAGCTTATGCAATCGTTTTACGCTTTGCCAAACTTCGGAAGTCTGGCTAACTCAGGCGTTTTGCAAAACAGACAAGATGTTACCTGACGGATCTCTGAACCAGGCAATAGCCGGGCCGCCATTTCCACGAGAAATACCTTTTTGATCGGTTTTGATCGATTCCTGATGGTAAATCTCAAACTTAACTCCTTTGGCAATCAATTCGTCAACAGCCTGATCTATATTTTCGACCGGAAAGTTGAGTACTGTAAAAGTTGCCGGAACATGATTCGGTTTTGGATAAAGCAAGATATTTGAGGAACCGGAAACCACCACTTCAATCACTCCCATTGGGTTATCTTTAACTTCAAGGCCCAATACGTCCTGATAAAATTCTTTTGCTTTCTGTATATCATCTACAGAAAAGGAGCTGAATGCTTTTGAGTTTTGTAACATAACTTAATTGTTTAATTATTTTGAAGAACGGACGGATTATTTTGTCAGATTAGCATATTCATATCAACTGATATAGCATACATTTCACTATATTAATTTTTCCATGCTCCCAACAGGCGCCTGATGATGACGATTTCAGCAATATGGTAAGCATTATGATCAGCAATCTGCAAAGCTTCAGTCAAAATACGCTGCCCATCACCATGTGCTATATGGCTGTATAGGTCTGACGAATCCAAAAGCGCTATAAATGCCTGCAGATCATCATCTATTTGCCTTAATGCGTTACTCCAGGTTGCTTCATCTTTTGGCGCAAGTTCTTTTGGCCAATATCCATCAGGCCATTTTGGTGATTGATGGCTTCCGTGTCTGCTAAATTCCAGCATATCCCACTGGGCAATTCTAATATGTTCTACCAATTGCCAGATGCTGTACGGCAAATGATCGGGCTTTTCACCTAAACGATCAAAAGGCAGACCGGCTACAGCATCCTTAAACCCTACATGTGCTCCGCCCCCTTGTAAAAGTTTTTTTAATTCAGTAATCAATATTGCGGTTTCACTTTCCATCATAATGCACTTCTTTAGAAAAAGAACAATTCTCATTCTCATAGGTTTGTATAAAAATTGATTTTGGATAACAGCATTTACTTTTTAACACATAATTCCTTTAATTTGGCTCATGAAGCGATCATTCCCCATTTTAGAAAATTACACTTATCTGAACACCGCCAATTCTGGTATTTTATCGGAAAGCTTAGCAAAATGGCGGGTAAAGCACGACGAAGCATTTATGGCTGATGGAAGCATTTTCAGAATGCAAAATCTTTCTCTTATCGCTAACCTCAAAAATAACATCGCTACACTTTTTGGATCAAAGCCCGAAAACACCTATCTCGTTCAAAATTTTTCAATAGGCTTCAATACACTACTTAACGGGTTGGATCGCACTCATCGTTTCTTGCTATTAGCAGACGAATATCCTTCGGTGGGTTACCCCATAATGAGTATGGGTTTTGATTATCATCAGGTAACCATTGATGAAAAATTAGAACAGAATATCATAAATGCCATTGAAAAATTTAAACCAACCATTCTGGCTTTTAGCATGGTACAATACATCAGCGGTTTAAGAATGGATGAAGACTTTATCAAAAAAATAAAAACTACCTATCCTGATCTGTTATTGGTCGGAGATGGTACTCAGTTTTTAGGCACTACTGCCTTCAACTTTGAGAAATCGGGTTTAGATGCGTTGATTGGCAGTGGATACAAATGGCTTCTGGCCGGATATGGAAATGGTTATGTCATGTTATCCGATCAGATGAAAGATGTAATCTATATAAAAAATAAGGCAGTTAGCCTACCCTCAATGCCGTTTTTAAATGAAAAAGATCCTTTAACAATGTATTTTGAGCCTGGACACCTGGATACCTTAAACTTCGGCTCCTTAAATGAGAGTTTAAATGACCTAGGTGCAGTGGGTTTCGACGCCATTGAAAAGAATACGCAAGCGCTCAGTAATCAGGCAAGATTAGCATTAAATTCCAGAGGCTTAGTTCCCGATTGGATGCTTGACCGAAAGTATCAGTCTGCTATCATGAGTATGCCCCTGGATCAGGAAGTGGTAGATAAATTGGTGTCAGCTAAAATCATTTGCTCTGCAAGGGGCGCCGGCACCAGAATTTCTTTCCATTATTATAATACGGAAGAAGATTTAAATCGGCTGCTTGAGGTTTTAGATGACGGGCATTAATCTACCTTCCAAATGGCGTCCACAAAATAATGCTTCTGATCAAAAAAGCTTTGAAGCGGCTTAAAACCCGTTTTTGCTGCCAATTTATTAATGTCTTCCAAGGCATACTTTTGTGAAATTTCCATATATATGTATTCATTTTCCGAAAAATGAATTACCTGCCGACCTATATTCACGATCTGATTTTGTAAACTGATCAGATAACTTTTACAGGCTCCTGATGCCGGATCGTAACTGGCGTAATGCTCGAATTGATCGACGTTAAAATCACCATCGAGTTCTTTATTGATGCGACGAAGCAGATTAAGATTGAAAGACCTGGTAATTCCACCTTTATCATTATAGGCCGCAAGGATTTGTTGTGGATTTTTTTTAAGGTCAAAGCCGATAATGACGAGGTCGTTTGGAGAAAGCAATTGCTTAAGCGAAAGACAGAAACTTTCAGCATCAGCAACAGTCATATTACCAATATTTGCCCCCATAAATAATACTACTTTTCTACGATGGGAAAGTTCGGCAGCCTTTTGCAGCATGTCAAAATAATCGCCATTTAATCCCGTGATATCCAACGAAGGCAGTTTTTTGGGCAGGTTTTCTTCCAGATCAGAAATAACGTGTTCAGAAATATCAATAGGAAAATAGCTAAATTCCATTTTGGCATCCAACAGAGACTTTAATAGATGAATAGACTTGGTGGCATCGCCGGCGCCCAATTCGATCAGATCGAAAGCCGTCCCGTCTGCAGATATGGCCTGTGAAAGCTGTGCAGACTGATTTTGGAGAATCTCCATTTCGGCATTGGTTAGATAATACTCTTCCATTTCCATAATCTGCTGAAATATGCGGTCTCCGGTAGCATCATAAAAATACTTGGAAAGCATAAATTTAGGTTCAGATTGTAGCCCTGCCAGGGTTTCATGAAGAAATTGCGTTTTGTTGCTGGTTGGTATTTCAATGGTAGTTGTGCTCATAACATTTTTATTTTACCAGGCGTATGCCTGTATATTGCCATCTTAAATGGGGATGAAAAAAGTTTCTATACGTAATGCGTGAATGATTTTGAGGTGTAGCGATGGAAGCGCCTCTGAGTACTTTTTGATTGACCATAAACTTGCCATTATATTCACCAATGGCACCTGGCGCCTTGCTGAAACCAGGATAAGCGAGGTAAGCGCTTTCGGTCCATTCCCACCTTTCACCCCAATTAAAATGTTTCGCCGCCACTTCCCATTCAAATTCGGTGGGCAAACGCATGCCTTTCCAACTGGCATAAGCATAAGACTCATAATAGCTGATATGGCTAACCGGCGCATTTAAATCAACGGGCAAAAGTCCGCGTAGGGTATAATTAAACCATTCGCCATCCATCAGATGCCAGTACATGGGTGAGGCGATATGGTTACTTTTCACCCAATCCCAACCTTCTGAATGCCAATAGTTAAAATTTTCATAACCACCTGCATGGATAAATTCCAAAAAATCTGCATTGGTTACCAATGTTTTACTGATAGCAAAATCGTGCAGATAAACCTGATGTCTGTTTAATTCATTATCGAAACTGAAACCTGTCCCATCATAACCGATTTCGTAAACCCCTGCCGGAATGTCAATCCAGCCCGGCTCATTTTGGATCCCCGAAACTTCTTTTTTATATTTAACATAAACCGGGAATAAAGGATTATTGCCTAAAATATACTTAATATCGGTTAACAGTAATTCCTGGTGCTGTTGCTCATGATTAAAACCCAAAACCAATAATTCTTTAACCTCGTCATTTAACGGGTTAGCTAAAAAATTTACCATGGCTTCATCTACATACGCCCGGTATTGATAAATTTCATTCACACCAGGGCGGCTTAAATTGCCACGATCGGTACGGATTACCCTATTGCCAACGGTTTCATAATAACTGTTGAAAACAAAATTATAATCATCATTATATACCTGATAATTAGACGAAAACGGTTTTAATATAAAGGTTTCGAAGAACCAGGTAGTATGCCCTAAATGCCATTTTGGCGGACTCACATCTACAACAGGTTGTACTACATAATCTTCAGTTTGTAAGGGTTCACAAACCTTTTCGGAATATTTCCTAATCTGTAAGTATTCTTCTACTAATGTCATTAATTTTTATCCAGGTAGTTTTTAAGGTCTGTGATGGTATTAACATTCAGCGCTGTGGATTGTTTTCTCCGCATCATTAAAGCGTAAGAATTATTGAAACCAATGGGCTTAAGCCATTTGATTTTAAACCTTTTTTCAAATTCTGCACTTACATAACGGTAAGTTTTCTCTTTATCATGGGCCATTTCCTTTGCAGTTAGTGGATCTGGCTGCAATAACACCAAAAGGCCAGTACCCGTGTATTCTGGATAAAAATCGATCTGATTATTCACAAGTGCGTCGAAACAGATCTTCGTTCCGCCCAGACCGGTTTTGGTGGAAACATTGTAATCCGTATAGCCTTTAATCAGCATGCTGTATATTTCAGCAAGAATATATTGCTCACCGAAAATCTTCGAACCGATCCGCACAGTGCCCCTATTTCCATTTTTAGATGTTTTATATAAGCCCCTGCTGATCAGGAAGTCTTTAGCCACCTGCTCAGGCTGTTGATGAAGATAATCAGTTCTATAGTTCAGATCGGTCATGACCGAATCGGTAATTTTACCGGAGAGCAGATTCAAAGTTTTTTCCAGTTCCGGAAATTGTTTTAACGCTTCATTCCTGACAATGGGCGCAGCAAAATAAGGCGGAAAAATGTTTTTGTCATCCTTTAAGATCCTCAGGTCAAATGCCTTTAAACGTCCGTCAGTAGAATAACCGCTGATGACATCCAGTTCTTTCGCGTAAGCGGCCTTATACATCACGGCATCGCTGATCACAATGGTATGGATTTTTAAGCCATAAGTTGATTTCAATCCGAGGTCTCCATCCTGCCTGCCCATAAATTCGGGTGTAAACCCAGCTGTTAAAGTTGATCCATAAGCTGAGGGTAACGCATAAAACGCGCCTAATGCCAAAATCACCACAGGAAAAATGTACAAAACTTTCCTCAATTTTCTGACATCCATTTTTTGAACAAGCGAAAGTAAAGCATCAAGTACAATCGCCAATAAGGCAGCCGGAATGGCTCCGCCCAAAATCATGTTGGTGTTATTGAGTGAGATGCCGCCAAAAATAAATTCACCCAGGCCTCCTGCAGCGATAAATGAAGCTAATGTAGCCACTCCTACATTAATTACAGTCGCGGTGCGGATGCCTGCTAAGATAACGGGCATGGCGAGGGGTAACTCCACTTTTAACAAAACCTGTCTTTTACTCATCCCCATGGCCCTGGCTGCCTCTTTAACATGTAAATCGATACCGATAATGCCCGTATAAGTATTTCTGATAATCGGTAGCAAAGCATAAATCAGCAGGGCCACAATCGCTGGTTTGGCACCGATGCCCAAAACAGGAATCATAAACCCCAGAAGAGCAATACTCGGAATGGTTTGTAATATACCGGCAACACCCAAAACCATTCCTGAAAGTTTCCGCTTTCTTGCAATGAGTATGCCTAATGGTAAACCGACGGCAATAGCAAGGGTTAAAGAAATAAAAGTTAGCCCTACATGTTGTAAGGTTTGGCTGAACAATTTATCAGACTGCCCAGACATAAACTGCCATAAGGTCTGCTGTTGCTCATTCATGCTGCTGTGCGTTTCGATATTGGTTGAATGCCGTTGTTAACTGCCCGAAATTGAAGGACTTGATCGTATTGTTCGCGTCTGATACAAACAGCTCATCCCTATCCTTTTTCCGTAATAATTCCATAGCATCCCAGATACTTAAACCAGCGGTTTCACTTTTTCCTTCGTAAATTATTTCTTCAGGTAGATAACACCAAATATCCTGTATATTAACTACTTTAAATTCTAACACCAATCTTTGTCCGGCAAGAAAATTCTTTGCGATATCATTTATCGGCTGGAATAATAATTCTTTGGGTGTACCGATCTGAACCACCTCACCCTTATCCAACAAACAGATCCGGTCTGCAAGCTCAAAAGCTTCCAGTACATCATGTGTTACCATCACAATCGTTTTCCTTCTCAACTCTTCTAAAGCTTTAAATTCTTTTTGGATACTGGTTCGGGTAAGATTATCTAAGGCTCCAAATGGCTCATCCATCAACAATACCGGTGGATCGGCAATCAGCGCACGTGCCAGACCTACACGTTGTTGCTGTCCGCCACTTAACTCATGCGGATACATTGCTAAGGTACTTTCCGGAAGACGAAGTTTTTCAATGAGTTCCTGTGTGCGGCTTATAATTTTTGCCTTATCCCATTTCAGTAGCTTTGGTACAAGCGCAATGTTTTCGGCAATGGTATAGTGTGGAAAAAGACCAATATTCTGCATCACGTAACCTATTCCCTTTCGCAGCACGTCTGAATCCTGGTCGGTTACATTTTCACCATTGATCAGAATCTGTCCTGCGTCGGGTTCAATTAAACGATTGATGATTTTTAAAGTGGTGGTTTTACCACAGCCGCTGGTACCCAGCAATACCAGGGTTTCTCCGCTGGCTACATTAAAAGAGACTTGCTTTACCGCCTGGGTATTGCCAAATTTCTTGCTTATCTCTTTTAATTCAATCATATTATCTATCGAGTTTCATAAATAGGTTATTCAGCGATTCGGTATACGTAGGATGAGCAAAAACGCAGTACCTGATCCTGTCATAAGTGATATCTCCTTCCATGGCCATTTGCAAAACAGACATGATTTCACCGCCTTCCGAAGCCAGAATAGCTGCTCCTAAAATCTTTTTCGTCTCCGGATCTACAACCGCTTTCATCAAGCCCAATGTCTCGTTGGTTTCTATCCCGCGTGCCACCTGCGACATTGGAATCACCGCTACTTCGTAATTTAATTTCTTTTCTTTTGCTTCCTTTTCCGAAATGCCGATTCTACCCAATTGCGGGTCGGTGAACATGCAATACGGTACCGGGCGATCCTGAATAGAATATTTGGTCCCTTCAATCAGGTTACGGTAAACAATGGTGTAATCGTTATAGGCAATATGCGTAAAGGCAGGCCCACCTTTTACGTCTCCTAATGCGTAAATTCCTTTAATATTGGTTTCCAGTTTTTCATTCACCATTACATGGCCTTTATCATCCAATTTAACACCACATTTTTCGAGTCCCAGATCAGCGGTTTGAGGTATGCGTCCCGCTGCAACGAGCAAATGACTTGCCGTTATATCCTTTTTAGTTTTACCGGAACAGACTGTTATATGAAGCTGTTTTTTATCCTGATCGATTTTTTCAACCTTTACATCCGTAATAATTTCGATCTTCTCATCGGTTAAAATCTCTGTCAGTGCTGAAGAGATGTCTTCATCTTCTTTTGCCAGTATACCCGTTGACTTTTCCAGAATGGTAACTTTACTACCAAAACGGCTAAACATTTGCCCAAACTCCAATCCAATATAATTACCACCAATTACCACTAAATGCTCCGGAACCGTTTCCAAATCAAGGATTGTTGTTGAGGTAAGATAATCAATTTGATCCAATCCTGCTATATCGGGTATGGCTGTTTTTGCACCGGCATTGATAAAAATCCAATCAGCAGTTACTTTTTCTTCTCCGCCTTCATTAAGGGTAATGGTCAATTCCTTTTCTGCACTGAATTTTGCCCTTCCGAAAATAAGCTTGAGTCCATTTGTTTCAGTAATTCCTTTTTCTGATGAAGACCTGAATTGTTCTACAATATCGTTTTTTCGTTGGGCAATCTTCTTAAAGTCTATTTTAACAGATCCAATATCAACGCCTAAAGCTGAAGCTTTTTTAGCCTGGTGTACAGCCTTTGCAGAGGCAATCATTGCTTTGGTCGGTGTACAGCCATCATTGATACAGGTACCGCCAACCAATCTTTTTTCAATAAGAGCTGTTCTTTTACCGGCTTCGGCTAGTTTTTTAGCCAATGGTACACCGGCTTGCCCTGCCCCAATAATTATTGCGTCGTAATGTTTCATTGATGGAATTTGTTTTGTTGTAATAATAAACTACATAAACCAATCAATGTTTGCTAATTAATGATTTATTGTTGATTACCTGTCTTAGATTATTTAAAAAAGTTACAAACTATCTTCGAAAATTAGCGTTAAATGAGGTAAGTAATTAATTGACAAACGTAAAATCCATAACTCATGCAAACACAAACAGCAGAAAATACAAACCTTACCGTTTTTATTCAGGATGATACTTCTATTGAAGATAAAAGAGAAATTTTATTGAATGGTTTATTGGAAGATCTGAATAGCCAGACGGAATCTTTTAATTAAGTTAGAAATAGCAGCGTGTGCTGTATTCCTTAAAATAGTCTTTCATATTAATTAATTATTGATTTATATCAAATATTGAAATAACACATTTATTTCATTAATCATGAAACAAAGGTGATTATTTCAGGATTAATGAAACAGTTTTATTTTACAAAAGAGGATTTGGAAATATTAATTTCGGCAAATTAATTAAATAATGAAAAAATAAAATGAAAAGATCTTTAATGACAGAATTGAGTTTAAAATAACCATTCAAAAAGAAAAGGGCAAACAAATGAATGCTTACCCTTTTCAAATCTAAATTAACGCTCTCGCCACAAATGTATAAATTCTTTTCGAATCTGTATACAACAAATTTAATTACATAAAGCCTTAAGATTATTTCATGATCTGTTGTGCCCGCCGAAGGTTATCGGTTGTTTGCAAAATCTTATCTTTTAGATTTGGATTGTAACCGGGATGAGATTTTAAGAAATCATTTACCACTTGGTTTGCTTCTTTACTGTTATAAGCAGAAAATGACGCTGCTAACCAGGATTGCGGAAAAAAGATGTCTCCTGTTTTCTGTATTTCCGCCAATAAATCCAAACTTTCTTTCAGGTACCGAATAGATGTTTTTTGCCTGATGGGATGATGCAAATAGGATAAAGCAGTGGTTACCCAGGCTTCTTTCTGACGGTTTTTTCTATCTTTTAAGCCATTAAAAAAAAGATCTCTTTCATTAACATCCAAAGATAATGCAGGCATTAAATACATTAGCCTGTTTTTTCTGTCTTCGTTTTTAGTACGTGCCAACTGTTCTTTTAAGATGGTGTTTGCCGTATCTGTTTTAAGCGCCAGCGTTAAAGCAAGTGCGCTATAATCATCTTCTAACAATTTAACGCCATCTGGCGCTGTTTGCTTCTGCCAGATAGCATACATTCTTTTTCCAGCCTCAGCACTTAAATAAATATTTTGATAAGCATTGAACAAAATCTTCTTATTGTTTGGCATTTGCTGTTGCTCCATTGCGCTCCATATGGTACCTTCCATACTTTCGAACATGGTATTCCGTACTTCACCATTAAGAAAAACCCAATAAATATTCGTAAGATATCCGGTGATCAACCTTAGGTTCATTTCATTTTTCTCAACCGCTAATCCATGCAGTAATAAGCCTAACAGTTCGTTTGGTTTATTGTCTTTGCCCGAAAGCATATTTTCATAGGCGTTGATATAAGCCGAGGCCCGTTCTAAAGGATCTTTGATGTGAAAAAGATTTGCCATCATCTCTTTCTCAATCGGAAAAAGGCCATATCCGGCGCCATTTGCATTAAATAAAATATATTGGGGTTTAGGTAAACCTTTTGCCTCCACTAAATCTGTTTTAGCAGTTTTGGCATTTACCACAAGAATCTTATCACCAGTTGGGTAAACCAGCTTTACCGTAAAAGATTGCGGCCATACCCTCGGCTGTCCCATCTCACTGTTTTGGCTCAGGCTAAAATGGCTTATTTTATCTTTCTCGTATTTAATATGATAACTAAAAACCGGTCTGCCAGGTTCGTTTACCCAAACTTTATTCCAACTCAAGAGATCACTTTTACTGTGTTTGCTTAAAATGGCAATCAGATCGTTCCACGTAGCATTGCCATAACTATATTTTTTCAAATACTCCCTTATTCCCTTTTGAAAATCGTCTTTACCCATCAATAATTCCAACTGGCGCATCATAATCGGGGCTTTATGGTAAATGATATTTCCATACATGGATCCGGCTTCCTGTAAGTTATCCAGTTGCTGCCGAATAGGATTAGCGCCCAAAGTTCTGTCTACCCCATAAGCTGCAGGATAGTGATCCTGCAAAAACTTAAGGTCGAAGGTGTTTTTTCCCATTAACTTTTCGGTCACCTTATCAGCCATAAAATTGGCAAAAACCTCTTTCATCCATACATCATTAAACCATTTCATGGTGACCAGATCGCCAAACCACATATGCGCCGTTTCATGAGAAATAAGATTAGAACGCGAAATAAACTGATCTTTAGTCGCACCCTGATCTAAAAACAATGAAGATGCTTTATATTGCACCTCACCCGGATGCTCCATTCCTCCAAACTGAAAATCAGGAATGCTTACAAAGCCAATTTTCTGAAACGGATATTTAATTGCTGTCCAGTCTTCCAAAAAGTCAAGGGCATCAAGGTGCGCAACGAAAACAGAATCTACACTGAATTTAATCTTTGCCGAATCGGTTTCACGGTGTAGAAATTCCATGTTGTGATTTTTCATTTTCCGATTGATGAGCGTGTATTTACCGGCTGTAAACGAAAACAAATAGGTGGGCAGTTTATCAGAACGATCAAAATGGTAAGTAATTGCTTTTTCCTGCACCACAGAATCTTTTTTGACCGCATTAGCCATTACTTTCCAATCTGTTGGAACGGTTAATGAAAGTAAAAAATCAGCCTTTAAATCGGGTTGATCGAAACAGGGAAAGACCGTCCTCGCATGATCAGGTACAAAAAGGGCGTACAAAAAATCTTTGTTTCTGTTTAATGATTCATTGCCGGCTATGAATGCGGTTTCAATACGGTTGTTCCCAATCTTTAAATACTCCTGTTTAATTAAGATATGTTCTGCCTTGAAATCGATTGCGATTTTTTTTCCATTCACTGTTACCCGATTGATATGATCTTCATTTTGCTTAAAGTCAACTTGCAGATGGAGTAACTTATTTAATTCAAAATCAATATTTTCAACTGCTTCAATTGAAGCTTTTTGTTCAGCTGGTATCGTAAAATGAAGCTTATAGCTAATGTTACTGATTGCAGCACTTCTGGCATTTGCCAATGCAAGCGATACCCCTGGTTCTACTATTACTGATTTTGGCTGTTGCTGCGCAAAACAGGTTGCAACCGACAATGTTAAAACGCAAAAATATTTGACTATTGTATTCATTTTACAAAAATTTATTCTCCATTTATCATTTGTATAACCGTACCATAACTCATCCAAACCATGGTTAATACCACGGCCAGACCAGCCAAAGTTAACCATAACGGCTGCTTGTAACTTGCAATAATCCTGGTTTTGTAGGCTGCAATAAGCATAATTCCCAATGCGATGGGTAAAATAAAGCCATTTATGGCTCCTACGGTAAGCAGCGTTTTAACCGGTTTTCCAACAAGGAGAAAAATAATGCAGGAGATGGATATGAAGATGGTGATAATTTCCCTGTTAAACTTTAATATCAGCGGGTGAAAACTCTTGATAAAAGAAATGGAGGTATAGGCAGACCCTACCACAGAGGAAATACCCGCGGCCCAGATAACCACACCAAAAATTTTATACCCTATCTGGCCGCTGGCCAGTTTGAAAACTGAAGCGGCCGGATTGGCCGGATCAAGCGTAAAACCTTTGCTTACTACGCCCAAAGTGGCAATAAACAATAACAAGCGCATAATTGAGGCGATGCCGATGGCACTTAACGCTCCTTTATTTACAGCATCCAGATTTTCAATACCGGTTTGTCTGGCATCAAGTAGACGGTGAGCGCCCGAAAAAGTAATGTAGCCGCCAACAGTTCCACCAACGATGGTTAATACAGCGGCAAAACTAAACTGTGTAGGGTTTACAGCCCTTAATGCAGCTTCTGCCAATGGTGGTGAGCTGGTGTAAGCTATAATCAAAGCCAGTACAATTTTAATCAGTCCCATGGTTTTGGCAAAAACATCCATCGCTTTACCAGCTTCCTTGTAAATGAAGATTCCTATGGCCATAATTGCACTAATGACAGCGCCCTGCCCTACACTAATGCCGAATAGCACATTTAGGCCTAAGCCAGCGCCGGCAATATTGCCAATGTTAAAGGCCAAACCGCCTAAAAAAACCAGGAAAGAAATAAAATAGCCTAAACCCGGAAATACCTTGTTGGCGATATCCTGTGCGGGTTTATCGGCTACGGCAATAATCCGCCAGATGTTTAACTGTGCAATAGCATCTAAAATAATGGATAGCAGGATAACAAAGGCAAAACTTGCACCCAACTGCTGGGTAAAAACGGCGGTTTGTGTTAGGAATCCGGGGCCTATGGCAGATGAAGCCATTAAAAAAGCGGCACCTAAAAGTACACTCCAATTGTATTTTGGCTTCATATTAGTGGCGCTTTAATCATAATTCCTTCTTTTTTTAGCGTTCCGGCTATCAAGCTGGCAAACGCTACCGCATGTTCACCATCACCATGCAAACAAACCGTTTCTGCCTTAACGGTAATCAGGTTTCCATTCACACTACTTACTTGCTGTTTTAAAGCAAATCCCAATACCTGTTTAACAGCATCTTCATCATTGGTAATTAAAGCATGATCTGCACCGCGCGGGGTAAGTAAACCATTGTTCTGATAGCTACGATCAGCAAAAACCTCTGATGCGGTTGCAATCCCAACTTTTTCCGCTTCTTCAATCATCTTGCTTCCTGCTAAGGCATATAGCATTAAACCCGGGTCGAAATCCAAGATGGCCTGTACAATCGCTTTTGCCATAGCAGTATCCTTTGCGGCCATGTTATATAATGCCCCATGTACTTTAACATGATGTAATTTACTGCCTGCGGCTTTTACAAAACCACTCAATGCGCCCATTTGGTATAAAGTGAGCTGATAGACCTCATTTGGCGTAATTTTCATTTCTCTGCGACCAAAGCCCTGCAAATCCGGCAAACCAGGATGCGCACCTATGGCTACCCCATTTTTTATGGCTAAAATTACGGTTTGCTGCATTACCGCCGGATCGCCTGCATGGAAACCGCAGGCTATATTTGCAGATGAGATATATTCCATCAGTTTTTCATCATTTGGCATGGCATAACTTCCAAATGCTTCCCCCATATCACAATTAAGATCAATTGTTTTCATATTTGAGTATATTTAAGGTTTATTGCCTTGGTAATCAATAACAAATCATGCTCACGTTCAAGGTAAAGTTCTTCTGCCTCATCTCTTGAAATTTCGGCAAACTCAATGGTATCACCTGGCTTAAGCTGTGCACATAAAGGCAAATCGACCGCTGCAACCTGCGCAATGCGCGGATAACCACCTGTTGTCTGGCAATCGGCCATAAGCATAACCAGATCGCCACTTCCGGTTACCTGGATAGTCCCCGGAGTTACTCCCGTACTGAGCAATTCTTTTTTAACTTTCCTTACCAATGGCTTTCCGGTTAACTGGTAGCCCATTCGGTTACTTCTTAAGTTTACAGTATAAGCGTTCGTTAAAAATGAAAGAATAGACGTTGCATCGAACCAACAGATTTCATTGGCCAGTACAACCCTGATTTCTCGCTTTTCCACAGATAGTAAACTATTGCGCGAAATGCACCAATTCGGATAGATTAACGATCTTTCAACCAATTGCTTTAAAATTTTATTGGATATTTCGTTCAGGTTAGGTCCGCCGACCAAAACATCTGCTTTTTGCAATGCCCTTCCTTTATAACCTCCAAAACCTGCGGTAAGATACGTGCTTTTGCTTTCCATTACATCAGGCACATTCCATCCACCGGCAACAGCCAGATAAATACGTGCCCCAATTGGATTACTGATCAATTTGATTACCGAGCCTGCTGAAAAAAACAATGGCTTTTCTGCTGGCATTAATTCACCTTGATAAACTAAAAATGCACCATCGCCGGAGTAAGAAATGAGAATGGACGTTTCAGCTTTAAATGATGCATCAGCATAGGTAAATTCAATGGTAGCACAATGATCATCATTGCCAACAGCTTTGTTGGCTAAACGATGTGCCAGCTCATCCATGGCACCGGAAACAGGTACAGCCTGCGAAAGATACCGGTACCTGCCCATATCCTGAACGGTACTTAGCAGGCCGGGTTTAATGATAGTGATTTTCATATTCTTGTTTCAACATTGCATTAAACTCTTCCTGATCAACAGCTTTGAAACTCACCCGGTCTCCACCCTTTAAAAGAGATGGCTGTTTACGGTTTACATCAAACATCTTTAAGGGTGTTTGGCCGATAATCTGCCATCCGCCGGGGGTTTCCATAGGATATATACCAGTTTGATTACCTGCAATACCAACAGATCCAGCTGGAATTTTAGCAGCAGGCACCTCTTTTCTCGGTGTTGACAATCTGTTATCCATCCCCCCCATATAAGCAAAACCCGGCACAAAGCCGATCATAAAGACAGTATATTGGCCAGCGGTGTGAATGTCGATCACCTCGGTTGCAGTGAGGTTATTGGTTTTGGCTACAGTTAATAGATCCTGCCCAAAATCACCTCCATAACATACCGGGATAACCAGATGATGGGCTATTACATTTGATTTTTCTATTATTATCGCAGCAATTTTATTTAGATGTTCAGATACCTTTTCGAAACAATTCTCGCCGGGAAGATCGGATAATTTTACTGTCAATGGATCATAAAAAACAGTTAAGGTAGTATAAGCCGGAACAGTGGTAATCAGGCCAGAAAAAGGATTTTCTAAGAGTAACTGGTTAAAACCGGTAATCAGATCCAGCAAATCATTATCGATTGATGTCCCAAATGTTACGGTTAGCGATTTTTCGCTCAATCCATAAATTTTCAGGGGAATGTTTGTCCCAGAATATCTTTCCTCCTTAATCATGCAAAACGGAAAGATCTATTCATTAATCATCTTCATCATACTGGTAAAATAATTAAACTACCGCTATAAAAATGGCTATATATTATCAAAATCGCAAGAATTTCGGCAATGAGATCGCTAAAAATTGGCTGTTTGCAAAAAAAATAATGGATAAAGCCTAATATTAGCTCATTTTTCTGTCGGTGCAAGGCCTTTTATCAACTGCAAGAGCTCCTGCTGCTCTTCAGCTTCCAATTCAATCACATTGTTAAACATTTCAAAAATTTCATCGTGGAGATTAGCACGCATTAACAGATCAATCAGGCGTACAATGGTTTTCTTTTGATCGGTATTTAAGCTGCCAAACAATTTAGGTTCCAGTTCATACAAAGCTTTAATGAAATCAACCAATGCGGGCTTTCTTAATTCCTTTTCTCTTTCGCTGCTATAAACCGGAAATATTCCATCCTGCTCATAACCTTGAATCAAGTTGTTGGCATATTCTTTTAAAAATGGTTTACGCTTGCTTTTGAGATACTCTGTTAGTGCCTTAACCAAAAATCTGTACTCGGGCGAAGATTTGGCAGCACCAAATATGGCTACCTGCCCTTCATTTTCGAAACTCTTAAAATCGAAATCACGAAAAAAATCACTTTCGATATATACACTGTGAAAATAATCGTCGCTCTTTTTGTTTAAGGTGGTGTAATCTTTATAAATTTCTTCTCCACCGGCCAAAAAGTAGTATTTAGACAGTTCTTTATGAAGATTTTCTCTCCAGTGCACATATTTGATCTTAAAAGTAACTGAAGTATCGGGATAAAAAAGCTTGAATTCTTCTATGCTTTTAATGTTGCTGCTAAAATCCAATGCTTCGCCATTTACAATAATAGAATAATTTTTGTGTTTATTCAATTCGATAAACCAGCAGAATTCGTTGATTAGAAATGGAAGTACAATGGTTTCCAGATCTTGCTGGCTGATCTTTAAATTGGAGAAAGATACAGTGGTACCAGTTGCTCCAGCCTGGCTGGTAACGGGAGAAAAATCGGAGCTGTAACTGTTTAATCCGCCTGTATTAATGCGGATCTCACCATCGCGAAAGCCTTGTTCTGATTGATAGGTGGTATGCCAAACGGCGTCGTGCGCAAAGGTAAAAAAGGTTAGCCTACCTACCCCATTACGCCCGTGCATTTTGGAAGTATGCTTTGGTGCTACAATCTGAACGGCTTTTTCCGATTCGAAAAAAGGGTCGAATTTTTGTTGTAGGCGGTCGAAATTAATTCCATAACCGTTATCAGCTATGGTTAAATGAGTTAAAAGACCTAATGGATTGGCCTCATAATCTAAACGAATGGTATTTGCATTGGCATCAAAACCATTCCAAATATATTCGGCAATCGCTTGTCTTTCATTATAATTTTTAAGTACCTTTTGTATTCCTTTTGAAGTGATATTAACTTTTACCGACATATTTACTAATGTAATTAGCAAATATATTATAAAATCTGATCATTAGTCTTATAATTTTTGAAAGCACCAGGGAAATTGCTTTCAAAGCATGTGTTAATAATTGGCCACGGAAACACAGAAATCACGGAGGAGATTAAAGTTTTTCCGTGTTTTTCGTGCCTCCGTGGCAAACATAATACTCAGGAATGCGTAGAAAGATGAAGATGATTTTTAAAAAAAACCTTATATTTTTTGAAAGCACCTGGGAAATTGCTTTCAAAGTATGTGTTAAATAATTGGCCACCGGAACACATAAATCAGGGAGGAGATTAAAGTTTTTCCGTGTTTTTCGTGCCTCCGTGGCAAACATAATGCTCAGGAATGCGTAGAAAGATGAAGATGATTTTAAAAAAGTTAAATGGGATTTCTCCTTGGAAAGGCACCTTTGAGCTGTTCAAATTATTCAAAGGTGCTGCATGCTTGTGTCAAACTAGGGCCGGCAAGCTCAACGGATTATGTTCAACCGAATAGATCGCTGCTTAAGTAGCGGTCTCCCCGATCGCAGGCGATAAAAACAATAGTACCCCGATCTAATTCACCGGCAAGCTTCAGCGCAGCTGCGCACGCACCGCCAGAACTCATACCAGCAAACAAACCTTCTTCTTTGGCCATTCTCCTGGCCATTCGGGTTGCTTCTTCCTGCGCAATATCCATTACCCGGTCTACCCTTTTGGGATCAAATATTTTGGGCAGATATTCTTCAGGCCAACGCCTGATACCCGGAATGGATGAGCCCTCTGTAGGTTGGCAGCCGACAATCTGGATATCAGCATTTTTTTCCTTGAAAAATCTCGAACAGCCCATAATCGTTCCGGTTGTTCCCATAGAACTAACAAAATGCGTAATCTGTCCCTCAGTATCCCTCCATATCTCCGGTCCGGTTGTTTTGTAATGGGCCAGGTAATTATCCTGATTGGCAAATTGATTTAACAGATAATATCCTTTTGAAACCCCTTTTTCTTCTGCATAATCCCTGCAGGCTTCTATACTCTCCAACAAGGTTACTTTTGCGCCAAAGGCCTCCATGGTTACCTTTCTTTCGCGTGTAGAGTTGGCTGGCATAACCAATTCAATATCTAAATTGTACAAACTTGCAATCATGGCCAAGGCAATTCCGGTATTGCCACTTGTAGCCTCCACCAATTTAGTATCAGGAGTAACTTCGCCACGTTCAATTGCACTTCTGATCATATTGAGCGAAGCCCTGTCTTTAACGCTACCACCTGGATTGTTGCCTTCCAGTTTGGCAAATACGCGAACGCCGGGGTTTACATTCAACTTTTGAAGTTCGGCCATTGGCGTGTTTCCGATCAAATCGATTATTCCTGCCATATTGTACTGTATTAATGGGTTTCTTTATAATTTCTTATGGTTATGATGGGCGAATGATAAGCGGTTGAAAATGCCGGGATACTCTCGGTAAGCCATACGTTTCCTCCGATGATACTATCGTGCCCGATGACGGTTTCGCCACCTAATATGGTTGCGCCTGAATAGATCACCACCCTGTCTTCTACCGTAGGATGGCGCTTACTGCCCGCCAGTGTTTTTTTAACACTCAACGCACCAAGGGTTACCCCCTGGTAAAGTTTAACATAACGACCAATGGTGCTGGTTTCTCCGATAACAATGCCTGTTCCGTGGTCGATATAAAAATACTCACCTATACTGGCAGCCGGATGAATATCAATACCTGTTTTAGAATGTGCATACTCTGTGAGGATCCTCGGCACAAGCGGGATCCCAAAATTGTAAAGCATATGGGCAATCCTGTAGAAACAAATGGCATAAAAACCAGGATAGGTCCTGATTACTTCGAACCTGCTCTGTGCCGCAGGATCGCCATCGTAAATGGCCATGATGTCGGTATTTAGAATGCGATAAAGTTCCGGTAAACTTTTGAAAAACTGGCCTGCTGCATCTTTGCATGCGCTATTTTTAAGCTGACAGCTCGCTGATATGATGTCATAAAGCTCAAGCTCCAAAGCAGCCACGTAAACCTTTAGTTCGGCAATGGTTGAAAATACCTCAGCAGAATTTTCCGGAAAAAGTACCTGAATAAGCTTTTCTGCCCAAAGCGATATGACTTCATTGGGTGGAATGTTTTGTTGTTCAAGAGGATTCTTGAAAATTTGTTCAAAAAAATGGTCTTCCATAACTGCTGGCCGATCTGCTCATCGACTAAATATATAGATTTAATGGCTAAATGTAGGTTTTGTTTTTTTAAACTGAAACTACAGCCCGGATTTTATGGATAAATATGGCGGGAAAATAACAAATTAGTCTGAAGTCCTTAGTCTGGAGTCCAGGGTATTTTATCGGTTAATGCTTTGGGAGAGTGCGTTTGATCTTGTTGTTATTTATGTTAACGACTTCACTTGGGATTAATCGAGATAAAAGCCCCTGAAACAAGTTCAGGGTGACGACTTCCTTGGAATAAGAAAAACGTACTGTTGAAATAAGAAACTTTACTATTGGACTGAATCTTCCCTAAAGACACATAGCGGAGATTTCTATAAAAACAGAAAGCTCCGCTATGGCAGAAAAAGTTATTTAGATTGCTATTGCTTCTGTTCAGATAAGAAAGAAACTAAGGAAGCCAGCTCTTCATATGACAGCGAATTTGCCAAACCTTCTGGCATCATCGAAGTTTCCATTTCTTTTCTCGACAGGATATCGCCCGTTTTAATGGTAAAAACTTCACCGGCAATGTTACGTATTACCACTTTAGCAGCAGTTTCTTCTGTAATAAAGCCCATATAGGTGCGGTCGCCTTTGGCCGTAATCATTACCGAGGCAAAGCCTTGGGAAATGGAAGCATTGGGTTTTAATATCGATTCTGCAATTTGCTCACGATTCATAATAGAACCGATCTGTCCCATAAACGGACCTTTCATTTTTTCGCTTTTGCTTAAGCTATGGCAGGCCACGCAACCCTGGCTATTGAAAATATTTTTTCCTTTTAGCGGATCGCCCGGTAGTTTATTGATGGCCAACAATACATCTTCAATAGACGATTTACCCACCTGGCCTTTTTTGTTTTTGATTTTATTCAGATCAATTTTTGGTTCTTCAACTGCTGCAACCTTTTCTTCTACGTTGAATTCAGGAATATCCATCCTTTGGCGCTCATTTAAATCAACATAAAATTGTTTACCCTTCGCTCCTGCTTTGGTAGCCTCTTCCTTTATAAATTTCTCAATGATTGGAGAACCTTCCCAGGAAACGGCTTTAAAATATGGCCCGTGAGAATCGGGACGTGTACCCCACCACCAACTGGCGTCATAAGCAATTTCCTTTTTATACAAGCGGCCTAAGGTAACCAAAATCTGCTCTTTTAACTTTTCATCTGTGGCTTGTTTATAGTTCTCAATCAGCCCATTAACCGCTTTTTCGGTGTGTATATAACGTAAAGCCCAGAGTGCAAGAGTAGAATTTTCAGTTTTAACCGCAGCAAGCAGTGCATCTTCTGCCTGAAGATCAACCAATGCCCTAACCGCTAAATGCGGTAAAATGATCGCTGAGTTTGGTGTTGCATGAGGTCCTTCAGTACCTTTTGCAGGTGCGGTAAATGAAGCGGGAACTTTGGTTTGCAAAAGTACATTGGCTACTTCAGCTCTGCCCAAACGGTTTAAGCCAATGATAGAAGCTGCCTGAACGCGAAGATCGGCATCTTTTAAACCCTCTAAAAAAGGTTCAACTGGTACTTTATCTATATAAATTTTACGATCAGCCAACGCCTTTAAAGCAAACTCTTTCATTGCTTTATCTTTGGTAAATTCAATCAGCTTTGCAATACCATTTTCTTTGGTCAGCTGTGCATAGGTGTACATAGCTGCTATACGTACATCAAGTGCTAAACCCTGATCAGAAGCAACTTTTAAAGCTGATGAAACGGCTTGTTTATTGTTACGCGAAATCAATTCTTGCGAAGCTGCCAATCGGCCAACTGCACTATTAGATTTAAGCAGCTCGGTTAGTTTTTTAACAGAAGCCTTTTTAACATCCGGAAAAGCTTTGTAAGTCCAGTTGTTGGGTACTGCGCGAACAACATAACCTTTATTCGGACTACCGGAATAACCTGCGCCATCCCAGGCCGAAAGGTATAACCTTCCTGACCCGTCTACGTCAAGATCTGTAATTTGCGGTAGTTTGATAAATTCTTCATCTTTCTGTGTAAAGGTTGGTCCGTCAGCAGTAACTCTATGAATATAAAGCATACTTCTGCCCCAATCTGCCATCATGGGCACATGGTTATATTGTTCAGGCCAGTTGGGTTCGTCCATAAATAAAGCTCCGGTACCCGATCCTCCACCTAAATCGGCAAGTGCCGGAATAATTTCTTCGGTAAAATTCTGAAATAAAACCGGGTAACCGTATTCGCCAGATTGTATATGGTGCGAGAAACGAACATTCCAGCCTCCGCCATCATTGGTATTTTCCCTGGTAAAAACATTCATATAAGGATCAATAGCCACATCATAAACATTACGTGTACCGTGGGTATATACTTCCATTTCGGTTCCATCCGGACGAACGCGCAAAATTCCTCCACCCAGCATGGTTAGTTTTTTACCTGAACGGTCTACCGCATCGTGGAATCCAAAATCTCCTACAGAGATATAAATCCAACCGTCAATCCCCATCCTGATGCCATTGGTGGCATGATCAGTACCACGCTCGCGGATGTATTTGGCGTTACTGATATGCTCGATGAGCGGTTTTTCGGGGCCATCAGCCTTTCCGTCGCCATCTTTATCTTCAAAAACAACCAGATTCATGCCGGTAGCCTGTTTTGTTTCTTTCGAAAAAGTGGTATGCAATACATAAACCTGGCTACCCTGTACAATAATTCCGCGTGGATTATCCACTTCGGCAAAATCCACGTGTTCGTCCATTTTGCCATCATTGTCTTTGTCAATTAATTTAAGGATATGGCCTTTGCCAGGATCTTTACCTAAAGATCCGATCATATCAACACCCACGTACACTTCGCCGGTTGGTGCTACCGCTAAACAGGCCGGGCTTGGTGTAACATCTGGTCCTGCGAAATTTGTAATGGTTAATTCAGGGGGTGATACGTGCTGTATCTTTGGTTCGCTAAAAAAGTTTCTTAATCCAAAAAAAACTAGTGTAAAAGAAATTAAGCTTAAAGAAAATTTAATCATTTGTGTGTTATTAATTCTGGTTAGTTTGTGCCAGGTAAACTTACATAAAATATAAATTCCTTATTGCCACATTTTTGTGCTGTTTTGAGATATTTAATTACCTGTGTGGTTAAAATGTAGGTAATTTCTCCATAGAAATCCCAAAGTGAACTTTTTTAACAGCAAAACCCTCTTAAATGCCTGAGATCATAAAATAAATCAATCGAAAAACTGCCAAGCTAAGTAAGCTATGGACTATTTCAAACAAACTGTGAGCATTAACATCATGTTCCGGTAAATTATTTCTAAAACAATTCGTTTTTAACAAAAATTTCGTTATATTTACTCAATTCAACATTCATAAAATCAGTACGTTATGAAAAATATCCTTTATTTCTTCCTGACTGCCCTGATCTCCTCCATTGCGTTGTTAACGACAAGGGATTCTTTTGAACCCGAACTGGTGTATAGCACGGTGGTGTTAATATGGATTCTGTACATCTGGTACCATGTTTATGCTGCTGATAAGAGGAATTACAGTGAGTAGTCCTTAACTAGTCAATTTTAAAATCCCTGCTTTAAATGGTTCGGGACGCAGAATCTTTGTGTTTGATTTTGCGATACATAAAGCCACCTGAGCGATTACAATTAGTCGATTTAAAAAATTATCAGCTAAGCAGTTAAGATCTTCCAACTAAACGATCCACACCAAGTGACAATTTTATAGAAAAATTTATGAGGAACAACCTGTTCCGGCATACCGCAGAAATGGCGAAGGTATTTCCCTTATGATGGTGGAGTGGCTGGAGAAAGATATTTAAAACACAAAGTTTCGGCTTTTCAGCACTGTGATCATAAAAAACCACTAATGAACCGATAAACCGGTACCTGATAACACAAACTTAACACACCACACATTTCTTCAAGAAGCAGATCTTTATATCTTTAGCGATATGTACTGGTACGAAGAAGAAGTTAAACAACTGGAAAGAGCGCATCGCCTGGACCTTGAAAATCCCGGCGTTATTTTTTATGGCAGCTCATCTATCCGGTTATGGAATAGCCTGGAAGATGATTTCGATTACATGAAGGTAACTAATTTAGGCTTTGGAGGCGCTACCTTAGCGGCCTGCGTATGGTTTTTTGAGCGGATTATGACAGATTATAAGCCAAAGGCACTGGTGGTGTATGCAGGTGATAATGACCTTGGCGATGGCAGAAACCCAGAAGAAATATTTATATTTTTCCAGCAGCTGATGGTTAAAGTGAACCAAAGGTTTGGCCCACTGCCCTGTTATTTTATTTCTTTGAAACCCAGTATTACCCGCTGGCAAATGGCCGAGCAGTTCAGGTACACCAATAACCTTATTGAGAGCGAAATTATTAAACTGAACAGCCATTGGAAATTTATCGATGTTTTTAAGAAAATGCTGAATAAAGATGGGCAGCCAAATCCTGCACTTTATGATCACGACGGTCTTCATCTAAGCGAAGAAGGTTATCGGCTGTGGGCCAGTACTGTTAAAGAGAAATTAGGTTAATTATCACGCTTAATTAATATTGCAATAACATAGACGCATTAATTTTCCCAAAAGAATTAACGCGATGAAAAGGGAATATCACAAATGGTTCAGTCAAAATCTCCAGCGGGATATGGAGCTTCTCATTTTCGGCCATGCGGGAAGGGCAGTGATCTTTTTTCCCACTCGTATGGCGAGGTTTTATGATTACGAAAACTGGGGAATTATAGCATCCCTAAATGCGCAGATTGAACATGGTGAACTTCAGGTTTTCTGCGTGGATAGTATAGACGGAGAGAGTTTTTATAACGCTAATGTATTTCCCTCGGTACGGATAGACAGGCATTTACAATATGAAAAATACCTCCTCGAAGAAGTATTGCCACTTATCTATCAAAAAAACAATTGCAATTATGTTGAAACTGCCGGCTGCAGTATGGGCGCCTACCATGCCATAAATCTGGCCATGAAATATCCCTGGTTATTTAAAAAGGCCGTTGGCATTAGTGGAAGGTACGACCTCACCTATAACATCGGCGATTTTAGAGACCTCCTGAACGGATTTCACAGTAATGAAGTTTATTTTAATATGCCAGCGCAATACATCGCGAACTTAAACGATGCCCGGTTGTTATCAGCAGTTAGAGAAATGGAAATTATTCTTGCTGTAGGAGAAACTGATCCTTTTCTAAGGGAAAATCAATACCTGAGCAATTTACTATGGGAGAAAAATATCCCCAACCAGTTTCATACCTGGGAAAGCAACGCACACAGACCCCATTACTGGCGAAAAATGGTACCGATGTACATTTAGCGATTTTATATGCCCCTGATTATTTTACTGCAAGGCTGAAATATTGTTTAATATGGATCGTATCTACCGGCGTTTTCGATTTTTCAGCTGCTAAAACAAGGTGGGCATCCAAAAGCCACTTTTCTGCCGAGTTATTGAGATCTGCAATCTTAACACCTTTAATCGTACCTGCGATAGGCACTAAATTGAAATAGTCGCATGAAGGGCATGAAAAGAGATATTTCACCTTTCCGGCCTGAATATCAGCATCTGTTAGCAGAAACCTATCATCATCCTGCATTGGCACCTGCATGTAAATGCGGGTTGTACTGAAGCTATTACTCTTCGTAACTGAAAAAATCCGGTATTGCCCGGTCTTAACCGTGCCTTGCTCATCGGGCATTTCCGAATAATTCACATACTCAAACCGACAGTTTCCTTCTGTACAGGGAGTTAAATTTTGCGCATCAATAGAAAATTCCACCGGGTTGTTGGTTTTCTTTTTGCATGCACTCGCAATTGCTAATCCGATCAAAAAGATCGCGGTTAATTTAAAAGCGTTTCTCATAATTTAAGTTTACATGAATACGTTAGAAATCCGGTATATGCTACAATCAATCTTATTTTTTTAATAGCCTGAATTCGATAATTATTTAATTTAAATACTGCATAATAAACTACCCATCCCTAGCCGATTAGTCATGCTGAACTTGTTTCAGCATCTTTTTAGGAGGAAAGACCCTGAAATGAATTCAGGGTGACGGCCTCTTAATCAAAAAGCCGATATAAGCTAACGAGAGGCAATATTAATAATCGAACTCAGGTTAATACCCCGTAGCAAGCCCGTTTTGCATTAAAACTGACAGTTGAAAACCTTAACATTAATTGAACAAGAAAATATTAAGTTTGCAGATAAACGGATTAACTTTTAGCACATGAAACAAGGATTATTAATCGATATGGATGGGGTGATATACAGTGGTGAGGCACTCATCACCGGAGCAGACAAATTCATTAAAAAACTGATCGACGAAGATATCCCATTCGCGTTTATGACAAACAATAGCCAAAGAACCCCATTGGAAGTAGTACGCAAATTAAAGGGTTTGGGAATAAAGGTTGAAGAAAGTCATGTATACACCAGCGCAATGGCTACAGGAAAATTTCTTTCCGATCAAAATCCGAATGGTACTGCTTATGTATTGGGTGAAGGCGGTTTATTAAGCAGTTTGCACGATCATGGCATTACTTTGGTGAATACCGACCCCGAATTTGTTGTATTGGGAGAAGGCAGAAACTTTACACTCGAAATGGTTCAGCGTGCGGTCGATATGATTTTGGCGGGCGCTAAATTTATCACCACCAACAGAGATCCATCGCCGAAAAAACCAGGATGGAATAACCTTGGGATTGCAGCCACCACCGCCATGATTGAAGAAGCAACGGGCAGAAAAGCCTTTGTTACCGGTAAACCGAGTCCGGTGATGATGCGTTCGGCACGTAAATTCTTGGGCTTGGAAACCAGTGAAACCACTGTTATCGGCGATACCATGGAAACTGATATACAGGGAGGCGTACAGATGGGTTACAAAACCATTCTGGTGCTCTCGGGCATATCAAGCAAAGATACCCTTGGACATTATGCCTTTAAACCTGATATGATTGCAAGTTCAGTTGATGAGATAACATTTCCACTAAACTGGTGGGAGTATAAATAGTTTGGAGTTGGGAGTTTGAAGTTGGGAGTCCAGAGTTCTTAGTCCAGAGTCTTCAGTTAAGAGTTTTTAGTCTTAAACTATTTGGTAGTGGTAAAAAAGGGAGCGGAATTGGGATGTACAGGCTTAAAAAAACTTAACCGATAGTCTGTTGAAGATACAGAAGGCGTCAGGTCAAACTTAGCAACTGCATCAGCCCGATCAAACCAATGTGATTGGGCTGAATCATTTGCAACCTGCTTATGCACCGGTATGGCCGGCGTTTTTTTATCGTTAAATTTATTTGAATTGATTAACAGCCCGGTTGCTGGTATAACCATCAATAGCGCTACGCAGGAAATCAGTCTCATATCATTTTGCTTAAATCATCATATTATTTGGTTCGCTCTGTTAAACAAATATGATATGATGTTGTTAGCTAGATGATTAGCCAGCATTATGAAATTGTTAAAGTTACAATGCAGTTTTAATTCATTATTAAGTATTTAAGTTTTATAAGGTGAGATAATAATGGTTCGTGTGACACGAACCATTGCGATACGAACCAGGCGATTGTTTATTTTTTTACTTCCTCAAACTTCAGTACTACGCTCGTTCTGCTGGCGGTTAAAACCGGATTGAACCCGATATTCATCAAAAAATCTCCTGTATAAGTTCTGTTGGCATCAATTAGCGATTTGGTGTCTGGAAATAAGTTAATTTCTCTGATCTGATATTTCTTTGCAGCATCTAATCCATTCAATTTAACAGGATATTTGCTGCTTTCACCATAACGGTAATTTACCAGATAGTTAAAAATCACACCCTCCGTTTTTTGCTCATTTACATACAACATCGAAGCGACGCTGCCGGTACGCGGATCTGCCAACCGGTATTGTTCGCCATGCCAGATAATCTCCTTTACTTCGTTATAGTTTTTAATAGCCTCCTGGCAAAATTGAAGTTCTTTCTCAGGTAATTTGCTAACCACAATATCAAAGCCCAATTTACCCATCATGGCTACATCCGTACGGAATTTTATCGGTTGTTTACCCCAATCGGTTACATGATTGGAGGTACCGATTGCCGGATAGAAATAAGAGTATTCCCATTGCATAAATATCCTTTCCAATGGGTCGGTATTATCGCTGGGCCAAAATTCTGTAAAATACTGTAGCGCAGCATAGTCTACCCTACCGCCACCGCCTGAGCATAACATCATAGGTACAGTTGGATATTTTGCACGGATGCGTTGTAATACATTGTACAAACCTTTTACATAATCAATGTAAAAATGCGACTGATTTTTCAGGTGAGCGGAATAGGCATTGTAAATTACTGCATTGCAATCCCATTTAATGTAGGCCAGTTTTGGATTTCTGGTAAATAACCCATCAACTACCCCAAATACAAAATCCTGTACCTTTGGGTTCGAAAGATCAAGTTCCAGTTGGTTCCTGAAATAATATTCAGGACGGCCTGGCTGTTTCACCACCCAATCCGGATGTTTTTCATATAGTTCACTTTTCGGACTCACCATTTCAGGTTCAATCCAGATCCCAAACCGGGTACCGGTATTATCGGCTTCCTTTACCAATGAGGCAATCCCATTGGGAAGTTTCTTTTTGTTTTCCTGCCAGTCGCCGAGTGCTGCATTGTCGCTGTTACGCGGATATTTATTGCCAAACCAACCATCATCCAGTAAAAAGAAATCGACGCCCAGTTTTTTGGTATCTTTAAGCAAATCAACAAGTTTCTGTTCGTTAAAATCGAAATAAGTAGCTTCCCAATTATTTAAAAGCGTTAGGCGGTTACCTTTACCATCCAATATTTTATAGTTGCGGGCCCAGTTCTGCAGTTTTCTGCTGGCATCGCCCTTCCCCTGTTCAGAGAAAGTATATAAAAATGCCGGTGTGGTAAAAATTTCACCTGGTTTTAAGCTGTAAGGAGATGCATAATTATTCATCCCTGCAATAATGCGCAGGTTATCCTGATAATCAAGTTCCAGGTCAATCTTAAAATTACCACTCCACTCTAAAGCACCGTATAAAACATTACCAGCATTCTCTTCGGCAGGTTTACCCATCGAAATCATAAAAACGGAAGGTTGAAAAAGATTGGCCCTTGTACCCAATTTGCTATCCAGGGTTTTAATGCCATGGGTAATTTCACTCTGCTCAGGCTGCATTTCCTTCGCCCAATCGCCATGGTATTGGTTAAGCCAAAAATGTGGTGATTTTAAGTGCAGGTTTGCCGAAGCATATTTATTTAATATCACCGTTCCTTTTTCGTTATGCTTAATTTCCGTCCACTGCTCTATCACATCCTGTTTATAAAACGATTTGTAAAACAGGGTTACTTCAAAATTGTATACCGGGTCTTTTAACCTGATTTTCAGCAGACTTACATTATCATCTATTTTAATAACAGTATGATCCACGTACTTCAGATCAAGTGAATTATTGCCATCGGCATGGGTAACGCTAATGGCCGGTTCAACCAGGTTTCTCGAACCTGATGGTGTATAAGCCGAATTTAACTGTCCGGTATAATCTTCTGTTTGTTTGTACTGGCTACTGATCTGTTCATATTCCTGTTTATCAGCCAGTTTTTTTCCAAAAAATATTGTGTTTACATCTTTTTTAGCATCTGCTTGCAAAACCAGCGCATTATGAGCCGTTTCGATAGGTATTATGGCTTGTGCATTAAGCTTGGTTAGCGCAAAAAGGGAAAGCGAAATCGCCAGCACCCCGTGCCTCATATAACCTTGAAATTGATCTGATCTGTTCATTTGTGTTAAATAGTAATTACGATTTTTATAGATAGTGGATTGGTTAGTTGTTAGGGTTTGAGGGTAATTTTAAAGATAAAAGCATCTTTTCCGTCCAGATTGATCGTTTGGTTGTGATGAAGAGACTCTACTTTTCGGGTGATCAGGTTTTCGGCTATATAGGCATCGGTTGCCTTCAAACCAATTCCGGTAAAGTCGATATGAAAAGCTTTTGTAGCATCGCTATAATTGAATATGGCGAGGTATTTTATATTACCAGCCTGTTTTACAAATAATTGCGATGCCGATTTACCCCTGTTGCCTTCTACCGGAACAAATGCCTTTCCATTCTGCAAAACCTTCAATATTTCAGTATTGTTTAATAGGCGCTGTGCGGTACCTGCCCATTTTCCGTAAATTGAAAAATCATCGCCGGTAATGCAGGTACCCGTAACAATTGCCGATAAAAACCTGGCAGCATTTTCGCCATCTGATTGATCAGAAAAAACAACATGATCGGCATCGATATAATCATAGAGGTAAGTTTGCCACCAGCCATTACTTACACTGTTTAAAGTATACTCGGTATCTTTAATGGATTTGAAGGCATCGCAGGCAATTCGCCGTACGTGTACATACCGGCCAGAAGCCAGACTTGGAGAGATGGCTGCATAAACCATCATTTTACCATCAAGCTGTTTTAACAAAAACTCCATTCCGGTTTTATAGGCCTGCATCCCTGTTGTTACTTTTGGGTCGAAAAAATGAGCAGACTCTATTGCCGCATGTCCTAAAAAATCAATCTTGATCATTTCGAAACCACATTCTTTAAATTTCTTAATTACGGATGCCATACGCTGCTGCGTGCCGGGGTGTGTAGGATCTAAAGCCCTGGCACCGTCCAGATCATGGTAACCTGCACCAACTTTCGTCCACATCTCGCCAAAAGTGTAATCTGTTCCTTCGGCTTTTCGGTTTCCACCACCCGCAAAACCCCAATCAACAAAGGGCGCCCAATAAATTCCAGGTTTTAATCCTTTTGATTTAGCATAATCAGCAAATTCTTTCAGTTGGGCGTAATCGCCCGTTAAACCACCTTTTAGAAGCTTATCCCAATACGAATCAAGGTCGATATAAGCTACGCCACCGCTCCTGAACGACTTCAAACTATCGGCAAAAAAATCGACTACCTGCCTGGCCTTTTCGAGCGTAATTCTCTCCTGCATCACGCCCCAGCTGTTCCAGCCTACCGGAGTAGCATTATTCCACTTAAAAACAATGGGAGGTTCAGAAATCCTGTTCAGTCTGCCATAAGTTTCCATGCCCAAGCGCCAGTCATCAAAAGTACCGAAAAATACTTTTGCTGAACTCACCGAATTGCCTTTCAGGTAACCATGTGTCGTTTTATCACGGGTAATACTTTCATCCGTAAAACCACAGATCGTTTGTAGGCTGATCTTTTTATCGACATCCATTGCAGTAATGATACCGGTTTTCCAATCACGGTGTTCAATAGAACCGATCACAAAACCTTTACGCGACTGATTATGGTATAAAGCCGTAACCTCCGCACTTGGATTGTTCACATTTACAGTTAAAGGCACGGTATGATAAGAAATAAAAGTATCGTTATCGAATGGCACGAATAAACTGGTAGGCACATCAGCATATTCCTGATTAATGAGGTTGCCATTTAAAGGGACAATGCGGTTAATGGATAAATCAGTACCAATTAATACCAAATTGATGATGAAATAATTTTTACCATTGTAAGTATAAAACACTTGTTGCATGGCTGGTAAACCAGGCTGCTTCAGCAGAAAAATGTGTTTGAACCCATTGCCAAATTTATCATGGATAACTTTTTTACTATAGGTTATATTTTTATAATCCTTCGAGCTAAATAGCTTTTTCTGGTATTCGGCCTGCGAAAAACCTTTTACCAACAGTTGCTTCGCACTTTCTGATACATTGAAGGTACCAGTTTTAAGATTGTAAACTATTTTACCACTCTTACCATAAGGGATAATAACGGCAGAAGCCTTTGTAATGAAAAGGAACAACACACTGAAAATGAGGAGAGCCAGATATCTGAATAAAAATCTAAAAATCATGTGTTGCTAAAGTTTAACTGAAGTTATATTGCTCAATTTTCCATTTATTTTGACTTTCACTTTTTGTGGAATTGCTGAAGCTATTTTGTAATATGTGATTTTTCCATCTTTCCAGTTCATATCAACAGTAAAGTTACCTCTTGCCTTTAAACCTTTAATTTCGCCGAATGCTTTCCATGCATCCGGAATGGCTGGTAGCAATTCAATAAAACCATCATGACTCTGAATCAGCATTTCTGCAATTGCCGCAGTGGCACCAAAGTTACCATCAATCTGGAAAGGTGGTCCGGCTGATAACATATTCGGATAAACACCCCCACCGGCTCCATAGTTGATATCGGTACGTAGAGTGGGCTTTAAAATCTCCCTGAACAGTTTAAATGCCCGGTTTCCATCCTGTAACCTTGCCCAAAATAATTGTTTATAAGCAATCGACCAACTTGGTCCATCATCTCCCCTAACCTCAAGTGTTTTTTTTGCGGCTTCGGCTAAGGCCGGAGTCGAAGTCGGGCTGATCAAACCAGCCGGATAAACGCCATATAAATGTGAAATGTGGCGGTGTTGGGGGTCGGTTTCTTTATAATCTTCTAGCCATTCCTGTATGCGCCCGTCATTACTGATTATGCCCACTGGCGGGATCGATTTTAGTTTTTGTTGTAACGAGTCACTAAAGGCAGCATCAAGCTTAAGCAGTTTGGCCGCCGTAATCACATTAGTAAAAAGTTCCCTTACTATCTGGTTATCGATGGTTGGCCCCATTGAAATGCTTGCCGTTTTTCCGTTGGGCAGGTAAAACGTATTTTCTGGCGACACGGAAGGAGAAGTAACCAGCCAGCCTGTTTTTGGATCCCTGATTAAAGCACTCTGATAAAATGCCGCAGATCCTTTTAAAACCGGATAAATACTTTTCAGGTATTTTAAATCGCGGCTATAAGCGAAATGGTCCCAAAGGTTGCTGCACAACCAGCCCGAACCGGCATTCGAGGCACCCCAGGAAGCACTTTCTCCTGGTTCGGTAAAACCCCAAACGTTGGTAATCACGTGGGCAATCCAGCCATCGGCATTGTAATAAGCCCTGGCAGTTTTTGCTCCATGCCGGGTCAAATTCCTGACCAGTTCGGCTAAAGGAAGATTCAGTTCGGATAAATTGGCTGGCTCAACGGCCCAATGGTTCATCTGTACATTAACATCCAGGTGGTAATCGCCATTCCATGGCGTATTGATCTGGTTGGCCCATAAACCCTGGAGATTGGGTGGCAAAAGTCCGACTCTGGTACTGCTGATGCTTAAATAACGTCCAAATTGAAAAAACAAAGCGCTCAGCGAAACATCATTTTTGTAATCTTTGTAAAAACGATCCAGCCTTACATCGGTTGGTAAGTTAGCCGCTTCCCCTTCGCCCAGGTTAATTTTTAAACGGTTGAACAGTTTGCCAAAGTTGGCACTATGCCTGGCCAGTTCTTCACTATAAGCTTTCTTTTTTGCCTTCTGCAACTCATTTTTTACCCTTAGCTCAAAATCAGCATGTTTGAAGTCGGTTTCGGCAGCAACATAAATGATGATTTCGGTTGCATCTTTTATTTTGAGGAGATTGCCATCACTGGTAACCGAGCCATCTTTCAGTTTGGTGGTTACGCGGCTCATATACCTCATACCCTTTCCATCGGTTCCGTTATCCAGCTGTCCGAACATCAGCAGTTCATTCCCCTGAATAGCTATGGTCGCTTTTTCAGGTCTGCTGATGGAAATGTTGCAGTTTAATTTTTTAGGCTGATCGGCAGTAATGCGGATAATCGCTACATCATCATCAAAGCTGCAATAATACGCTCTTTTGTATCTTACGCCATTGAGTGTGAATGCTGTTGTGGCTACTGCTTTATTCAACGACAAAGTTCTCTGGTAAGCCTCAGGTTTTACTTCTTTAAGGCCCGGATATTCATAGTCGAGCTGCAGATTGCCCAATGTTTGATATTTACCCCAGGTTGCTCCCCCGGAGCCCTGCCCCTTGCAAACAAAATCGCGGTTGACAAGTTCCTGTGCCTCATCATTTTTACCTGCTAATATCAACTGCCTGATTTTTGGGAGGCTTTTATAAGCTTCATAATTATTGGCATCCTGTTTCCCTCCGCTCCACAGCGCAATATGGTTCAGTACAATATTTTCCTTTGTTATGCCACCATCAGGTGTCATGCCTAATTTACCATTGCCCAGGGGAAGGGTTTCTTCCCAGATTTTAGCAGGCTTATCATACCAGAGTGACAAAGGTTTTTGCTGGGAAAAAACGTTTTTACTGATGAAAAGCAAAAAAAATGCAATACCTGTCAGTTGTTTAAAATTCATTTTTCATTTGTATTTTGTATCTGATTAATCTAAAAACGTCATCTCGACCGGAATGCAGCGGAACCGAGAGATCTGCCTCGAGATAGATTTCGACTACGTTGCAATCCGCTCAAAATGACGGTCCGTTTTATTTAAATGCTAAATCGAGTCGACCATCCAATAAACTTACTGTTTATTCCAGAACCTGATTTCGCTCATATTACTATAATTGCCATCGCCGGTGGTTACATGTTTAATCCTGATGCGAATATAACGAATCGGTTTACCGCCGTTATCCAGATCTGTAGTAAAGGCATTTTTACCATCATCAGACCTGGTCACATCTTTTAAAAGCGTCCAGCCTTTACTTACGGCTTCAGCAGGCCAGCCGCTGTTGCTTGCTGACAAGGTAGTGGTGGCATTGGTTAAATCTGCTATTCCCCAAACCTCAAAACGATCAGGATTATTACAGCAATCGCGTCCGGTTTCTTCAATGCGGGATAAATTATTGTAGAGCCTGCCCAAATCAAAAGTAATTACATGTGGCATACCACTATTGCCTGCGCTATGAAAAATATTCGGATAACCCTGCGGGCCGACGCTCCCATCCCACAACTTACTGATACTGGTCCCCGATTCGTAGGTCTGTGCATCTCCCGGTAAATGCACTTCAGCAAAAAGTGAACGGTCGCAGAGTACATAAGTGAAAATCTGAGGAAATGTCGAAAAATCAGCTACCGGAAATACGTCTAAAGCGCCCTTACCTGGAATATACGATGACTTATACAATATGCTGGTCCCTGCTTTATAATCAGTAAGGGTAATGGCAGTATCCTTAGGCAAAAGGATTTTATCAATGCTGGTACCTGAAGTATTGGTGTATCTGACTACAGTATTGATATTAATGGTATCAGGCGTATTAAAATTTAACTGTACTGATCCGTTACTATTCACCACATAAGGATTTGTGGCATTATATGGTCTGTTTAATAAACCTGATTGGTATAGTGGACCGAAAACTCTCACATTTCTGGCTTCAATTGGAATTGATTTATGTCCCTGCCCATCATAAGAATAAACGGTAAAGGTGTAAGTATATTCCTTTAAATTCGGGATAATTACTTTCATGGTATCAAGCGGATTATGCGTAGTGGCATTAACAACTACCGAATCTGCATTATTATTCCAATACACTACATATTTGGTTACACTCGGATCAGGACTCGTATTCCACCATAGCCCGGTTCTTAAATTGCCAGGTCTAGTTATAATATTGGCTACACGGCCCGGGTAAACAATCTCGCCATCTTTTAAATACTCTTTAAAGGCAATATCATCTTTGGTACAGCTTATGATTACTATTGCCAACAGCAGTAGCAGACCGCTAATTTTATATATACTTTTCATATCTGAAAATTTATCTTCTTAGATTATAATTAACTATCGGGGATCGCCATAAAAGGCCATTTCCATCGCATGTGCGAAGGTACCGTTAGACCAAGTTGTACTCACCGAAAGGCGGATATAACGCACTTTTGGGTTGGCTAGCGGGAAGTTGAAGCTTACCCCAGCTTTTACGAAATCGTTATCGGCTGTTGTATGCGCTACAGGGGTTGCGCCTGATGGTGGATTAGGATAGTTATAATTACCCATATTGATCCAGTCGCCAATTACAGTACCTTCTGGTGCTGATAAAGGAAGCTGCGCATCTCGCGGAGCAACAGCATCAGAGCCCCAAACAGAGAATACTTTCGGATTTCCGTGTCCGTAAGCAAATTTATCACTTCCATCGGGCCTTTCCCATAAAATGAAACGGCTTAATTTTGCACTTACACCCAAACCAAAAGTGGCAATCGCAGGCATTGCTCCGCCCGGAGCGGTATGCCAACCGTTTGAGTTACCATCAGTTTTCCCGTCCCATAAATAAGGAAGATCCCAACCATAAGCAATTACACCATCAGTAGGGAGCCTGTATTGAAAAAACTTATTTCTATCCAACAGGGTTTCGAAGAAAGGAGTAATGGTTTTATAAGTCGTATCGGAAATATTCCCAAAATTATCAGTAACATAGTAACCGATTTTTTTAGGCACAGGAGCAAATCCCCTTACAGAATAAGCAATTACACCAGCTTTATCATAATGCTGATCAATTACATCGGAAGTATTGTTATCACTTAGGCCAAGCAAAATAATCCCCAGATTACTTTTAGCCGGATTTGTAGCGCTGATTTTAATGCCACCAAAATCAGGGTCAGCATTAATAGTGGGTTTTGCCAGCAAATATGGCGGAGTATCAGGATTAACCTTCACAACAACAGGATCCGATTTAACTTCTGCTCTGCTTACTGCATACAACGTAACATCATAGCCTTGCTTTTTAGCAAAGCCATCAACCATAATCGAATCAGAATAATAGCTGGATTTAGTTTCACGGGTGGTTACGCCGTTTATTTTATACCTTGCCAGCACATACAAAAGGTTTTTAGAATTTGGCAAAGTATACGTGATATAGGCACCACCGTTAAAATTATCAACTTTAATATTGCTTACTACGCCAGGCTTAGTCATATCTGAAGAAGCAGGATCGTTATAATTTTCCATTTTTTTACAGGCAGTAATACTGGCCAAAACGGAAACGATAAGGGCGAGGTAAATACTATTTTTAATATGTTTCATATCTTTAATCTTTTAAACTACCAGTAAGGATTTTGCACCAGATTAGGATTCACCACCAGATCATAACTTCTAATCGGCCACAAATAATCTTTTAAGCCAAAAACGGGGATAAATTGTGTAGTTGGACGATAATAATTAATGGCTTCGGCATTATTAATGCTCCAACCTTGTATAGGCGCTGTTAAAACTGCCTGAAGTTCTTTCCATCTTCTTAAATCCCAGCCACTCTGGCCTTCAAAACATAGCTCAATTCTCCTCTCCTGGTGTATAATCTGCCTCAAGCCATCTTTGGTATTAAATTTATTTGGATTTTTAGAAAAGTTTGTCCATGCGGATTGTACGCCTTGTAAACCAGCCCTTTGCCTAACTTTATCAATATAAGTAAATACCTCTGCTGTCGGCCCATTTACTTCGTTTAGTGTCTCTGCATAAAGTAAGTACAAACCAGCCAGCCTGATTAAAGGCAGGCGGAAGGAAGATGGCTGAAAGCCGTCGTCATAAACCGAAGCATAACTAACCAGTTTTTTTGGCCAATACCCAGTAATGTTCAGCCTGATGTTATCGCTTGGCGCCGCAAGCCCGCTTCCCCTTGCAGAAACATAATACAATGGATTAACCGGATCGTCCTGGTTATTCCTGCCATTGCCGAACCAGATACTTCCGTCAAAAGCCATGTCTGCATAAAAGCGTGTTTCTCTTGCAAAGTGACCCTTAATGGTTTCATACCCTTGTTTAATGTAATAACGACTGGCATTATCACCTGTTTTAATCGTGTTCCTACCCGCGTAATCCCACGTTTTATCTTCACTGATCGGCACACCATTAACGGTATAAAAAAGTTCTTGCGTACTTATAGGTGCAGAAAAGGTAGAGGGGTTAGAAAAGTTGTTTACAGCCGATTTTGCGGTAAGCCTCGGTGTAGCAAACCCCTGATAGTTAAACTCCGGGTTTGAGGCCCAGATGATTTCCGAATTCAGTTCCCATTTTTCGGTAACGGCATTCTGTACATCCAACTCTCTTTTTAAAGAATCAGATAGTTTACCTACTGTGGTTGGTGATTGAAAGGTGTATAATTTAACACCCTGTGTTTCTGCCGCAGTAATAGCCGCCTTGGCCGCATCGGCGGCTTTCTTCCATTTCTGCGCATCATAAGCAGCCGGAAATAAAGTCAGGCCGTCTTTGTCTTTAAAACTGATATAATCAGGATTACCATTAAAAAGCGGACTCGCTGCTGTTGCTAAAACATCAGCCTTAACCGAAAGTGCAATAACACTTGTTACCCTGCCTAATTCTGTTGCCTGACTGCTGATCACAGCAGGTAAACCCGGGATAGCTTCATCCAATAAGGAAACTATATAATCAACCGTTTCGTCAACCGGCGCTCTTTTAACCCGCACTTCATCCGTACTGCTGTTAATGGCAAGATTGGTTTTAATTAACGGTATAGGCCCATACATTTTAAAAAGTACATAGTGATAATAGGCTTTTAAAAATTTGGTTTCAGCAATCCAACGCTGTTTTTCGGCAGCACCCAAATCAATCGGTTTATCAATATTTTCGAGCATGATATTACAGATCCGGATTGAACGCCAAAGGCTATAGCTACCTTCACTGCCATCCCATGCATTTAATCCAGGGTTAGCGGCAGTTTGTGTCCCCCTAAGCAGATTGAAGCCTGTGGGGTTAAAACCCTGATAGTTATCAAGTGTATTTGAATAGATAAGTTCGGATGAAGTGGTAAAACCGGGATTTGAAGCCACATCATTCATGCGCTGCAGGTAAGCATAACAGGAGTACAAATAATTTTCTGCTTCATTTCTGTTTCTAAATGCATAATCAAGGGTACCCAAGTTATCAGGTGTGATATCAAGGTACTTTTTACAGGATACAACAGTGAACAACACCGTCATGATGCAACCGAGTGTAAAATATGTTTTTATCTTTTTCATTATAGGGTTACGTTAAGACCAACATTGAATACCTTTTGGATTGGATAGGCAAATCCGTTTCCGCCTTGTTCAGGATCCCACATTTTAAATGGACTCCAGGTTACCAGATTTAAGCCATTAAAATAAATGCGGCAAGAATTAAGCTTGATTTTACTGGAGATACGCTGAGGAAGGGTGTAGCCCAGTTCAACTGATTTTAGTCTCAATAAACGGCCGTTTCTCATCCACCAGGTACTGGTTTGCGCATTGTTTTCGAGATCTGCCGCATTTACTGCCAATCTTGGATAAAGCGCATAAAGGTTCTGGTTTTCAGGCGACCAATGGTTGTCGGAAAAATCTTTAAGCAATTGTGTATTGCCATAAATATATTGTTGGTTGCTTGGCACAAAAGGACTCACTTTAGTTGGATCAATAAAAAACGTCATCCTGTCCTGTCCGGTAAAAAATGCTGAAAGATCGAAACCTTTATATGAAGAACTGAAACCAAAACCATACACTATTTCCGGCGATTGTGGAAAACCAATGTAGGCTTTATCAGCATCGTCAATTTTACCATCATTATTTAAGTCGCGGTATTTGATATCGCCGGCTCTTGGCGGTTTGCCACCGGTTGAAAAAATCTGGGTAGGCGAATTCTGTACCTCCTTATCGTCTACAAATAAGCGTTCGGCAATGTAACCGTAATTTCTGCTGATTGGCTGCCCTGTAGTATAACGGTATGTTTCAGCCCATTGAGGCTCTTCGTAATTGATGTATTTATTTTTGGCAAAAGTTAAGTTAGAACGTACCGCAAATGAAAAGGCATTTACATTAAACTTATAATCGAGTGATAGATCAATACCTCTTGATCTGGCCTTGCCAATATTCGCGCCGATATCTGGTGAACCAGTATTGGGATCAATAGCCTCCAAGCCTAATGTACTAGGTACATTTTTACGGATCATATAAATATTATAACGATCGTTATTATATACTTCTGCAATAATATTCATATTTTTAAAAAGCGTAGCCTCCAAAGCCAGGTTTGTTTGCCGAGAGGTTTCCCATGTAATATCAGTGTTTTCGTAACTGTTAATGTACACACCAGGACGCGTAACCCCACCATTATAACCAAATTGGGCATAATTACCGCCACCATTCAAGTTTACGTCAGATTGATAAAAAAAGCGTTGCGATCCGATGGCATCGTTACCTACAAGGCCAAAACTTCCTCTCAGTTTTAAGCGGTTAACGACATTGGCGATTCCATCTGTCCAGAATTTCTCGTTCGAAACAATCCACCCTGCACCTATAGTTGGAAAAAAACCAAACCGGTGGTTCTCCGAAAATCTCTCCGATCCGTTATAGCCAAAATTTGTCTCTAAAAAGTAACGGCTTTTGTATGAATAAGTTAAACGTCCTGCCAAACCTAAATTCCGGTAAGGAAGCGAATATTGTAAAGTGCGGACATTCGTTTTAGGATCTTTGGCATTATTATACAGGTTTTGCTGAGCAGTACCAATCAGTGCACCGCTAAAGGTATGATTCTGCCCGAAAGTATGGTCGTAGTTCACAGAAGCCTGTCCGTAAAGGAAAGTGCTGATGTTAGGATCGCCAGGGTAATAGCTTAAGTATTCCTGGGCGATATTGGGCGCCCCGCTGGTTACCGACGAGTTTAACCAGTTTAACACATAAGTGTTACTTGCTTTATCATATGAGCCAACATTGTAGTAAAATGGTGAGTAAGCCATCGACGAATCAAAATAAGAATACCTATTGGTACTAAAAATCGATTTGAACGAAAGACCCTCGGTAAAAAAATCGAGTTTCTGGTTAAGTTCCAATTGTGCCGACATCCGCGATTCCGTTGAGTTTTTATGTCCACGAAGCAATGCAGCATAAGGGTTATTGTATAAAATACTATTTACCCCCGTACCACCTGTATTTCCGAATAAAATATGCTGTGCGTTCTGATTCGCAGCATCAGCAGGAAAATAAGCAGGGAATAAAACCGGACTGGTATGCACCGCAATATTATAAAGATCGGTAGAAAAACCTCCATCAGTAGCCAATGGACCATTGTATTCGCTAAAATTACCAGATAAACGCACCACCAGTTCCGTAGTTTTGCCTAAATCAATATTGATGTTGGAACGTAACTGGTAATTACGGAATTTCACGTTATTGTCGTTATTGTTCCGGTCATCCTGGTTAAGCACACCATTATCCAGGTTGTAAGAACCTGCAATGTAATATCTGGCTACACCGCCACCGCCGCTTACGCTCATATTGGCACGCTGTGTGTTGGTCCGCTTTTTGAACAAAAGTCCTAACCAATCAACCGCAGGATAAACATATTCATTATAACCAGGGCTTTTATTAATTGTAGCCTGTGTATTGATAATCTGGTTAGGTGTAAATTTAGGATCCATTCCCCTACCAATAGAAGCTTCATTGAAAAGTTTCATATAGGTGATCGGATCAGCAAGTTCCAGGTTCTGGGTCGATTGCGATGAAGAATTTTCCAATCGGAAACTGATTTTCGCCTTACCTTCTTTACCAGATTTGGTAGCGACCAAAATAACGCCATTTGCTCCCCTGGCACCATACAAAGCTGTAGCACTGGCATCTTTAAGGATCGAAAAACTTTCGATATCATCAACCTGTAAACGTGCAAGATCAGAACTGGTTAACTCAACATTATCGATCAGGATAAGGGGATCCTGTTTATAACCGAAGGTTGTTACCCCACGGATGAAGAACTGTGAATTATCCTGTCCGGGCTGACCGCTGCGCTGATAACCAATTACACCTGCTATCTGACCAGAAAGCGCATTGGTTAAATTGCTGGAAGGTATTTTAAGGTTGCCCACTTTTACCGTGGTAACTGAACCTACTAAAGCTTCTTTACGCTGTTTTTGCCCCAAAGCAGTAATCACTACCTCTTCAGACAGCATATTTTCTTCGGTTAACCTGACGTTGATTACATTGGCCGTACCAACAGTTATCCTTTGTTCCCTGTAACCTACATAAGAAAACCGAAGTACCTCGCCGGAGGCTACATCAAGCACAAACTTTCCGTTATTATCGGTCTGTGTACCTACGTTAACCTTATTCACTACGGCTACGGTTACGCCGGGCAGCCCGGCCCCTAATGTATCAGTAACCTTACCCGTAATGGTTTTCCTTACAGCCTGGGAATATCCCTTCTCGGGCAACAAAATCAGTAAAAATACAAGCAGCGAACCTATCGTTACCAATGCGTTTCTTACCTTGCCAGACACCGAAGGGTGCCCGTAAAACAAAAATAATTGCTTCATTTGCTAATCAGCTTTTAAATGATGAATTAAAAAATTGTAGATAGATGTTGATCGGCAGGATTTATGCCTGCACAAGATCATGTAAACCTGCCGGCCATGCTTTAACTACCGAAAGAAGGGTTTGCATTGCTGCACAATAAATGGTAAAATTTCTCATATTTTAGGATTATTTGGTTAATAAAAACTAGTTCAGCTACAGGAATGGTTTAATGTTGTTCATTTCCATTTTAAAGAACAATATGGATTAAATGGCCGTAGATCAACTATACTATCCTATACTATCCTAGTGTTTCTGAATGCAATTATAAAACAAAATATTTAACAATCCAAATGGCACAACAAAAATATATAAGCAACTGAAATACAGCGCTAAGCAAGCAGATAAGGAGAGAAAATTAAAAAGACAAGTGCCATCATAAAAATGAGTACCATATGATAGTAGTATCTATTCTGCCAGGGAATAATCTCAATTTTATGATCAAGAACCAAATGGTAGGCATTTTGATTAGGGTATAATTTCGAAATGCCCAGCATCAATAAAACCGTAATGATGAATATGATGGCCAGGGTGTGAAGATAATGCAGATGGATAGAAAACACCCACTCGCTCATTACATAACAGCAAATAAAGAAAATCATCCCGATTTTTGCGGCAACGGGCGGCATCTTTTTTGTAATAAAACCAATAAAGATGATGGTAAAAATCGGCAGGCTAAAAATAGCACTGATTTTCTGCAAATACTCATAAAAACCATGTCTGGAAAAAATAATAAAAGGCGCAAAAAACACCGCAAACAATGATACCGAAATCTGGAACAGGCGTCCGGTCCGCAGTAAACTTTTATCAGTTAACACCCGGCCCTTTCTCTCCATAAAGGGCTTATATAAATTAAGCAAAAACAAGGTACTTGAACTGTTCAGGCCTGCATTAAAGGTGGTAATGGCCGCACCAAAAAGCACACAGGCTGATAAGCCCATTAAAACAGGTGGCAATACATCCTTAATTAATAAGGGAAATACCTGGTTGGTATTGGTTAAAACCGGATATAAATGAACCGCAATTAAACCGGGAATATTGATCAGCAAGGGGCAGAGTAATTTTGCAAAGCAGGTTAATGCAATTCCTTTCTGGCCCTCCGCTAAACTTTTGGCCGCCAGTACCTGCTGAATTATATACTGCTCCATGCCCCAGTAATAAAGATTTACAATGAGCATGCCGGTAAATAGCGTAGAAAAAGGAACAGCATCCTGATTACTGCCAATAGCATTGAGGTGTTCTTTTTTGGTAGAAAGCACGGTTGAAAGTCCGTTGAAAAAATCGCCTCTCCCAAGGTAACGTAATCCGTAATATGGCAACGCGATAATGAGTACCAACATGCCGGCACTCAACACCGTATCAGAAATGGTAATGGCCTTAAAACCACCCACAATGGTATAAACGGAACCGATTAATCCCATTATCCATACAAATATCCATATACTCTCCCAATAAGAAAGGTGAAAACGGGAAAGATCGAGCAGGTTGCTAAAGGCAACTGCACCACCATAAAGTACCGAGGGCAGCAGGTTAATGATATAACTGAAAAGAAAAATCACCGAAACGAGTGTTTTGGTCTGTTTATCGTAACGTTTCTCCAGAAAATCGGGAATGGTGCGGATACCGGTTTTAAAATAAATGGGAATGAAAAATTCTGAAACAATAATCATAGCCAGAATAGATGAAATCCCCCAGCCAATTACCGACATGTTATTGATGTAAACCGATTCGTTTTCGCCGATAAACTGATTGGCGCTGATGTTGCTGAAAAACAATGAAGCACCAATAATAATGAAGCCGTTGGTTCGGTTGGCAAAGAAAAAACCATTGACGGTTGACCGCTGCGCATTCCGGGTTTTGAAGTAAGAAATCATGGCGGCCAGTACCGTGAACAAAATAAAACTGATAATGGCTAAGGTTCCCACGGGATGGTATTAAAGTGAATTCCTTCTGATCAGTTTATTCTCCATTACCTGCTTAATAGGCTTCAGGCTGAGTACAAATTCGGCAGCCAGGCGACCCATGTGTGCAAAATCTATAGAAAAGGTGGTAATCCCATCAAAAATGATCTCTTTAACATTATCATCATTGTGTGAAAGAATCCCCAGATCCCTGCCTACTTTTAGCCCTTTTACCTTGGTATCCTTTAACATTTCCCAAAGTTCGAGGTTGTGTATGGTAAAATAAACCTTATCGGGTGAAATACTCCCGGCCTCGTAACTGTTTTTAACCACCCCGTTAATGTTAAATTCCTTAATAAAGCGCTTAAAAGAAGTCAATACTTCGCTGGGTTCGGCAGATGATGGTTTAAAAAAGAAAACAAATTCTGAAAATTCCTTAATTCTTGGTGCCAGTTCTAAAAAAGCATTGTAAGAAGCCTTTTCAAATTCCTGAACAATGTAGGAATATTCACCTTTCAGTTTTACATAACGGTCAACGATCAACAGTTTTTCTTTTGGCAACTGCTCCAGTACATCTTTAGCCTCTTTACTTTCTATTGGTGCAATTACATATAAGCCATATTGCCCCTTATTGCTGTTGATGATCGATTCGAAAACATTAAAATTATTATGGTGGAAATATACATCAACCTGGATGTTCTCGCCTAAATGATTACGGAAATTTTGGTAAAAAGTCTCCTGAAAGGTATCGAAAGCGTAAATCAGTAAACATACTTTAAGGTGCTGTTCGGTATCATCAGTAGCTACAAAATAGCCCATCCTATTTTTAGACTCTAAAATCCCCCGGTTAATCAGCTCTTTATACGCTTTACCAATGGTTTCTTTGGCAAAGCCGGTTTCGCGCATCATCTCATTAACCGAAGGCAACATATCGCCTTTGGTAATTAATTTATGATTAAGGCTATTGATAATTCCCTGCACAAGCTGTTCGTGTTTCGAGAAAGAATTTATGATGCTCAATTCTTTAATTTCATTGAACAGCTTTTCCTTATTCATGTAGCGATATTTAGTTTAATCGATTTATACGCAGTTAATTTGCCCGAAATATATAAATTTAATGGAGATAATTGATAAAAATTTAAGAATGATCGCCCTTTCTACTTTATTGTTATCATTAGCTGCTTCACCGAAAGAAATTATTTAAGCATAAGTGATCTGCCACATGGTAACATCCGGCAGCACCTAAACAACAGTTATTTAGCATTGGCTAAAACTTTTAACGACGTCAAAATGTTATTTAAAAAAACAGAAAAGAACATGGGAATTTTAAGAACAGCCATCATTGGCGCAGCAGTATATGCAGGCGTAAAATATATCACGAAAAAAGATCCAATTACCGGACAATCAATCGTTGACGAATTATTAGATCGTGCACCACAGTGGGCCGACAAAGCAAAAGGTTATACAGAAGACCTGAAAAGCAGGGTAAGTAACGCCGCCGAAGATTTGGCGAGATGAATACCTGAGAAAAATAAGGAGCCCGAAGAGGCTAAATATTTATTTCTCTGATCAATAAAAAAGTCCCGATTCAAAACCGGGACTTTTTTGTTTTAGTGTCAGATGGTAAAATCCGACACCACAGATCGGGTGAAATTTAGGGATTAAAAAGCATCAAACCAAAGTTTGGTGGTTAATAAGTCTGCTCCCTGACTGCTTACCGCATTTTTATAATTCTGCCCGTTTAGCGATTGCTCTGTTCCGGGGTAGATAAAACGTACAGGAATTTTACCATTCAACACCGTATTTACAGAGGCTGTTAACTGTGGATAATCTAACCTTCTCTGCTCTGCCCATGCTTCTAATCCCTGACCAAATAAGGCTATCCATTTTTGCTCCCCGATTGATTTTTTATAATTGGCAGCATTATAAACTACGCCAGATTGTCTGATGTAATCTTCAACTACAGTGCCCCCAATATTATACTGTAAAAAAGATGCCCTGATGGCCTGCTTGTATAAATCTTCAGCATCTTCGGCAGTAAAACCTCTTGCGGCTGCCTCTGCCCTATCAAAAAGCAATTCTGCATAACTAAAAATTACCGCCGGAGCCTTTGCATCTAAAAAGTAAGCACCAGGTTTAGAAGAATTTGCCAAACCTATTGCACTTGCTTCAGAATTGGTAGAGCCATTTGGAATCCCCACATAAACCTGCGGCGTAACGTTTTCTGTTTTACTGGCATAAACGGGTAACCTTGGGTCGTTCAGTGAAAACAGTTTATCGACAATGGTTTTACTGATCCGGTAATCATTCCTGGTTTCAAATGAAGCGGCTACCGGGTTCTGCTGAGGCGATACATCATATTTAAATATGGCATTTTCTGAATTGCTGCTGATGTAAGCACCGCCTTCAGCCTGAATTTCGTCAATTACCTGTTTGGCTTTTGCCGGATCTTTATCTGCAATACGCAAGGCGATGCGAAGCCTCAATGAATTGGCAAACTTTTTCCACCTGGCAATATTGTTGCTATAAATCACATCACCGGCAATCACCTTACCTGCAGGGTCTAGAGCCGCTTGCGCCGATTTCAAATCGCTTAAAATACCATAATAAACATCTTTTTGTTTATCGTAAACTGGGGTAACAAACTGTTTTATTTTCCCTGCCTGCGAGTAGGGAACATCGCCATAAGCATCCGTAAGCAATAGAAATGTCCATGATCTTAAGACAAGTGCAACACCTTTATAGTTCGAATTTCCCTGTGCATCTCCCAATTCGATAATTTTATTAAAACCGGCAATACTTTGGGCATAACTTGTTGACCATAGTGCGGTAAAACTACTGTTTGAGTAAATAAAACGGTCTTCTTCTGTATACTGTACCTTGGCCCATTGCTGCGCAAACAGCAAACTGGAATTCATGTTATTGGTTACGCCCCAATAGGTATCTGCTGTTGCCTTGGTAGTTCCTGTGAACAGATAATCTGGCTGCGCAATTTCTGGTGCATTGGGGTTAATATTCACCTCATCCAGCTCTTTTTTGCATGATACAAAGGCAATTGCCAAAATGGCCAGTATATATAGTTTTTTATTTTTCATGATGGAAATATTTTAAAATTTAACATTGAGGTTGATACCATAACTGCGGGTGCTTGGATTGGATAAGCTCTCTAAACCCTGACCATTACCAGTATTAAAGGCCACTTCCGGGTCGATATCAACCGTATTGCGATGGATAATCCACAGGTTACGGCCAACAAGCGATACCGAAACGCCTTGTAAACTTAACGGACGCAGCCATTTGGCAGGCAGGTTATAGCTTAATTTCACCTCACGGAGTTTTACATAAGACGCATCGAAAATATTTGCTTCATCTATATTTCTAAAGGTTTTGTAATACTGCTGAGCAGGTAATATCTTCTCGTTGCGTTTGCCATCAGCCGTTACGCCATCAAAAATAATCCCATCATCATACACCGTAACGCCTGCAGGGGCGGTTCCAGTTACCCTCACTGTTCCATTGGCTTTATCGTTACCGGGATAGTAATAGGAAATACCGCCATATTCAGCTGCCCTTCCCGGAAGTGTGGAAGCCAAAACGCCGGTATAAGTTCCTGTGGCGTAAGTTCCATTGTAAATAGAACCGCCAAAACTGGCATCAACCAATACACCTAAACTGATGCCTTTATAACTAAAAGTATTGTAAACGCCCCCAATCCAATCCGGCGTATATTTGCCCAACACCTGCTTGGTTGGATTGGTGGCAGGTGCGCCCGTAGCGTTAACAATGATGTTGCCATTGCCATCTCTCAAAAAAGCTGTCCCGAACAACGATCCATAAGGCTGACCTACCGTTGCAATTACCTGGGCCGAATTTGTGGCCACTACATAATTGGTCAGCAGTTTTTCAGCATCGAGTTCAATTACCCTGCTTCTGTTTGCCGCAAAATTGAAATCTACATCCCAGGTAAAGGCTTTTTTAACAGGGGTGATGCCTAATTGTGCTTCAATCCCTTTGTTGTTGATCTTACCGGCATTGAGCAATTTAGAGCTAAAACCTGTACTCTGGCTTACATCAGCAGCTAAAATCTGGTTGTAACTATTGGTGTTGTAAGCACTGAAATCAAAACGTAATCTTTTATTCAAGAAAACTGCTTCCAGCCCTAATTCTGTAGAAGTAGTTGTTTCAGGCTTTAAGTTCGGGTTTAGGTCAATAGAACCAGTAGTGAGTTGAGGATTACCATAAAACGGCGCACTAAACACATAGGTATTAATTAAGCGGTAAGGATCTGCATCTTTCCCTACCTTAGACCATCCTCCGCGTATTTTTAAATAGTTAAGGGCTTCACTTTTGATATCAAAAGCCTCTGTTGCTACAAAGCTGCCATTAAATGAAGGATAAAAATATGATCTGTTTTGTGCAGGCAAAGTAGAAGACCAGTCATTACGCGCCGTGATGTTGGCAAAAAGGTAATTTCTGAAGCCGATCTGTCCGGAAGCATAAACACTATACGATTTTAAACGTGATAAATTATTGGATGAAACCAGGGGATCGCGAGAGTTTTTTAGGTTGTAAAGTCCTGCAATGGCCAGTTTAGGCGCGCTCTGGTCGTTTTGCTCGATGTACTGTCTACGGATATTGCCACCTCCCAATAATTCTAAGCTAAAATCTTCATTTAATTGTTTATTGAAGTTTAAGGTTGCGTCGGTGTTATTTTCGTTTACGGTAAAGGCGCTTTCGGTATAAGAACCAAAAGGTGTTCCATTGGTACCATAGGCGATTCTAACCTTACGCCTGTCATTGTAGTAATCCGTTCCAGTTCTGAAATTGAAATCAAGTCCATCGATAATTTTGTAATTAAGCGCTAAACTCCCAATAATCCGGTTACGGTTTTGCGACACCGTATTTTCATAAGCTACCCAATATGGATTGCTGTAATAGCTATTGTTCCAGTTAAATGTTTTTCCATTTTCATCCAGATAGTTTTTCAGCTGGTTAATATCTACCTGACGGCCAAACCAGGTAAATTGCAACATGGTACTGGTCGATCTTGAACCGCCTGTACCTGGCAAATTATCAGAACTCAACTTGCTGTAATTTGCATTAGCCGTTAAAGTCAATTTTGGTGTTATTTTTAAAGAGGTATTTAATACGAATGAATTTTTGCCCTGTCCGGAATTAGGCACAATCCCAACTTGTTTCAGGTTATTGTAAGCAATACGGTAATCATATTTATCGCCTGCATCTGCAACAGATATACTATTGTTTAGCGAATACCCTGTTTGAAAGAAATCGCGAACATTATCAGGATGGGCTACGAACGGAACCGCCACTCCTTTTGAAAAAAACTGTGGAATTAATCTGCCGTCCATTTTTGGCCCCCAGCTCTCATCTACCCCATCATTAATGCCTTTACCAGCACCATCCACATAACTGAACTTACCTTCCGATCCCTGTCCAAAAGCATTTTGATAAACCGGCAGGGTAAGCAAAGTTTCCAGTACGGCATTGGAGTTAACCTCAATGCCCAATCCTTTTTTCGATTTACCAGTTTTAGTTTTGATAAGAATTACCCCTGCGGCAGCCCTCGAACCGTATAATGCTGCTGCGTTTGGTCCTTTTAATACACTGATGGTTTCTATATCTTGCGGATTGATATCTGAGATGGCATTTGCGTAATCCCTTGCACCTGCAGAATTTAACTGCGAGTTATCTACCGGAATCCCATCAACCACAAATAAGGGCTGGTTATTTCCAGCTATAGAGGTTTCCCCTCTGATGACCACACGGGATGAGCCCATGCTCCCCTGACTATTGGTTACCCTTACACCCGCGATTTTTCCGGCCAGTGCATTGACCAGATTGGACTCTTTAGCTTCAGACAAATCCTGCCCTTTTAACTCCTGAACAGCATAACCGAGTGATTTTTTCTCTCTGGAAATGCCTAAAGCTGTAACCACCACTTCATCTAACGCATTATCGCTCGATTGAAGAATAACTGAAATTGGCCCGTTTTTACTGATCTGTATTTCCTGGGTTTTAAAACCTATGTATGAAAATACTAATGTGCCCTTTTCAGGTGCATTTATCGAAAAAGCACCCTTGGCATCAGAAATGGTGGTTTGTTTGGTTTCTTTGACGAATATGGAAACACCAGGCAGTGTTTCTCCATCTGCTGATTTTACTGTTCCGGTTATAGCGGTATTTTGAGCAAATCCCAGTTGTACAGCAAAGAACAGTAAAATAAATGCTATTGATTTTAAAAGTCTGATCATGTATATGTTTAATAATTAGTTAATAGATAAAATTTGGGCAAAACGATTCCTAACGGTGAATCACCGTCTTTTATTAAAAAATGGAATGGTTAGATCAAAAACGCCTGTTAAAATGGAACCATCCTAACAGGACTGGCGCATTCGTAAGTATGCGGAAAGGTTTACAAAAAGTGATGCAGCTCGTCTGTTTTTTTCCATTTGAATGATTTTGTTTAATACATATTTCACTTTCAAGAAAGCATTGAGGCAATAAAAAAAGCACCCCTTAAATCAGAAGTGCTCCGTATATGTTAGATAAGGATTATGCAAACAACTGACTTAACTACCCCAGATTCATCCGGGATGGAATTAGCACCATTTCTAAAAATTAGATGGTTGCTAAGGCTTCACAGGGCCATTCCCTCCGCCTTTCTTGATAAGTATTTTAAAATAACTGGGGCAAAGGTATAATTAATTCCATTTATCCTATAGTTTTTATAGATATTTATTAAAATATTTTTTCTTTGACTATTCCATCCGTATATTTGTCGACTAAATTAGTAGATTAACATACATCCCAATGAATATAAAATCCTTATTAACTGCCGCACTGGCCATATCAATCTCCATAACCTTTGCTCAGGATGAGGCAGTTTTAGCCAATAACCAACAGGCAAAGGCCAAAGAAAAAGAAACAAAGGCATTCGTTGCGCTGGGCAACTGGCGCGGTGTGGCGAAAGTAAAGGAGGGACTCGAAATTCCTTTCAATTTTGAGATCAATGAAAAAGCTGGTCAGCAGAAATTGTATTTCCGCAATGCGGAAGAAAGTTTTGAAGGTGGTGTGGTCAAACAAACAGCCGATTCAATTTTTGTTAAACTGGATCAGTTTGATAACGAACTGGCATTTGCAATAGATGGCGACCGGTTAACAGGAGCTTTACGCAAACAGGATAAATCCGGAAAACCATTAATCATTAATGCCGAACGCAAAAACTATCGTTTTAAAGCAGACAGACCTGCATCAGCCGACTATTCAGGAAGCTATGATGTAATTTTTACCGCTCCAAATGGCAAAGAAGAAAAAACAGTAGGCCTGTTTAAACAAACAGGAAACAAACTAACCGGAACTTTTCTCCGTGTAACCGGTGATTCTCGCTATCTTGAAGGTATTGTAGAGGGCAATGGATTTCAGCTTTCGAGTTTCATCGGCTCCTCTCCTGCTTACTACAAAGGAACTTTCGGGGCAGATGGTACTTTAAAGGGCGAGGTTTTAAGCGCAAGAGGCAGCCAGCCTTTTAGCGGGAACAAAAATAAAGATGCAGCCCTGCCTGATCCTTATCAACTCACCTACCTGAAAAAAGGATACAAAACACTCGATTTCAGTTTCCCTGATGTAAATGGTAATAAGATTTCGTTAAAGGATGAAAAATACAAAAATAAAGTAGTGATTTTAACCATCACCGGAAGCTGGTGTCCTAACTGCGTTGATGAAGCTACTTTTATGGCGCCATGGTATAAAAAGAATAAAAACCGCGGCGTAGAAATTATCGGTTTGCATTACGAGCGTTCTACTGAACCTGAATATGCCAAAAAAGTAATGGGCCGTTTCCGTGAACGATTTGGTATCGAATACGATCAGGTTTTGGCCGGAACAGCCGATAAACAGGCAGTATCTGAATCATTGCCCGCACTTGATTCTTTTTTATCTTTCCCAACCACCATTATAATCGATAAACAGGGAAATGTGGCCCAAATCCATACCGGTTTCAACGGCCCGGCTACTGGTAAATTTTATGATGAATTTGTGAAAGAATTCAATACTGAAATTGATGCGCTGTTGAAGAAATAAGCATCATAATTCACTTCCTATATGCCATTCTGGACGAAGTGAAGAATCTTTTAATATAAAATATTAACATTGGTCGGTGAGACACCGACCAATAAAAGAAATTAATAGAATGATCGTCATTGCTGAGAAGGCTTTTTCAGCCGACGAAGCAATCTTTTTAATAAGGATAGCCACTAGCTTGAAAGATTTCTCCGGCGATCCTTTACTCAGAACGATTTTTGAGATTTAGATCATTTTTTGGAAAGCAGGTGCAGTGCATTTTGGTACCGGCAGTCCTTCTTTCCGCTTCTATCTTTTTGTGAGCATACCTCCATAATAAAAAACTGCCGCAACAAAAAGGATAGCCGCTGCAATAAGGTTTATTGAACAAAAATCTGTAAAAGAAACAAAATAACGTTTCATACTTTGTTGGTTTGTTCTTAGCACTAACCGCGTTTTTAGCCCCGGGCGAAGCGGCATCCCTGAAGCGCAGCGAAAGGATATAGCAGAGCACGGGAACAGTCTTTAATCGTCGCGAATGGCCCTGCGCTCCAAAAAATGTATGATTTAGTCTTTGGTTGGTGAGACACCGGCCAATATAAAAATTTAAATGAAGGTCCTTCGACAGGCTACCATTGACGTTATTTTGTAATTACCTATTAATGAGCAGAATGCGGCATCATGCATTTCCGTATAGCCAGGCCATAGCACCGTATCACCGTTCTACTTAAAACCGGCCTAATAAATTTTTCGGACTGCACTGTTCTAGCCATAACACTGGCTTTGAAAGAAAAATTTTCAGCCGGCATTTTTTGTTACTTTTTGATGCCAAAAAGTAAGAGCCCTTCGGCGGCGGTGAGCCGAGGCAAGAATTGTGCGAAGGAAAAAACGTCAATCATATTGATTTTTATATCATAAATTATCCCTCAGGATGACAGTTTTCAGTTAATTTAATACAGGCTATCTCACATGCTTTAAAACAAAATCAATAATTGTTTTCTTTGGAACCACAACCGTAGTTGTGCGGCTGAACCTTGCAATATTGATTCCGTAAAAATGACCTTCCCAATCAAAAACAGGCGATCCACAATCGCTGGCTTGAATAGCGGCATCATGTGTAAAAATAGCATTGAAACCGTCTCTTCGCTCCGATTTACCTCCTTCAAATTTGTCTGCCGGGTGATTGGAAAGGGATTGTCCCCTTCCGTCAAGCTTAAATGTTTTGCTCATTTTACCAGATGCATGCTCCCATTCGAAGGTAACTTCGTCACCTGCCCAATATTTTAAGATTTCCGGCGCAAATTCATTCGCTTTTCTAATCATTTTTCCATTAATGCTGATGAGTTCATCGCCAACTTTTATCCCTGCTCTTTCTGCCGGGCTACCTTCTTTAATTAAGGAAAACTGTACAGGACTAGAATTGTATACCACCATGGCGCCTAAATAAGGCTGACTATTTATTTTGGGTAAGTTAAACAGCTCACTACCTAAAACACTGCGCATTACCTTGCCAGCGGGAGTCATACTATAAAGCAGTTTACCCATTTCTATTTTAAGGGTATCTGCACTGGCAAGATTCAAATCAATTCCTCCGTTTATATGCTGTTCAAGCGCAAATAAGACCAGATCATTTTCCTGATCTTTTCCAATGAACTGAATGGGAATTCTGGTTCCATTCATCTCAAATTTTGCCTCTTCGCCAGCCATCGTATTTTTACTCAGCAAAAACTGTTTTTTAATGCCGCCTGCTGTTTTAACATTTAACAAACAGCCATCAATTTGCTGTTGTTGTCCCTTAAGTATGCTTGTAATTAGGAAACAAGTATTTATAAGTTTCGGAATACCAAAATCAGGATGTAAGGCTTTTTGCCTGCTTTCTTTCTGCAGTTGCGGAGACAAAGAATCGACTTCAACAAAATTCGTTTCTTCAGGAAAAGAAGTGTAAAGCATTTCGCTTTTCAGGGCTGTCCAATAACGGCGATAGAGATCAACAGGAATTTCGAAATTCATATCTTCTGAAACATCAATGGCGCTGTGCAGCCCGATTACGCGGCCATGATAATCAAACAAAGGTCCGCCGGAATCACCCGGTTCCATTTTGCAGGTTGAGCGGATAAAACCATATTCATTTTTCACTTCTGCAACATGGCCCAATCTTAAGGTTGGCAGGGCCTGGTTCAGGCTTTCGGGGTAAGAAATACTGATGCAAGGTTCATTTTTGATTAAACTAGCCGAATATCCCATCTCCGCAAACGGATAGGTACCTTTTTCGGTAATTTTCATCAGACCGACATCGGGAATCCCCGGACTTTTTTTATCCTCTATTTTACCCAGTGCTATGGCGATGCATTCTTTTCCGGACGGAAAAAAAACTTTATAATTTTTACCTGGCAAAATGGTGTGTGCAGCCGTCAGGATGTAACCGTCTGCACTTACTACCACGCCACTAAACTGGGCACTTGTTCTTTGGTTCTGCTGTACATCAAAACCCCACATCCGCACGCTGGCCGGGTATGCTTTTTTAACTGCCCGGGTAATGGTACACTGAAATTTCGCTACCTGCTTCTTTTGAGCAGTAACATTTAAGCTAAACAGCAACCCGAAGGTTGCTGTTATGGCCATTAGATAGTTATTCATTATTTTTTATGATTTTGGGCGGTGGCTTAGTTGAAAATTTCAGCAAGCTTTTTGTTTAACGGTTCGCCACGAAGACCATTTCCGATAATCTTGCCCTGTGCATCTACCAGAAAACTGGCAGGTACTGCACGTACGCCATACAAACGGCCCACTTCGTTGTTCCAGCCTTTCAGGTCAGAGACGTGGATCCAGTCTAAACCGTCTTTTTCTATCGCTTCCAGCCAATTCTCTTTCACATGATCCAATGAAACCGAAATAATCTCAAAGCCCTTATCTTTATAAGTTTGATATTGCTTCACCAGGTTCGGATTTTCTGCCCTGCATGGACTGCACCAGCTTGCCCAGAATTCAACCAATACCACTTTTCCTTTAAAACTGGCCAACGAAACGGGCTTGCCAACCACATTGTTCTGGGTAAAAAGAGGTGCTGGATTTCCGATAGCAGTGATGCCACTTGCAGCAATGCGCTGTGCCAATTCTTTACCCATATCAGTTTCCCGGTATTCTTTGTTTAATGCATTAAAAATCGGTTGAACTTTGGCCACATCTACCTTGCTTCCTGCTGCTTCTGAAAGTGCCACCAACGCGAAATAGGAAGTCGGATGTTCTTTAGCAAATTGAAACTGTTTGTCGGTTCTGTTCTGAATATTTTTTCTGAAACGCAGATCTACCGCTTTCATATAGGCGGTATCTTTCTGCTGCTCGGGCGTTCCTCTGTTAAAATCGATATTAACCGCTTTGGTAAGCGCCATAATGGTACCGCCAATGGCTTTATTATAGGCATCGTATTCCTGGTATACCTTTGAACCCGTAAAAACAGCATTATCTAACGAATCTTTTGAACTAATGGTAACCTGCTCTTTCCCAAAGTAAAAGTAAATCACATCACCCGTATAAACAGCCTTGTTTTTACCCGCACCAGTATGATCCAGGGCCATGCGGGCATAGGCATTACCTGAAATATGTCCGGAAAATTTGAAACTTCCGTTAACCAGCGCCACAGAATCTTCATGACTGACACCATTATCCATGTAATCGATATAGGCTTTTGCCGGTGCACCGAGCGTTCCTATTTTGCCGGTTAAACTAAAGTTTGGCGTTTGCGCCCAGCTCAAAGCTGGGTATAAAAGGGCTAATAAAACTATTTTTATATTTTTCATTTGTATTTTTTTTATAATTCTGTTAGGTTGTATTGTTAATTTTAATCAATTGAAAGTGTTAGTTTGAGCTTAGCCTGTACTGAGTTTGACGAGGTATAGAAATGCCTAGAAATACATTTAAACATTTCCTTCGACAACATAACATTGACAGAAATCCAATAGAGTAGCCGTCATCTCGACCGGAGCAACGCGAAGTGGAGAGATCTTTGGAACAGATTATTTAATCAAATTTAAAAGATTTCTCCGTTACGCTACCGATGAAAATCGGTTAGCTTCAGTCGAAATGACGATACTATTCATTTAAATTTACCCGTCAATCATATTTATTTATATAATAAATTACTCAGGATGACAATGCTATATTATAAAACATCCTCAAGGACAAAGGTTATTTTCTAATTGCGATATCTACAGGAGCGCCTGGAATACCTTCAATCTTTTTAATGAATGCGCCGTTCATTCCTGTTGCTATATTCAAAAAAGTAACGGTTTCTTCTGTTCCTACCATTAAGCTTTCTTCATCTTCGCTAAGTTTTAACATCGAAATTGTTTTTCCGGTAAAACTGGTTACCAGTTCCCTTAACTCTTCGTTTACGGGATTATATCGATAAACTTTACTGCCATTGGCCATGTAAATAACGCCATTTTTGGCACCGCTCCATTTGGTGTTTTCATTAATCAGGTCCTGGCGTACAAATAAGCGCTTATGTTGCGGGGTAAAGGTAAATGGCCCGTTAAACTGGACGTTAAACTTGAGTTCATAGATTTTATCATCTGTTCCTTTGCAATAAGCAAAACAATCAGCGTTGTTCAGTTGCTCCAAATGAACCAGGTCCATCCCCACATTCAGCGGATCAAAAACACTGGTAGTTACTGAATATTGGGTACCAAAATACACCGGGGCGCCATACAGATTAATCCGCACAAACTGTTTTCTATTGCGGTCAAATCCGATAAAATAAGTGGCTGACTGCGTGAAACTCATCACAAAAGATGGAGCAAGTTCATAATCACCATCAGCAGGTAAACCGAACATACCGTAAGTAGCTGCCTGATCCCAGGTGCTGGTGGTACCCCCATAAAATTTACCATTCACAACGCCCATCATTACGCCTTGCGGATGTGAGATCAGTGAACCCACTTCCAAATGGTCTGGTGACGTAAAGAAATTATCCTTTAACGTATTTGGATATTTAGGATCCTCCTGCATGGTATTGGGCTCCAGCCTGATGCCGCCGTTTTTGGTAATGATCCAATAGCCTAACAAATTACCGGTAAATATATTCCTTAGCAGGAACAAATTGGTAGGGTTTGGTGGCAAATCCTTCCCCTGCATGGCCCGGTACAAACGCGCCTGTACACTACCATCTGGCTTTACAAACGAAAACTGAGTGATTCCATTTTCAAAGCTTAATACGGTTGTGCCTTTGGCAAATTCAGTTCCTCCGTCAATGTAAAATTTATGGAAATACTTCATCCCGTTTGCTTTGTTGTAAACCGTAAGGCGGGCAGGGTACCTTTTGGCCTGCAAACCGAAAATGATCCTTAACGCAGGGCCGGTATATAAAACATCATTCCCCTCAATTACGCTAATTCTCCATTGAAGCTCTACATTTGCTGCATCAACACCTGCTATTTTGGGTTTGATGATTAAACTGTCGCCAACATTAGCGGTGTAAACAGAATCGAGATTGGCCACTTCAGGCGCTATCGGCATATCGATATCGTAATTGCCCAGGTCTTTATGACATGCGGCCAAAGAAAGTACACCAGTGATGAGTATGATTAATTTTTTAATGTTCATGTTCTTCGAATTAAATAACCTCATTACCATTTTCATCTATAAAATAATATTTACCGTTCTGCATGTTTTTTCTTAAGAGCGTTTTTTTAGCCGGATTGCTTTTATTGTAGAAGTAATAGCTATTGGTATCGCCTGGGGTCACTTCTTCGATAACATAACCTTTGGTGGCATTTTTAACTACCCAGTTAAATGGATTGTTTAACATGGTGGTCAATAAACCGATATAATACAGGTTTTTCGGGGCATCAAGTCCATCGGTAGTAAGAGAAGTCTGCGCAGTTACCAGAATAAACAATTCGTGTTTGGTTCGTGAGTAAGGGGGTAACGGCCAGGTATCCCACCAGCCTGGTTTTTCCAATTTGGATGAGAATACTACTTTTGCCCTGATTAAGTAAGGGTTTTCGATACCCAGATCCGGCGTTCCGGTTAGTTTGATCAGTATTGAAACCGATCTGTTTTCCAGTTGCCGGTCTTTATTATAAATCACCACCGGAATATAACCTGTTCCTTTATTCGGAAGAATAGAATATTGCGGTTTCAAAGCCTCATAATGTAAGCCCGGCATAGCGGTAGAAGAATCGGCCTCTACGCGCGCACTGAATTTGCGATCTGCATTGGTTCTGATGCCAGATAGGCGTACCGGCAGCCATACGGTATCCTGCGCCAGTGTAGGGTTATAGGCAAATGTTCTTACGATGCTGTCTTTATCTCCGTTGTAAATATCGAAGTACACATTTGCGCTATGATCGAAACGCATTTCTTCTGCTTTCTTGCAGGAAGCCAGACAAATGATTGCGAATATTAATATGTATATTTTCATAATTTTCGATTAATAAAAATTCAAATTGTTTTACCTTCCTCCATAAACCACCTCATCGTTAGGGAGAGGAAGTACAAAAATGTTATCGGAAGCCGGAATGATTACCCCGGTCTGGCCAACAATACCTCTATTTAGCCTTTTATACATGTAAAACAACTGGCCTTCTGCCAACCATTCCTTACGTGCATCTTTAAGCAGTTCTTTTAATAGGTCTTCTTCACTATTGATGGATAAAGGATCGCCAATCTGTCTGGCTTCGCGAACCTGCTTAAGGTAATTTACAGCTTCGGCTGGATTACCTGCATATGAACATTCGGCGGCGATATAATACATTTCACTAAGCCTGATGGCAGGAGCCATTAAATAATGTAGGTTTGCATTTGCTTCAGCGCTTAGCGGATTTCGACGGTATTTAACAATATCGTAAGATCGTGATGATTGGTTCGAGGTGGCAGACAACCAATATTTATAACGCGAGTCGCTTGCGCCAGCGGTAGCCTTTTCATAAATATAATCCGCAGCATCCTCAATCAGGTAAAAGCCCCTTGTACCACTTTGAAACCAATTGTCTTTGATTTCTTTTGCAGCGCCCGGTATATACCATCCAAAAACAAGTTCCTTGTAAAGAATCCGGTCTTTTTTGGAATCTTCGAATGCCTCAAAATCACTCTTTGCCGTCCAGGGGAATTTTTTGGAGTCAATTACTTCTTTTGCATTCTGTAAGGCTTTAGCTTTATCATTTTTATAAAGATATACCCGGGCAAGCGTACCACATACGGCAAAATAATTTAAACGGTGCCTTCTGTTCTGTAAAAACAGACTTGGGTTGCGCTCTTCCGTATTTTTGAGTGTATCCGTAACTAAAGGATAGTTTACAATATATCCCGCACTGCGGATCGGATCGGCCGTTAACAATTGTTTAGCCTGCTCCAGATCTTTAATAATGAGATCGATCGTTTCTGATACAGTTGAAACTGGCGTAATTTCTTTGGTATATTTATTTGCGTACGGAATGCCTTTAGCGGTGGGATTTCTAAGGTAAGAAGGAGCAAAAAGACGTAATAAGTCGAAGTGCAGATAAGCCCGTAATGCAAGCGCCTCTCCTTTTACAATGGCATAATTACTGCCACTAAAAATGTTCTTTTTTGCATCCACATTTTCCAGAATCAGGTTACAGTTTACAATTGCATTGTATAAACCAGCCCAAATTTTGTCCTTCCGTTTAATAAATTCGCCATGTTTATAGTTGTACAGCGAGGTTTGCCTGTAATCCTGACCATCGTCACGCATCGAAAAATTTTGTGCCAGTACTTCGGTTGTACCAAAGGTAAGTTCCTTGCCATACAGATCTGATTCGGTACTGCGGTTGTATACGCCGTTTATGGCTTCCATAAAACCACTTTCGGTACTGAATAAAATGGGTGCCGCGATTTCTGATTCCGGCTCAACTTCCAGCCATTTTTTGCAGGAGCTCGCTAATCCTGCTATTAAGATGAGGCAGATCAACAATCTAATCTTCATATTTTTATATTTTAAATCCGTTAATTAATATCGCTTAGAAAGCTGCTCTGATAGAGAAGGTTAAACTCCGGGTAAATGGATAGTTAATCCCTCTTTCTTCTTTTACCGATGACCAACGCAGCACATCATTTGCGGTTACCTGGAACATCAGGCTCGACATCGACAATTTGGATGCGATTTTTTTATTCATATCATAAGAAAGGTTAACTGACTGCAGGTTGATCAGGTTATCAGGTTGTATGAATCTTGAGCTGACATCTGTTTCGCCGTTATCTGCTATGTTCTTATAAAAAGATAAGTCGCCGGGTTGCTTCCATTTCTCTTCAAACACCCTTTTATCTACATTATATCTTGGGTCGGCATTTTCAACACGTTCTACCAGGGTGAGGTTATATTTATCGCCTCCAAAAAACGTTTGGAACTGTACATAGAGGCTAAACCTCCTGTAGTTAACGGTTCCGCCAAAGTAGCCGCTTACTTTCGGGTTAGGATCGCCAATTACCACATAATCTCTTTTATCATAATCGTACGTCAGCGTACCATCTTTTTTGATGTATAATTCACGTCCATTCTCCGGATCAATGCCTAATGAGCGTACTCCATAAATGGCATTAAATGGCTGCCCTTCACTAAACCGAAGCAATGGAATCCCCCGGTAACCTCCGTCACCCGGCTTTAATGATTGCAGTTCATCTGCCCTATCGTTGTACTTCTTTAAAGCATTTGAGATTCTGACCACCTTATTCTTATTGGTAACCATATTGGCATTCAGGTTTACCGACCACTCTTTGCTTCTTACCGCCTCAACGTTTATACCCAGCTCAGCGCCTTTGTTCTCCATGTCGCCAAGGTTTTCTTTATAAGACAAAAACCCTGTTGACGGTGGCAATGTAATATCGGCCAGAATATCTTTGGTAAACTTTTTATATATCCTAGGCAAAATCATTACGCGGTCTTTAAACAAGCCAATGTCTACACCGATATCCGTCATCCTGGTTTTTTGCCAGCCCAGATTTTCATTACCATAACTGTTTACATTGGCACCTATGCCTGATGAATACCAGTTTCCGGTGTTATACTTATAGATGGTTTTGGATAAATAAGGGTCGAATTCTACCGAACCGGTTAGCCCTGTAGATGCCTTTATCCTCAGCTGGCTGATTACAGGGTTATTCTTCAGAAAATCTTCCTGATGTACGTTCCAGCCTAATCCGAACGACCAGAACGGAGCGAGTTTATTGTTTACACCAAATTTTGACGAACCATCAATACGAACGGTCCCGTCCATCAGATAGCGGTTTTTGTAGGAGTAGTTTACTGTAAAAAACGAACCGAATAAACGGGCCTTTTCCAGCCTGCTCTGTGGTTTTCCATCTTCAGCATAACCTTTGGCAAAGCCAATGCTGGTAAAACGATCGTTGGCAAAGCCTACAGCTGTGAATTCTTTCTGATCGCGCAATTCTGTACGGGCATTCACACCCACCAGGGCATTAAAATAATTTCCACCGATCTGTTTTAACCAGGTTAACCTGATGTTACTGTCCCAATAGGTTTCTTTCATTTCCCTGTTGGTATACTCCCCTTTTTCATCAATTTTATCGGTGGTATACAGGTAATATTTATTGGCTTGCGGCGAGGTGAAGATATCATCGGAATTAGCTCGTGTAGTTAAACTCATTTGCGCCCTCAACCTCAGGTCTTTTGCCACTTCTAAATCGGCAGAAAGGTTATCAATAATTTCGGTGTATTTGGATTTATTGAAACTGCTCAAACTGGCATCGAACAAAGGGTTAAATACATACTCTTTTGATCTGTCCTGCTTTTCGTATACGTCCGAAATCCTCATGGCCATACCATTGGCATCTTTTAAGGGATAATAAGGATTCATCCTTACATAATTGGAAAAATCGCCATAGGGAGATTCTGTAGCACCCACTTGTGTTACGGATAATTCATTTCTGAACTGAAGTTTTTTCACATTGTATTGAAAACTCATTCCACCCGAATACTGATCTCTTTCAGATCCTTTCATCGCTCCGGGCCTGTTTTGGTAGCGAAGGTTTACATTGTAGCGAAATGCCTGCGAACCGCCGTCCAGGTTGATCGCATGTTTATGGCCCACGGTGTTACGCAGCGGTTGTGACAACCAGTAACTATTTACCCCACCAACAACATTGGCTTTTTTATGGTAATAAATTTCATCCAGCTGATCTTGAGGTACCTGTTGTTTAGAAGAGCTATATAATCCGGCCAAAACTTCGTAATCCAGTTTTTCAGCCGCATTTAAAACCTGGTAATCGGTCAGATCGGCCGCAGTAAGATTCAGTTCGTAGTTGTATTCTACACGTAGTTTACCTTCCAGTGGCGTTTTAGTGGTAATTACAATTACACCATTGGCCGCGCGCGAACCATAAATTGCCGTTGCAGCAGCATCTTTTAAGGAGGTGACTGATGCAATCCGGTTCACATCAAGATCAAATACTTTTTGCACGCTCACTTCATAGCCGTCCAGCATAAAAACCGGCATGTTCGCCGTTCCAAGAATATCATCTCTTCTCAGCACCTGCCCGTCACCGCTGGGCAGCGCAGAAGCTCCCCTCACATTGATTGAAGGAATCCGGTTGGGGTTTGAACCTGCGAGGTTATTGTCGATCAGTTTAAAGGATGGATCGAAAGTGCCGATACTTTGCAGCAAATTCTGTGGATTTACCCGTCTCAGCTGTTCTCCGGATATGGTTACTGCATTACCGGTGTAGTTGTCCTTTTTAATGGTTTGATAACCGGTAACCACTACATCGTTCATCTGGGTCATCTTCGAAGTAAGCTTAACGTTTAACGTTTTAGTACCTGAAACCTTGGTTTCAAATAACTCATAGCCTACATAACTGAAAACCAAAATGCTTCCGTCATCAACATTGACTTTGAATTCACCTTTTTCATTCGTGATGCCTACACTTGCACCGTTTTTAACCGAAACGTTAACGCCAGGAAGGGTTTCGCCAGTAGCCTTATCAGCAACCACACCCCTTACCTCGATTTTTACTGCTACCCGCGTTGCAACAACCGGTAAATTTTCTTTCGGGCTGATTACGATGGTTTTGTTAACAATGTTAAAACTCAGATTTTGATCTTTTAAAGAAGCATTCAGTGCATCGGTGAGTGATGTGTTATTAAACTCAACCGTTACATCAGGTTTATCCTGCAGCAATTGCCCCTTATAAAAGAAAAAATAGCCTGTTTGCTTTTTGATCTCTTTAAAAACCTGTTTTAGCGAGGTTTTTCTTCGAGAGAGCGTTACTGTTTGCGAATAGGTGGCTGCCGACAAATGTAAGGCACCTACCAATAGTAAGATTGCAGTCAATTTCATGACCAATAAAATTTTAGTCTTTACCCTCCGCATGTCGCACACGGGGTTGTAAAGGGTAGTTAATTTCATACCTTTGTTATGAATGAGGTTAAAAAATAGCAGCAGGGTTTCGAAGCAAGCTGCTTGTCCAAATTTCTACCGGAAGCGTTGCTGCGCTTTCGGTTTTTTTTTAAGGTATTCCGTTTAAATTTCTGGTAGTTTTTTCATCATAAAGTTTAGTTAGTTTGTGAATTGGTTGGTTGATTTTTGTGGCTGTTTAAAGAAAAGCCATTCTTATTTAATTTCCTGTTATAGTTAGCACCTTGCCTTGAGCATCAATATGAACGTGGTTAAGTTCCAATATTTGAAAAACCTCCGCCAGGTTGCTGTTTCTTGGTATTTCCCCTACGTATTTTTCCGATGTAATTTTGCCCTGATAAACTACATCTACATCATACCAACGTGAAATCTGGCGCATAATGCTCTGCAAATCGTCGTTATCGAAAGCGAAAACATTATTTTTCCAGGCCATTTCTTTATCTATATCTACCTGCTCATTCAGCGATAACCTGGCACCGGTTGCATTTAATAGCGATTGCTCGCCCGGGTGTAGATTTACCGATCCCGATGGTGTACTCACTTTTACGGCGCCTTCTAACAGCGTAGTTTTTACAACAGTTTCATCTCTATAGGCGTTGATATTAAAATGCGTACCTAAAACTTCAACCGTTTGTGCTGCTGTTTTTACCCTGAAAGGACGTGCACGATCCTTTGAAACCTCGAAATAGGCTTCGCCATTTAACTCCACCAGTCTTTCATTTTTTGCAAAAGCATACGGATATTTTAATGTTGTGGCTGCGTTCAACCAAACTTTCGTTCCGTCAGGAAGATTTACCTGATATGTTCCTCCACGTGGTGTAGCAATCGTATTTGAGCCGGTTACCGATGCATTCGGGATTTCTTTAATGATGTATTCGAGCTGACCGTTTTTTGCTTTCCTGATCACAATGCCACTCTGATCGGCAATCTGACCGTTTTTAGCGTCATCCAGGTTAACAACAGTTCCATCCGCCAGCGTAAGCACCGCTTTGTTTCCACCTGGAAGTATATTTTTCAACTCGGTTTTTGCCGTTAAAGGAGCGGCATCATGCCGCGTAACAAAGTATAACCCAACGCTAAAGCATAAAATGATGCTTGCAGCGACTGCAACCCATTTAACAGTAACCAATTTTAATGATTTTCGGCCACAGTTTAAGCGGTTCCAAACTTCCTTTTTGCTAGCTGCTATAAGGGAATGCTGGGGTATATTTTTTTCAAATGGTAATTGTTGATACCAATCTTCCACAACAGCCATCTCCTCCGGCGTACAATTACCTGAAATGTACTTATCTAAAAGCTTTCTAGCATTTTTTTCCATTGAAAAAGATTTGTTTGGTCTGATTAGTGTATATACGGCGAAGGTATAGGCCTGGGGGTATCAGTAAATTATTTTTTTTAAAATAATTTCTTGGCAGCCTCAATTAAACAAAAAAAAGCATGGATTAATTATACCAAAAGAACATTAGTGATAATTTTTAAATAGAAAAGCCACATAAATAACCAGTCCTAATCTCGATTTGAGAATCCGAAGTGCTTTTTTAACCTGTGTTTTAACCGTTAATTCAGAAAGACCTAATTCCAGGGCAATTTCTTTATGAGATTTATTTTCTTTACGGCTCAAAATAAAAATTTCGCGCATTTTGGGCGGCAAAGCATCAATTTCCCGTTCTATTAACCTAGCCATCTGTTTTTCACGCACCATATAATCGGTAAGTACATGATCCTGATCGATATAATCCTGCAAAGAATCTACGTATCTGTTTTCTACTTTTTGATGTGCAAATACATCCAGCACACGGTTACGTACTGCGGTGTACAAATAAGCTGACAGGTTACCATCAGGCGCTACCTGCATACGTTTAACCCAAAGCGACTCGAACAACTGGTGCAAAACATCTTTCGCTTCTTCTTCATCATTTAAACGCCTGCTGGCATGGATAAAAAGTAATCCATAAAAGCGGTTGTAAATTTCGGTAAAGGCAAGCTCATCACCCTGAGTTAACAAGTATGCCAATTCGCTGTCAGAATATGAACGGTAAACACCCATAGAGATCAACACAAAGATAGTACAATACAATCGGTTTCATTGTATCACGCTGGCTGTTATCGCTCTAATTAGCTTTTGTTTTCATTTTTTTACATGGCATCGCCCTATTTTGGGACAGGCACTAAATGAATCCGATTTAAAATCAGGATACTGCCTCTTGGGTTTAGGAGCAAGTTTATTCACCCTTCCAACTTTAATATAAAACGCAGCCGAGGCCACTTAGCCCCGGCTGCAGCATTACCCTGCAGCAACGAGGTACGAGGCAGCGAAGCGTAAAAGCAAAAGACGGGAACACACTCCCCTACATATAAAGGCCTTGCGCTCCCAATCAAGATGAATCACTAACGCTTTTAAAAGATTATTGTTCAACTACTGTAAATGGGAGAATCAATTTTCTTCAGGGCCATTTCATCACTTTAGATTAAACCGTATCGGCCTTTTCTTTTTCGAAAACATAGGCAAAATGTTTAAAGGTTTCATTTGCAGCGTTGATGGCATGTTCTTCTTCTTGTTCAGTTTTGGCATGCGCATTTAAAACTGCAATAAAATTGCCCCACATCATTCCTGTAGCTTCACCATAGCCGGAAAAGAAAGAAACGCCCTGGTTAACCCCTCCTTTTTCGAGCATTTTTACAATGATGCTCCCACCCATGATCGAACCTTCCAGTACATATAAAGCGCCTAATGCCTGCACCGTATTTTCGATTTTTGGTACCGTTGTATAAGGTAGCCCGGAGATATCGCTACCAAGTTCCAAAATATCAGTTTTGATATACTCCGAATTTCTACGCTGCGCATAATCAGGCAGGACGGATTCGGTAATATATGGTTTGATGGTTTCTTCAATATGGCTGAAATAAGCATAAAAATGTTTCAGGAGATCGGCATAATCTACATTGTTTCTGATGGCTTTTAACTTTAAAACAACCTGTTTCTCTAAGTTTTGATGTGCAACTTTGGTAGCCTCTTTAATATTGGTACTTAACATGTGCTGTAATTAATGGTAATTGAATAATTAATCTTTATATAAACGATAAGTTAATCCGGCCAGTACGATTCTTCCGGGCTGCCCCGGTATAAGCGGATCGGTATAATTTAAAATATTATCTACGGTAAGCCTGATGCTTAAATGTTGTTTCATCAGCTTCTTTTCAAAAGCCGCATTGAGCATCCAAAATCCATTTACGAAGGTATCATAACGGTCGATAAACTGGTTTCCATTACGATCCCCAAATGGATATTTACCCCGGTAATTGATACGGATATTTAAACCTGTATCCCAGGGGCGGTAGTTATAAAATGCTTTGAAGTTGGCCATATGACGCGACTGGTTCTCGATCCCCCAATAATCAGCTGGTTTTGGTGCATAAGAATTTCCGGTTGCCGGATCGTGGATGTTCTGGTTGTAGGGGTAATGGCCTGCTTTAATGCTGTCGATTACGCTGAGGTCTCTGGCAATCAGGTACTGGTAACCTGCACTCAGCTCCAGATTTTTAACCAGACTAATAGCAAAAGACAAATCTACTCCCTTATTCACAGCCTTTGGCAGGTTTTGATAGGTAAAGATATTACGATTTCCGGTACCCGTTGCTACCTGTATACTGTTGATCTGATTCCGTAAAATATGTTGAAAAACACCTGCCTCCAACTTGATATTGTCTTTAGGTTTCCATTCCAGACTCAGGTTTAAGGATGTACTTCGTTCTGCCTGCAAGTTCTGATCGAGCTGGTTAAGCAGAAAAGTCCTGATCTCACTGATCTGTCCCTGCTTATCTAAGTTGTTTAATGTTTGCCTCAGCACTTCATTGCCTATTACCAGATAATTGGCCGCCGGATTATAAAACACCAGGTATCTTAATTTAAAATCCGGCGCTTTAAATCCTGTACCGGCTCCCGTCTTCAACGTTAATGTCGGTATAATCTTATACTGCAGGCCTAAACTGGGGTTCAGCTTACTGCCATAAGCATTGGTTAAATCGTAGCGTAGTCCTGCAACCCATCCAAGGTTCCTGTTCAGTTGCCAATCGCCCTGTAAAAAAGCAAAAGCGTTGTTTACCGAACCCGGATTAGTTAGTGAAACATCGTTCATCGTTTCGACGCTTCCCCCCAAACCACCTGTAAATTTAAGATCATTATTCACGCCATAGGCAAACTGCTGTTCAAAACGATGTAGGTTCTGCACAAAAACATCTTTGGTAATGCCACTATGCGTTTGCTGCCAATCTACGCTTTGATCTGATCGGAAATTGGTATAATAATAACGACTTATGCTGCGCAACCCTGACCGGAAATGATGATCGAAAGTGGCTGAAAGATTTAAATCCTGCTCGTCCTGACTGTCGCCAGAGATAATGCCCAAGCCAAAATCTTTAGACATAAACGATTTCCTTAAGCCATATCTGCCGCTAAACCCCAGCGTACTGCCTGGAGTTAAACGGTACCTCACCCTTCCTTGCATAGCATAATTATCATAAGGCGGTGCTGTGGTTCCCTGCTGGATGTACTTTGGATTGGTATTGAAACCATCGGTACGGTAATAATTTGCAGACAGGTTGGCCGAGCCCCGTTGCGATGCAAATGGTGTTTCGCCCTCCAGGGTTATATCAGTTATATTTAAACTTCCGTAGCTGGCTGCAATTAATGCCTGCGGCTGTAGCGCACCGTAGCGGGTAACAATGTTGATCGCCCCGCCGAGGGCCTCGCTGCCAAAGAGACAGGAAGAGGCGCCTTTAACAATCTCAATCCTTTCGATATTGGAAACGCTGATCCGGGATAAATCAAAATTTCCGCTGTTGCGACCAACCATAGGCTGTCCGTCAATTAATATCATCACATATTCGCTACTAAAGCCCTGCATCTGCACGCCAACCGAACGGGCACCGCCGCCAATGTTGTTTACAATGGCAATGCCTGTTTGCTCTTTTAATACCTCATCCAATCTTCGGCTGCCCATTAGTTCGATGGTGCGCCTGCTGATTACTGTAACCGGCATGGCACTGCGTTCCAGTTTCAGCAGATGATCAGGAGCAACACGATTTTCAGATACGGCCACCTCGTTAAGTTCTTGCTCTTCATCTGATAGTTTAATCATCAGGTGATTAACAGCTTTGGTAATTTTAATATTGGCCTGGTAACTTGCTTTGCCAACCATGCTTACCGTCATCAGGTAATTACCGGTAAATAACTTCGTGAAACTGAAATTTCCCTGCTCGTTTGTCTCGGTGTTATGTCCATCCGGTTCGAGGCGTACGGTTACACCATGTAAAGCCTTACCTTTATTGTCGGTAACGGTGCCTTTTAAAATTCCGTCATCCTGTGCGGCCAATTTAAACTGGCAAAACAGAAGAAAAAATATAATAGCGTATAGTTTAAGCATATTTATTGTGGCTAAGCTTTTTTTGCATTATCTTATTGTTCTCTTAACCTTAACCTGTTTTCGAACATAATGCTTTCTTTTGCAACGGGTTGCGAAAGATCATTTTTACCTGTAATCATTTTAGCTGTTGTGCCCGTTAGGTTTATCGATTGTTTTGTTGTCCTATTAATCAGTTGCAAGGCCGCACTTAAGCAACTTTCAGCCGGGTCACCCAAAACAGGATTATCTGCACCCTTCACAGCAACGTCCGGTGGCATGCCTGTAAAATAATCTGACCAGCCATTGGCATTTTGAATCAAAAAACTGCTCAGGTAAACACTGTATTGATCGATGTTGATGCCGAAAAAGCCAATGGGCTTGCCATAGGTTTTCTCTCCAATCAGTTTGACCTCAAAGTAAGGTTTTAAACTGCTGATCAGCATTTCGCTGGCCGATGCGGTATTGCCCGAAACAATAAAATAAACAGCCTGGATAGTCTGTAAATTTCCCTTTTTATTAAACTTATACGTATTACCCGCTATAGTATAATCTACATCAGCCATCGTAGCCATGCGGCCGCTGTAAAGGGTTGTTTTTCCATTCGCATCCAAATAAGGTTGGTGTTTCAATATTTTTGTGCTGCCGTTCTGCATAGATGGGTTAAATACCTCACTGTACATCACTTTACCATTCAGACTGGCTGGTACAATCAAATCAGCTACATATTCTGCAGTTTCAAGATAACCGCCACCGTTGCTTCGGAGATCAATTACCATAACTTTTGGATTGGCTGCTGCAAATTCAGAAAACACCTGGTCCAAAGCTGCTTTACTATTGTTTAGTGAAGGAAACGAAGCCAAAGCCAGGTAAGCTACCGTTGTATTGGCATTGGCAATCATTGTACTGGCAAGCACAGCCGTGTTAGGCGCTACAACGCCCGCAGTACTGCCGGAAATATTTTTTCCCACCTGAAGATTGGAATATTTTGGATTTTCGAAATATACGGGCAACTCGTAAGGTGTACCCGTAGCTGTGTTTATTTTTAGCTGTGAAATATCAAACAGCTCTTTTCTGAAACTGGCGATATCGGAACCTAACCCTGCATATTTTTGCCTCGGATTAAATTCAGCATAGCCGGGCAGTACATCGTTCCATAAATATACCTGTTTGGCGTATAAAAAGATAGAATCGAGCGTCAGCTGGCTTCGCGTACCTGTTGTAGGCGAAATAATCTCATTGGCCTCATCAACAGCAACATTTGCCTTTTTACAGGCAGAAGCTGCCGTCAGCATCAGCGGGAGTAGCGTGATATATAACTTAATGTAACGTTGCATTACAGGCTAGTTAGTAATGGTAATCGCGTCGTCAAAATAATCTGATATTCTACCTGCAGCATAATATTCTCCTGCCGGATAATCATAGCTATACAGATCATAGTTACCGGTGGGTAAATTATCAGGCACTTTTAAGATTAACTGACCTGTTTTAATTTCCTTGATCATCAAGTCGTAAATTTGTTTATTGGCAACATTGCGGATAGAAAATTTATTGATTAGTTCAATCCTGTTTGCACCAGTAAGCACAAACTCCTCCCCGAGTTTTAACGTGAGTTTTATGGCACTTAATTCTACAGGTGTAATGGTTGGACGGCCATTAGCAACACCGAATGAACGTTCTAAAACCACACTTCTCAGCCCTGATACAATCTTCAGTTGATAAATACCATCTGGCACAGTATTATCGACCGTTACGCTGAGTGCGATTGGTGTTATTGTTTCAATTGCAACTTCTCTTTCCGTATTGTTGGCAATATTTACTAAAAAAGCTTTGGTTTGTTCTTTATAGGCAATAATATTATCGCCGGTAACATTAATATTGCTACCTCTGTTTACAAAGTTTTTGGTGTTATAAACCAAAACACCTGATGAAATATTTATTTTGAGCAGTGGCTGATTGATCACCTTTTTAATCAGGTACGTTTTGGTCGTGCCGTTTTGTGCCGTTACCACAAACTTAGTCGTTTCCTCAAAAGCCACACGCTGGCCTGAAGCCGGACTTATACTTGCCCTTTCGGATACCACAATGTTAGGCGTAATGTGATCTGGTACAGCCTGCCCCGACGGCCAGTATATAATCAGGTTTTTTTCATCGATTACGGCTTTAACGGGTTCTCCGTTGGCGTCCTTTACCGTAAAACTCAGAATGTCGGCGTAAGGGTAATCTTCATATTCCTTTTTGCACGCACCGAATATGCTGAACAGGCATAAAATTAAAAGATAATATGAACTGACAGAGAAGCGTTTATATATTGTATTCATAATCAATAATTATTAGATTTGCATTTTTTAAGACCCGCAAATATGGTCTTAGCCAAGACTAATATTTTTAAAACGATTTGGGATTATTCCCTTATTTGGGTTTATTTATGATTTTTAGGGACGATAAGTCGTGTTCTCGTCCCTTTTTCTATTCAATCAAGGATTCCGCGTGATTGATTTATTCCTTATTTTAATCGCTTAGTATGGAAATCAACGGTAGTATTATAGGTACCAGAGGTGGTTACCGCATCAAGCTGAACCACATAAAGCCTGGTAGAACCGGCAATTGTTGAACCGTTACCCACTACAGCATATCTTTGCGCCACAGGTGTAATGGTACGGGTAACCCTATTGTAATTGTACCAGCCCACAGTTGTACTGGTATTGTTGCCCAAAGTACTTATTGCACCCAATGTAACGGAAGAAACATCAGCTAAAGTAATGCCGCTAACATTGGTTACTGATGGAGAATCATAATAACCCAGGTTATTTGTACCTGCAATGGTAATGTTTCCGTTAAAGTTGCTGTCGAAATTAACCTGGTTGCCGGTACTTGCCACCACATTGTTCAGTAAATCGTACCCAACCGGAGTCCATGTAGTAGGTGAAGTTGATGAATTAGTGACCACACCCGCTTCCGTAGCACCTACAGCCAGCGTAGCAGTTGTATTTTGTAAAGCAAGTTTGTTATCGGGTTGAACGGCATCTTTTTTACAGGCAGTTCCTAATATGGCTAAAGTTGCAACAGCGAACGTTAGTTTTAAAAATTTCATTTTCATTTTTTTTAGATTTATGATTTTTGTTATGTAAATGGGAATAATCTCCCCAATCGTTTTTCAAGTGGATAATGGTAAATGGATGTTATTTGCCGGTAACAGTAACTGCCCAGTTCAGGCTAAGCAATGGCCAGGTCCCAAAAGCTGCCGTTGGTGTATACACGCCTGGCGGCACAGTATCAGGAACACGGATCGTAGCTTCGGTACGGGTGTAAGAAACAATGGGCAATAACGTTTTCTGTCCGTTTACCATGATATAAAATTCTTTGAAATCATGTAATATCGTCTGCGAAGAATTGATCTTGAACGTCTCTCCCTGTTTAACGGTAACCGGTCCGTAATTAATTCCAGGCCTGCCATAAACAACTTTTACCGGATATTTCATTTCTGCAGTTAAGGCCTGTACTTTTACCCTCACCTTATAAGTTCCGGTATCCAGAGTTTGCGGAACCTGTAAATAACCATAAGTATAAGTTTTAACAGCACCGATCATGGCTACTGATACGCCTGGTGTACCCAGTGCCGAACTAGGCGCCAACTCATATTCCTTATTGGTTTTATCAACCAGGTAGGCCTTAATCTTTTTAACATCAGCGATATTAAAATTACCTTGCACCCGTACATCATACGTGCCAATTGCCATGGTATAGGTGTTGGTGGCTGTGGATAGTTCAGTGAGTGCCAACGGAGAAATCTGATTAAGTTTAATGATCAGTTTGTAGGTAGAAGTACTCTGATCGGCTGCAATGACGGTATATGTTTTTTGGGCATCCAAAACCGCCACCGGAGCGGGCGTTTCACTCAACTTAGCCCCTGCCGAAAGTTTGATAACCGGCTCTATCACGTCCAGTTCGTAGTAATAGGGTAAATAGAGCGTTATGGTTTTGTCGGTCTCATCAATGGCACCGAAAATATCTCCGTCGGATACGGCAACTTTAAACTCGGTGATTTTATTTGCAGGGATGGGCTCCAGACCTATTGTTTTTTTGCAGGCGGCAAGCGTGGCAACGGTTAATGCGATACAAAGCAATTGCATTAGTTTATTCTTCATTTTAATATGGATATTGATGACGTGTGTGTTTATTTAATTTCGAATTTTGTACTTCCCTTTGGCACCATTACAAATTCGAAAGTGAAATACATGTGTGGCGTGTTTCTAAACCATTTATCTGCAGTAAAGGCATCTTTATAACAGCTGATCATTTTGATCTTCGCATAATCGCCTTTGGCTGTACGGACAACAACGGTTCGTTTCTCGGGCATAGCATAAGCAATATGCTGTTTGTTGTAACTTCCGTCCCCTCTCCTGGTACCGCCAAAATCATATAGGTACCATCCCGTTCCTTCACCAAAATCACCTTCATCGTCTGTACCAATGCTTTTACTGATGCTTAACGTAGCATCTGCCGGCACATCGGTAACCTCCTCAAAAGGCTTTTGCAATATGGCAATCGCCCCCGTACCTGTACTTCCTGCGCCTAAACTACTTGAAGACTGACCATTATTACTACTTAAAAAACTGTTGTAAAGTCCATTAAAGCCAATATCCCAACGGTTGGTTTTGGCATACAATAAAGGAACAACGGCCCTGGTTTCTAAACTGAACAAAACAGCTGTTGGCGCTACCGTTGGATTCGCATCATCCGTTTCTACGGCTAAATTTTCTATCCGCTGCAGTTTATAATACGGTGTGCCGCCTTCGGTATGGGTTGGCAGTTCTTTTTCCGGCCCAGGCGAAACGATTGCTTCTTTCTTGCAACCGGTAAAAAGTAAACCCCATACTAAACAGGCTGAAGCCCATTTAAGACAATTTTTGTTTATGTTAATCGCTGTATTCATCTTCTATCCGGTCTGTAAATTTTTGCTTCCATCCTCCTGCACGTAATACCTGAAGGTATAATAAGGTGCAGGCCAGTTTAAATCGGTAACACTTGGCGGATTGCCCTTATAGGCATTAATTAACTGGAGTTTGGCATATTTGCCATCGGGCAGCCTGATGGCGTAGGTACGGTTGGGAATGGCCTGCATAATATGCGTATTGAGGCTGTAAAAAAACCACCCATTGGAGCTGGATGATGATGCCCAACCGATTTTAGTTAAATCGCTGGTATCAAAAGCCTCGTCAGTTGGCGCCTGGACTACTGCATCATAACTTTGTTCCAACATGATCACAGCACTATTGGCCATTCCGCCAAAACCAGGGTTATATGGATAAGCTTTATCGTTTACATAAACCTCACTGTTGTATGGCCCTGTAAAAGCTAAATCCCAATCTTTTGTTTTTAACCATTGTAATGTATCAGCTGCATTGCGGATCCAGATCTGTTTCTGATCCCTCAATCGGAAAAGAAAAGTATGAAAAGGCCGGACTGCTTTACCGGGAGTCCCACTAGCCATTGCCGCCTGCGTATCGCCAGCCAGATCGGTAATCACGATGCTTTTACCATCCTGTAAAATATTATTTTGGTCTATTTCATCTTTCTTGCAGGAAGCGAAGGCCCCTGTCAAAAGCAACAGGCCTACCGCAAGCATGTTTTTGCCAACCTTATATGGATATCGTTTATTTTTCATCAGCGTTATTATTTTTAATCATTCTAAATAAGAACACTACAAACATCCCAATTAAGCTTCAGAATTGGTTTGTGCAATCCGTATTTTAATTTGTGCAATCCGTATTTTATTTTGTTCAAAACGTATTTTTTCCATCCCTCTTTTGCTCAAATCGACAGAAAAACCTCAAGAAAATAACAGACAAACATCTTAATACCAATTACTTAAATACAAAAATCCTTTACTTTTTTTTTAAAAAATGTTTAATTCAGTTTTACTCAATTTCAATTTGAGACACTTGTATTTAGATTAATTAAACACTTTTTTTGTCTCATCAAGTAGCAGGTTTAAGCATGAAAAAATATTACGCCACACTTCTCATCATTTATTTCTCAATTGGTCTGCAAGCAGTTAAGGCGCAGGCCAGGCGTATCATTACCTTAAGCAGCGCCATTAGCGAAACAGTATACGCTTTAGGGTATGGCAAGTATTTGGTGGCGACAGACGTGACCAGCGTATGGCCCGAAGCAGTTAACCGGTTGCCGAAAGTAAGCAGGAACAGGTCGTTTTCGGTTGAAGCCATTATGGCCTATCGGCCAGATGTTGTGCTGGTTCCCGAAGGGGATTTTTCAAAAGAAAACCTCTACCAGTTTAAATCATTAGGCATCCGCGTAATTCCCGTCCTCCAGGAATTTTCGGTTGATGGTGCAACCAAATTCATCAGGCAGGTTGCTGCAGCCATTGGCGATAAAGCCCGGGGTGAACAACTTGCACAGCAGACCACATTGCGAATCCGTAATACATTGAGTCAATTAAAAAAGGGCATTAAGGTTCCTAAAGTGTTATTTATTTATGCGCGCGGTGTAGGCACCATGAATGTGGCCGGAAAAGGGAGCAGCATAGACGCACTCATCAAGCTGGCCGGTGGCAAAAATGCGATACAGGAGTTTAGCGATTTTAAACCTTATACCACAGAGGCGCTGATTAAAAGCAATCCAGATGTGATTCTGATGTTTGATTTTGGTTTAAAGAGTTTAGGTGGAAAGGAATCTTTTTTAAATTTCCCTGGTGTAGCTTATACCAACGCCGGAAAAAACAAAAGGATTGTGGAGATGAATGGTCCATTGCTCATCAATTTTAGCAATCGTTTACCTGAAGCCATTAAAGCCTTAAACAGCCAGATTTTCCAATGAGACGGTTATCAATATATACATTACTCAGCGCAGGCTTACTGGTTTCCATCTGTTTTTCCCTTGCTTCAGGCGCCATGCGCATTCCGATAAAAGAAGTGATCGACACGCTGACCCATAACCTGGGATTTACGCTGTTTGGAAATACCGGTCATGGCATCAACCAAAGCGTAATTATGATGATCAGGTTACCACGTACCTTGTTGGGTATATTGGTTGGTGCTGCACTGGGCATTTCAGGGGCAGCCATACAGGGTATATTCAGGAATCCACTGGCTGAGCCGGGCCTGGTGGGTATATCTGCAGGTGCATCTTTAATGGCAGTACTGATTATTGCTTTTGAAACCTTTTTATTTTCTGGTTTAAGCCAGCTTTTAGGTTATTATCTATTGGCTTTTGGTGCTTTTGCCGGCGCAGGAATTACGGCTATGCTGGTGTACAACCTTTCGAAGGTTAACGGACAGGCCAATGTTCCGACCATGTTGCTGGCCGGTATTGCAATTAATGCCATGGCAGGTGCATTAACCGGATTGGTTACCTACCTGGCCGATGAGCAGAAGCTGAGGAGTATTACTTTCTGGATGATGGGTAGCCTGGGCGGTGCCACCTGGCAAAATGTAGGTTGTTTGTTTCCTTTCGTAGGTATTGCCGTGTTTGGCCTCCCGTTTTTAGCCAAAGGTTTAAATTTGTTTGCCATTGGCGAAAACCAGGTTGAGCTGATCGGCCTGAACCCCCACCGCATCAAAATCCTGGTCGTGGTAATGGCCACCATGGCCGTAGGTGCTTCGGTTGCCGTTTCGGGCATGATCGGATTTATCGGTTTACTTATCCCCCACCTTACACGTTTAATTGGCGGTGTAGACCACCGTTTTGTACTTCCGGTTTCAGCATTAATGGGCGCGTTGGTACTCACCGTGGCAGATCTGGTTTCGAGATTAATCGTAAAGCCTATCGAATTGCCAATAGGCGTGGTTACTGCCCTGATGGGTAGTCCCGTTTTCCTATACATCCTCATTAAAGACAAAAAGAAATTAGTTAATTAATTACCGGTTTATGCTTCGAGTAGAATCCATTACCTATAAACTGAACAAGAGGCCCCTCTTAAAAGACATATCGTTTAGCATCAGGCCGGGCGAAATGGTTGCGCTTTTAGGATCGAACGGTGCCGGAAAGTCTACCCTGATGCGCTTACTTTCCGGTGAGCGGAAACCCGATAGCGGGCGCATTATGCTATATGGAGATGATCTTCGGGATTATAAGCGAAAGATACTGGCCACCAAAAGGGCTTACCTGCAACAGCACAATCCGGTTACTATGGCTTTTAGCGTCAAAGAAGTAGTAATGATGGGGAGGTATGGCTTTAAAGGCCTACCATCTGCAAAAAACGACGAGACTGCGGTATTAGAAACGATGGAACTCTGCGGATTGCTTGATTTTGCAGACCGCTCGATGCTTAGCCTTTCAGGTGGCGAGCAGCAAAGGGTACACCTGGCCAGGGTTTTGACTCAACTGTGGGATAACCCGGATGCTGTATTGCTTTTAGATGAGCCGACCAACAATATGGACTTGCAGTTTCAGCATCAAACCCTGTCTATCGCTGCTGCGATGGCTAAAAAAGGTTATATGATTATTGTGGTACTGCACGATGTTAACCTTGCTGCCCAATATGCCAGCCGGCTGATCATTTTAAAAGATGGCCGCAAATGGTGGGATGGTACACCTGCGCAGGTGCTTACACCGCAGCACATTTATACGGCATTCGGTATTCACGCCCAGGCATATACAGATCAAAGCAGTTTAAAAACAGTTATTGTACCTAAAGAAATTAAACTTGATGCCGCAAAGTTCAATTCTAACCTGCAAGCTGCAGGGCAGCCCATTTATAATTTGGCAAATACCAGTATCGATGAATTGGCTACAATCCAATCTGTGCACGTGTAAATCCTTGCTCCTATAAAAAATAAAAACGACTTAACACCATTCAAAAGCTTCAATCTAATTACCTATTTTGCCAATAGTGCTATCCTGATAGCAACATTTTGAAAACGGCATTTCTGCATCCACTATTTCTTTTATAAAAACTAAGCCAGGCCATTGGTATTACCGGTACAAAAAGTAAGAATACGGGGCCCAGCTTATCGAATCAGAGCCGCAAATCGCTAGGTAAAATCCCATAATACTTTTTAAAAGCATTGGTGAAACTGGCTTGATGTTTAAAGCCGATATTTACGCCTACTTCGTACATGTTTTTTCCTTCCTCTAAAATCAACCTTTTGGCTTCCTCCATCCTCAGGCGGGTCACAAAATCGTAAATGGTACTGCCAAAATATTTTTTAAAGCCCGTTCTCAATTTAAATTCGTTCAGCAATATCATCTTTGAAAGTTGCTTATGGGTTGGCGGATTGATATAATCGCGCTCCAGAATTTCCCGGGCTTCTTCCAGCTTTGGAATATCGCGATCAAGCAGCGGTTCCCGGCCGCCCTGCAGGTGCTGACTAAATTGCTCCAGCTGATACACAATCAGCTCGGTAATGCGTGCATCAGTAAACAAACGTTTCAATTCTCCGTCCTGCCTGCAGGTAATAATGGCATCAATCGCCCTGTACATTTCGGGCGTCATAAAAAGATCCTGGTCCGCAAAAGAGGTTGATATTCCCTTTTCCATTTCCTGTACAAACTGTTCATGTAAGGGAGAATACAGATCAACCAGGCGGAGGTAATAATCTTTAGAAAGAACAATCAAAAAATATACAAACTCTGCATCCGGTTTCACATCATAAGCTTCTTTTGCAGAGGGGATATATCTGATGTTATGTCTGCTCAATCCATATTTAGCTGATGGATTACCTATTCCCGAAGTATTTTTGCGGCTAAAGATAAACTGACAGGTGATGGCCTCTCCTTCTACTTCAGTGAGGATGCGGGCCGGACCATTAAATTTCATCTCGGCGTGCACCAGGAACAGGCCATTGGTAGATAGCTGATAGTTTTTGATGGCTACAGGAGCATCCTTAATGGCTATTGATTTTTCTGACAATCGATGATCAGGCACATACCGATCTGGAATTTCCTCGCTAAACAGAAAATCTTTTTGATGTGCTAGTCTTGCCTTTACAATCATTTCAGGTCGGTTATCATTTAATCACTTACCATACAAATATAATATTATTATTTATATTAATTCTAAATAAGGATGATTATTAATGATCAGCTATTTGAGAAAACAATGCTAAACTGTCAGGTAATCGTTTATTGATTGGCCTTACAGCGTGCTGAACGGGCCTTCGGCTTAAGGGTGCCAACCTGAAATAAACCTGGACAAAATTACCTAAAGGCGTTTATTTAGTGATCTTTTAATAAGATATAGGAAGATGGACTCAGCAGGATATTAAAATAACATCTGTGTAAAACAGCCATTCTATTATTCGCATTAACAGAAGTATAATGAATTTCGGCAAAAGGCCTGAAGGATAAAAAATTCCTATCTAAAAAAGAGCGCTGATTTAGATAGGAAAGAGAGATAATTTAAACCTGATGAGTTAATAGGTAGATGTTAGTATGGTGATCAATCTCAAGATGAAAATGATACATAAAATTGAGGCATTTTTCTTTAGGTTAAACTAAGATCGCATTCTGCACTCATTTTTAGCACTAACTTACATAGATCGGTGTATTTTCGTTATGGATAGGTAAAATTGGTAATCGAATCCACGGCTGCTAATCAAAATACCCCGCCATTTCTACCGGTATTTCATACCATTTATGTTGCCGGCTTTCGAACAAATCAAATAAATATCAATTAAACTGGCTTTCATCTACTCCCTTCAATTTTTATGGTTAATGCAGTTAGGAATTCTATTAATTACGAAAGCTGAAAGGGTCCCTGACATACAATAATGTAATTTTCATCATATAAATTACATCTAAAGAAGAAAATTCAAGGTAATACAGGATAAATTTTCTATTTTCAGAGCGAAAAGGTGTAATTTCGTTATATATGCAAAAGGAGTTTAACAAATGATTAGGTGTATAGCCATTGATGACCAGCAAAACTCGATATTGGGTCTTGAAAAATATATAGCAGATACGCCAAATATGGAACTCCTGGCTAGCTACACCGATCCGATGGCAGCTTTGAGCGAACTCAAAAATATCGATCTGGTAGATGTAATCTTTATGGACATTGAAATGCCACAGCTTTCAGGCATTGAACTTTCTAAAGCAATCCGCTCCAAAACCCGAAAACTGATTTTTACTACCTCGCATGCGGAATATGCCTATGAAGCTTTCGAAGCAGAGGCAGATGCTTATCTGCTCAAACCTTACGGATATGCTAAATTTGCCTTAACGCTAAACCGTGTTTTTGGAGAGGAGATAGAAGATTTTGCGCAGGAATCCTACTTCTTCGTCAAGAATAAATCTGAAGCACATAAAGCTGTTTTAGTACGATATGCAGACATTATAGCGTTTGAAAGTTTTCACAACTACATCAAAATCCATACAACAGAAAAAGTGATTATTGCTTATTTAAGCCTGAAAGATGTTAAAGAACAGCTAAATATAGAAAAAGGCTTTATTCAATTGCACAGAGGTTATATTATTTCCATCAATCATATCTCACATGTTGAAGGTACAAGGATCACACTTTCGAACGAAACGAGCTTTACCGTTGGCGATCTGTACTATAATGATTTCCGTGATTTTTTTGCTGATAAACTGGTAACCAGCAAACGAAGCAAATAAGGTTTTCGTATCACATAACGTACAGGGCACGAATGACGAGATCAGGAAGAAGGAGTTATATCATAAAAACTTCATCACTTTTATGATATAACCCCTCTTTTAGGCGGTAAATTATTTTGCGCTGTTTTTTTTATCGGTTACTTCAGCTCTGATTTCCTGGGCCAGAACTTTTAAGTCTTGCATGGCTTTACGTACGCGTGTACCAGCAGCTGCATTACCGCCATCATAAAATTTGGTTACGTCTGCTTCAACTGAAGAGATTAAATCTTGCACTTTTTTAAATTTGTCCATAATTTTCTTTTATAAGGATGATCTACATCCATTAGTTAAATAATATCACTTTCCGCTAGCAATAAACGGGCCGCAAAACTATTGTTTTTATAAGTTAAACTAACGTTTTTGCTACATCATTAGTACAAACTACCTCAAAAAAACAGTACAGTAACGAAGTATGGTAACAGAAATAGCTGCCTGAACGTGCAAAAGCTTCCTCATTTTTAACGCTTTAAGCGTAGTGCCCGCTATCGTCAAAAAAATTAAAATCGAGCCATTTAATTTTGTAATTATGTCTTATCTTGGTTGGAAATATGCAGTCGTTAAATCTTCTCATTTGCACCACTTGTTTATTACTACTTACCTTCTCCATACATCTCTTTTTTGCGAAAAAGGGGAATAGGTTTTTAAACTTATTGCTTTCCCTTGTATTTTTCGCACGGTTCGGACAGATCTTCACCTCGTTGCTTTTCAAAGCTGGTCAACCCGAGGCTTTGGCCATCTTCCATCAAACGTTTACACCGTTTTATTATGCTGCCCCAGCTTGTTTTTATTTATACGTTACAGGCTTTCTTCAGCACCGTAAACGGTTAAAAAAAATGGAATGGCTTCATTTTATACCAGCTTTACTGGCCGTTATCCATGTTATCCCCTGGCATCTTTCCGTTATGCCTGATTGGAATTTGGTGGGAACACAGTTAGCCCAGAAAGGATACTTCTTTTTAAATGTAAAAACGGGGCTTTTTCCGCCATACTTCCATTATATATTTCGGCCATTAATGGTCATTTGTTATTTATGTGCCAGTTGGATTGCGGTCATCCGCCTCAAAAACAAACCTCAACAGTTCTTCGATAGCGAAGGCAGAAAATGGATCATCTTTTTTCTAAGAATCGGAACTTTTTTTCAGGTGTTTGGTCTGGCACCCTTTATGTTAAAATACTTGAATATACCGTATGTTAATACCTATTTTATCGTATTAAACTGTTTGGCCCTGCTGCTTATTTTGTGGTATACGCTTCACAAGCCTTATATTTTTTATGGCTATTTGCTGGTGGCGGTAAACTGGACTAAAAAACCTGAAGCCGGGGAAAACAGCACTGATGACCTACTAGTTCCTTTAAAAACAGAAAATCTGATACCTAGCCCTTCAAAAGCTAAAAAGTTTAACCTTTTAGATGAGCAGTTGGCAGACTATGCCCTCGCCATGAAAGAAATAATGGAAAGGGAGCAGCTCTACCTCCTTCACGATTTTCAGATTATGGACCTGGCGGCAAAACTTAACCTGCCGATCCATCACTGTTCTTTTGTAATCAACAAACACATCGGCAAAAATTTCCGCGATTGGATAAACGGTTACCGGATTGATCATTTTTTGAAACAATATCCCCTGAAATCAGATAAAATAACCATCGAAGCCATGGCATCAGAAGCTGGCTTTAAAAGCCACGCCACTTTTTATAATGCATTTAAAAAGGAAACAGGATTAATGCCAACTGCCTATTTTGCACAGGAAATGAGTTATTAACCCGTCAAATAACCATTTTGTAGTCTAACTATCGTATCGTTAGAGATGACAAAACACCTCATTCGTGAGTGTAGACCATAAACAGGATACCTTTGATTCAGGAATATTACAGGTGTATATCATTTCAATTGAATATGCTGGTACTATAATATTCTGTAATCAATATTAGTTTCATATGCACCACTCAACATCTTATTTACGTCCCCTCTTTAATTATCTTGAGCAATTTTGTCCTTTATCCAATGTGATCAAAGCCCAACATGAAAGATCCTGTAAGCTTATCCATGTAAAGAAAAATAAATATATTCTTTCTCCACTGGATAGTAATGCTTCTCTATATTTTTTGATAAGCGGGGTTGTACGTGGTTTTGTCCGCGATGGTAAAAAAGATATCAGTACCTGGTTCAGTTTAGGGAATGAATTAATAAGCGCTATACGTCACCCCGACCAGCAGTCTGGTCCTTCTATAGAATATCTTCAGGCCCTTGAAGACTGCAAGCTCATCTGTATTCCATACGCTTTAATGGATTTCCTGTACAATAACTATCCTGAGACTAACCTGATCGGCAGAAAGCTGATGGAACGGCATCATTATGCGGCCTCAGAGCGCGCAATACTGTCGCGCATTCCCAAAGCTACCGGCAGATACCGCAAACTTCAGGAGAGTGGCCTCGATATCGACCGAATACCACAGCGTTACCTGGCCAGTTACCTGGGGGTACGTGGAGAAACCATGAGCAGAATAAGAAGTAAGATTTTGGAACCAAATTATTAAAACGCACCCAAGTATTCCGGCAAACTTATAGCTAAACGCCAATGCTTTCAATATATAGTTCACAGATCCTGGTTTTCGGTAAAGGAGTATATTTTTTTAGCAATGAATATCAGGAGTGGTCACAGGAGCATGCAGGTTACCCGACATAAGGTATACGAAGATAAAAATAGCACGCTTTCAGCTTCTTTTGCTAAATTTGCAGCAATGATTTTATATAAAACCAACGAAGAAGTAGAACTGATGCAGATTAGCGCACTATTGGTGAGCGATACCCTTGCAGAAGTAGCTAAAATATTAAAGCCTGGCATCACCACCCTCGAAATAGACCGGTTAGCCAACGAATTTATTATGGATAATGGTGCTGTTCCATCCTTTTACAATTACAATGGCTTTCCTTTTCATATTATCACCTCGGTAAATGATGTAGTGGTACATGGTTTCCCTAGCAAGGATGAATTGAAAGATGGTGATATTATTTCAGTAGATGTTGGCACCATTAAAAACGGTTTTCACGGCGATCATGCTTATACTTTCATCATAGGCGAAGTGTCGCCCGAAATACTAAATCTGGTAAAAACAACCAAAGAGTCGCTTTTTCTGGGGATTAAGGAAGCTGTTGTGGGCAAACGCATCGGAGATATCAGTGCAGCCATCCAAAGCCATAACGAAAAGCAGGGATACGGCGTGGTAAGAGACCTGGTTGGCCACGGTTTGGGCAAAGAGATGCACGAAGATCCACAGGTGCCGAACTATGGCAGAAGAGGTACCGGTTTACTTTTAAGGGAAAATCTGGTGATGGCCATTGAACCGATGATCAATATGGGAAAAAAGGATGTTTTTCTGGATGAAGATGGCTGGACGATCAGGACGGCAGACGGAAGTATGTCTGTCCATTTTGAACACGACGTTTGTGTTAAAAAAGGCGAGGCACTTATTCTTTCCAATTATGCACCTATTGAGGCCGCAGAAAAGCGAAACAGCAACCTGAACACTTCTTATTATTAATATAGCAGAAAACGCAAGGAACTCTGAAGATTATCAGAATCCTTGCGTTTATTTGTTTCTTTAGAATCTGTGATTTAGAAACTATTCTTTTTCGGTTCCCGATTTGGTAGCCACCGGTTTTTTCTTTCTGAAAATAGGAAAAGTCATCGGACTTCTGGCCGGGCGCTCGTCGCCAAGCAATACACCCCATTGTTTAAATGATTCGGTACGATCGAATATAATTTTAAGCACGGCCACAATAGGCAAGGCCAGGAACATCCCGGAAATCCCGGCTATACTGCCGCCTATAAATACCCCGATAATTGCAAACAAAGCATTTATCTTCACCTTCGAGCCTACAATACGCGGCATCAGGATATTATTATCCAGAAACTGAACAAAAGCAATTACACCTAAAACGGTAAGTACCGGCCATAACTCCTGCGATGAAGTAAGCGTTAACAGTACACCGATGACGTTACCGATTAAGGCACCCACATAAGGGATCAGGTTTAATATCGCGAAAATTACCCCGATTAGCAGGGCATGTTTAATACCGATTAACATCAATATCCCCCCCAATAAAATGGTCATATAGGTAATCTGAATTAACAGTCCGATCAGATAACTTTTAATAATCGATTCGGTTTCATAAATGGCTTCTTTAACTTTCGGGTGGTCATCCGCTTTAAACCACATAAAGATAAAACGCAAAATAATGTCTTTATAAAAAAGCATCAGGTAGATATAAATAGGCAACAAACCGATAAACACGAATATACCACTCAGGGTAACAGCAGCACCACCTGCCATTGATGTCCCCATGTTCATCAGGTCATCGCTTTTGGCCTGAATAAAGGCTTTTTGCTGTTTATCATTGTAATGGGTAATGCGACTGATCCAATCGCTTAACGAATTGATATGTTGTGTTACATTGGCCTTTATCTGCGGAAAATCTTTAACCAAAATTCCAATCTGGTTGGAGAAAAACCAAATAATCAAAGCCACAAACAGGGCCACCAGCAAAATGGGTAAAATGATGGCTAACGATTCCGGCACTTTTTTTCTTTTTAAAAAGCGGTATACGGGTAGCAGCATAATGCTGATGAAAAAAGCCATCAATATTGGCATGATGATGTCTCGTCCGATCACCATCACCGCTGCAATGGCCATCAGGCCCAGTAATTCTATTGATCGTTTTACGGTTAGGGGTAATTTATTCGTCATAAAAAGCTTATTCTGATTTGAGATTTAAACACCGTCCGGTTTGAAATGTTTTGAATAATTGCTTTGCGTGTGGGGTTTAGCATTTGGCGGCGAGAATTATTTTAAAGTTGGAAGCGTGGAGTTGCGAGACAATTAACCGGTTAACCAATTAAGCAGTTAACCCTAATTAAAAAAATTACTTCCCGTACACCATATCCCCATAGATTAGCCTTATTTTTGCAGCTTCAATACCCGATATGAACAATCAAGATACCATTATTGCTTTATCTACTCCTTCAGGTTCCGGCGCCATCGGCGTAATCCGTTTATCCGGTCCGGATGCTATTTCATTGACCAATGCCGTATTTGCCGGAAAAGATTTAGAAAAGCAGGCCTCGCATACTTTACATTTTGGCCTGGTTAAAGATGGCGATCATATTGTGGATGAGGTGGTGGCAGGTTTGTTTGTTGCCCCAAAATCTTATACAAAAGAAAATGTAGTCGAAATATCCTGCCATGGGTCTAACTACATTATCCAACAGATTATTAATCTGCTGATCAGCAAAGGTGCCCGGGCAGCCAAACCGGGTGAATTTACCTTACGTGCCTTTTTAAATGGTGCTTTCGACCTGAGTCAGGCAGAAGCAGTCGCCGATTTAATTGCCTCCAACTCCAGGGCATCGCATGATGTGGCCATGCAGCAGATGCGCGGCGGTTTCGCCAATGAATTAAAGGGCCTGCGTGAACAGCTGATCCATTTTGCTTCGATGATTGAGCTCGAACTCGATTTTGCTGAGGAAGATGTAGAATTTGCCAACCGCGAACAGCTTAAAAGCCTGGTAAACAAAATCAATTACGTTTTGCAACGCCTAATTTCATCTTTTGAAATGGGAAATGTGATCAAAAACGGCGTGCCCATTGTTATTGCGGGTAAACCGAATGTGGGTAAATCTACCCTGTTAAATGCCCTTTTAAATGAAGAACGTGCCATTGTTTCGGATATTGCCGGTACCACACGCGATACGATTGAAGATGAACTAACCATTGGCGGGGTAGTTTTCCGTTTTATCGATACGGCGGGAATACGTGATACGGCCGATATTATTGAAGCTTTGGGTGTAGAACGTACGCTGGAGAAAATGAAACAGGCCAAACTGATCATTTATATGGCCGATGCTACTCAAAGCATTGATGAAATTGAAGAGCAGATCCGCGGTTTAGCACAATTGGGCATCCCCTATTTAATTCTGGTCAATAAAGCCGAACTCCTTAGCGATATGCAGCGTAAAGCTTTAGAAGCGTTAAATGTGGTTTTTACTACAGCTAAAGAGAAACAGGGTATTGATGAACTCAAAACCACCTTACTGGAACAGGTTAACCTGCACCATATCAATACCAGCGAAACTTTGGTCACCAATATCCGCCATGTAGAAGCTTTAAAACAAACCGAACAGGCACTGCAAAGGGTTTTGGCTAATGTCGATAATCCGGTAACCTCTGATTTTTTAGCCATGGATATTAAACAGGCCCTGCATTACCTTGGTGAAATTACCGGTACCGTAACTACTGATGATTTGCTGGAGAATATTTTTACCAAGTTTTGTATCGGCAAATAATCGATTAAAACAAAACAATACAAACATTTCAAAAACAGCAGCTTAAGTAATTTTTACTTTTGTTAAAATTAAGCAGGATTTGATTTGTTTTGGTCGGTTTTGTCCCCCATTTGTCCCTCAAAACCGAGCTCAAAACATTTTTTTTAACACGGAGAATTAACTTCGCTTAAGGTATCTTAATGCATCTTATTGTATCTAAATGTACTTATAGCACCTTAAATGTGGTGTTCTCCCCAAACTAAAATATTATGAGTTCAAATCTTAAAATTAGGAGGATTTGCCAGCATTGTGGGCATGAATTTATTGCCAGAACTACAGTAACCAGGTATTGTGGCAAAACTTGCGCGAAAAAAGTGTATAAATTACGGGGGAGAAAACTACCGATGAACGATTCCCCGTCAGAATCCCAAAATTTTGTTTCCTCCCCAATTAGTACTTCAGACAACTATTTCGAACTGAAAACCTTGGATTACCTCACAGTAAAAGAGTCAGCTAATTTGCTTAAATGTGATCCTAGGACGGTCTACAACATGATATCCGTTGGCAAGCTCAAAGCAATAAATCTCGCTGAACGAAAAATCAGGATTCTTAAAAGATCTATCGATGCTCTATTTGACGAGCCAGTAAATATTGATGAGGTTCGCAACCGAAAATAGGCTAATTAATAAATGTCCGCCCTCTTAAAGGATCTTAAATAAAGATATTCAACACTTTATTATTCCTTTTAATTTTTCTTAGTGTAGCTTAAAACTGCAGTTACAAAACTCGGATTTTGTTCAGTGCGCTTCACGGTCCCAAGTACTTTATAGTAATTTTCATTAACTACCACACTGCCCACGACCATTTTTTCTACATAGATCCAATGTAGGGTCGCGGTGTAATAATCGTATCCACTGATAAAAAACTGTGCTTGTTCCAGATGGGTATCGATACCGTTTAAAACACCCCAAGATGGTGTTAGAAAAACGCCTTGCAAATAAGCCGGAGAGTAAGCTTGGAATGCGATTTGGACATTAAATTCTAACCTATCTGGATATGTACCGGTAAAGTTATTGAATTCAAATTGATAACTATGGTAGCCACTTCCCCAATTTGCGGGTACACCTGAAGTTTGGTCATAATTTGATGCGGCGCCTGCATCTGACGATACTGGAATATTTACAGCAAATTCTTTATTCAAGAGAGCCTCTTGTTTCGCAACAAATTGCCTATATTCCTTCATCGTATTGAAATGATGAGTTATTTTCTGGATTCCTTTTTCTTCGATAGCTGGTTCTTCAATATCTAATGATTCTTTAGAACATGCTGTCAGTAACGAAAATAGAATGAGTAAAATTGAGAGATAAGTGTTAATTTTCATGATTTTAGTTATTTAGATAATATCATTAAATATATTATAAATAATTGACATCATTAGCTATAATAAAATATTTACTTCTTTTCATAAAATACTACAGTACTGATAAGCAAATCAATCATTTAAACGGATAATGTTAGATTGTTCGTCAATAATATATATATATTTGAATTTAGAAATCAAATAATGACATCACCCGCTAAATTTTGCTTTTCTTGTATTCTAATAGCGAGCATTTTAATAACGTCGCAAAAATCAGCATATAGTCAGCTTAGAAAAATCAGTGTTGACCTTAAAGCGGAAACAGCCGCTGGAAAGAAATTGCCCTCGTTCAATAAACAAATACAGATCGTATATTATTTGAAATACGCATTAATTGAGGTTCCGGTAATTTCTATGACTAAGGAATTTCAAGCTAGTGATGGATCAAATTCATTCAAAGAAACCGCTTCCAGAGACAGTACGGGTACAGCATATTACGTCTATCGAATTGGTTCAGCTCAAGGATTGGCTTATGATTCATTAAGTCAAAAAAAAGGCAAAGTCTTTTCTGTTGATTCATTATTACAAAAAGAGGCATTTGCAGGTGCCAATTTTCATAATTCAAATACTGACAGTCTCATCAGCTCCATTGCCCTAAGCGATCAATATGCTTCTGGAACTGAAACCTATTTACGTAACTCAGATCTTGTGAAAGATAGTAAAGACACGCTTATTTTATACTATACACATCACCTTCATGGAATACCATATTCCCTTTCACCAACAATCGACAGCCCGCAAAAAGGTAAAGTTTTCAAAATAGAGTATATGTACCTGGCAGGCAAGAGGGATCCTGAAAAATCCTGGCTACAAAAGATGAAAGCTGTTTTTGAAATAAAAGAAAGCAAGGTTCTGGACAAGGATCTGCTTAAGTATTTTAAGAAATTTATTGAGCAATACAAATAAGTGTAACCTTAAAAAAGTTGATCATATCTTTTAATGATTTCAGACAGGAAGTGTGCTTTTTACTTTTTAAAGATATAGACCGGTTTAATTGCTTTATACGTGTTATCAACCATTTTAAATAAATAAAGTCCGCCATGCATTTGAATCCTGTAACTAGCCCTTGCCTTTACTTTCTTATTCGGGTCCATTAAATCTGATATTTCAATAATTGGAGGCAGATAAGGCTCTACTACTTTTTTAAAATTATTACTGTCTTTATATCTATTCAAAGTATCAACCTCAGAAATGTTTGAAGTGTAGATTAGAATGGGCCTTCCTTTGGAGGTATACCCATAACTAATAGGAAGTTTGCTGCCACCATCAAAATCAAAATAATCAATATTTAGATAAAAACTTTGTCTTGACCCCTCTGGTGCATCTTTAGTTAGATTAACACCCGAAATTATTAAATAACCTAACCCCGAACGATACAAACTGTCTGAGATCATCTTTTCTTCAGAAAAATCATCAATAATTTTAACTAGCGTTTTGTCCCTAATCACAACCTCATTTATTTCAAAAAGCCTCTGATCTTGAGCTATACATACATTCGCCAAGAAAATTAAAAAATAATTGAATATTAAAAATTTCATAAATTGCATTTGAAAAGCGGAACTTATTATATCTGATTATTGGCTTTTAGCATTAGAAATATTTTTTTAAACTTTAACTCAAGATGTTTCGAGCCAAAATATCTTTTTAATATATAACGTAACAGGTTGCTAATAAGTTGCCGGTCGCTTCAACATTGTAAGCCGAAGAATAGACTGGCCCATATTGTGGAAGATAACTACCTATTGCACCATTTCCTATTACAAAATGTTTTATCGTTGGGTATGCAAGCGCCAAAGCATTGTCATCAGAACTCACCATAAAGTTGGTCACACCATCAGTCCCATCTGACCTACTTGGTGTATGGGTATGTACCGATGCCCTTACCGGAATAAAATACTTACCTGCAGCATGTACCATTCCTGCATAGTTTTCTGTGGGCGGTCCATTGACATCCGAAAAAGGATAATATAAAACGCCGTCATGATTATACAGACCACTAACAGCTCCTCCACTAATGGTAACTACATCGGTCACAATCAATTTATAGTCTTGCGTAACATAGCCAAAAACTTCATTATCTGGGAAATCATTCCAAATATTATTTAATCCTGCACATTTATCAGAATATTCATATAAGGGCTTTGAGCCTAAATATGCCCAAAAAGGCATGGTCGCTTCAACATTCTCAAAGCCGCTCGAGCCACCGCCTCCACTACCGCCACCCGAACTATTGCAACTTCCAGAAATATTTATGTTAATTAAATGAATAGATGTAATGCAATTGGAATTTGTTTGTTGCATCAATTGTAATGCGGATGAAACCGCACTATATACAACTCCTTCTGATAGATTATCAGCTTCTATAAAAATAAAAATATTGTTGTAATATACAGTTGCACCATCAGGTAAAAAATTAGCCAAAGTTGGCAAAAAAATATTTTGTATTTGATCAGTAGTAGTCCAGCCCATGCCTTGGCAAGCACCAATATTAGCCTCCCACATATAACTTCCTGATAGACTATAATAACATGTATTTTGCCCACGTGCACTTGTTGATGTTTTACGATCAACTTTACGTGCTTTTAAATAATCACCCCTCTTAACGTGATTTGAAATTAGCATTTCTTTTTTGGACACTTTATCATGTAATTGTTCATTTTTTTCCTCAATTACAGAATTCCGACTAATTTTATACCCGGCCGAAGCAAAATGATCCGTATATGTTTTAGATAATTTATTTACAGCACTAATAATTTCAATGTTTTCAGCCGCTAACCGCTTATCCAAATCAACAATCAGATAGCTGTCGATTGAGTTATTAACTTCAAACCTGGGCACAATTACTTGTATGGTTGTTTTATCGCCAAAATTGCTTTTATAAAGTGCTTTATCCCAATCATATACGTTATGTCCGTCCGTTTGCTCTCTATGTACTAAAAAAGATGATCCATTGAGACTAGATATTGCGGATAAAAGAACCTTATCTTTACCAGAATAGATCATTACATCTTTATTATTATAAATTTCTTCTTTACAAGAATTAAAAAAAAGCGAAACAACTGTAATCAAAAAAATCCAGAGATTGCCCTTTAAATTTGATTTAAGCGTTAAACAAGAATTGAGTCCCGTTTTGAGTGAAGCGTATTTAGACATGGTTATAGATTAAGCCTTAAAGATAGCCAAATAAATGACATAACTTTATTTGTAGAGGCACTTTATGTTATCTCTTGATTCTATTTGGTCAAATTTACTTGCGAATTTCAAATTAAAAAACCGACCTCAACGCATTTTAATAGTCACCGTACTTCCAATGAGAGTATGCACGAGTTGCGTGATAAAACCAGCTAACAATCCATATTCATAGGATTTAAACTATTCAACATTATATAATATAATGTCTTTTAATGCCTCCCTACGTAACACGAGCAATGTGGTGCGTATTAAGCATACCGCAGGAGTAAAACAACGTTTATATGATGCACACAAAGTAATGGGACTGGCAAATAAAATGTCACAAAATCTTGAGGGAATTTTTAATCAGTGGGCAAAAGTAAGGATTAACGATCAAGAAGTTAAGAAGCTTATACAGCTTGCCTATGCCCCAACAAGGAAACCTTGGATTTTATCAGTAAAGGTGCGGAAGACCAATTTTCTACGGTATTTAAAAATACAGTTTGAAGATGCTTTTGCCTATGCAATGGTAAGTGATACCCAACTTATGGAGACTACCAAAGGAACCTTGTACGGCGCTTACAAGGCGGTTACAGGATACTACCAGAATGTACACAAGAACAAGGATGGTGAAGCCAAACTACAAAGCATTGTGTTAGGCGGTACCACACAATTGAAAACACAAAAAGCATTTGAATTGTGCACTTCGTTCGCGTCGGACGGCTCAGAGGTTCTGAACCTTAATTAACTAATCAACAGGCTACCGCCTGTAGGTGGTAGCCTTCTAAAAGGACAGAAATGAAAATCAGCTAATTAAATGAAAATCTGAATAAATATTAAAGCTCAATAGCTTTACACCTTGAACTGTGTATTTTATTCCATTTCTCGTTAATTTAAACGTAGTCGCTCTACAACGCTCAGGCACAAGGCAACGGTCAGCTGATTTGGTCGGCTTTTGGAATTTACATCATATAGGCAGGTAGTCTCCGGTATAGCATTCCATTTTATCACTAAAGAAACGGCCAGATTAAGGTCTAAAGTCAGCCTCACTTACATCAGAATTGATCTTCAGTTCAACAACAGTAAGGATTTGTGAACTATCCTTATCACCAATCTTCATCTCCGACGCAAAGGTAAGTCCTGAATATTTTTTATAAGCCATATAAAGTGTTGTAGCAAAACTGTTTTTATTGATGTCTTCTACCTTGTCATCACGCAGCAGCAACTTGCTTTCCTTGTCAAAATACAACAGCTGTACCAGCCCGCTTTTACGCTTTGCCCTGATCTTATAGCAATCCTTTTCTCCCACCTTCTCTTCACCAAGAAATTCAAGCGTCCACAGTTCGGGCATGATCCAATCGAGTTCATTAAAAATATTTTTCCTGTCGAACTTGTCCTTAAATTCCGCCAGATCTGCTTTTTTTACCTCGCCGTTAACGGTTTCAAAAGCCGTTTTCCCATCGAACCAATTTTGAAATACAGTCCTGCCTTTGTATAAAATCTTAAAACTACCCTTATTTGGCAACAGTTCTTTTGTGATGTAATTTACTTCTCTGCCTTCCATTTCTGTTTTCATATTACTGTACAAAGTGGTAATACTACGGAGAAAAGATTCGCCACCCCTCGCCGCTATGCAATTTTTAACAATGGCAATTGGATCAGGCTTTGCAACCTCCTGAGCAGGAAGCGTAGTGCCAAAAATGGTAAATAACAGTAAAATGGATATCGTTTTTGGAAACTTCATGTTTTTTACGGGTTGAACGTTTTATTTTAAATGATTGGGTTTATTTATCGTATTGATTTTGGTCTTGTTTTATTCCTGAAAAGCTCACACTGGATCATGCTCCCCTGCCGCAATCGTTTTGCCGGTTTTAAAGTCATATCCAAATGCATCATAACGCTCATTACCTTCGCCTTTTGGATGATCACCGTACTCATTGGGACCATAATCGCCGGGCAAAAAAAACATCATCAGCATGTAAAAAGGTACCAATTGCCACCAGCCTGATTTACCTAAGTCATGGCAGCGTTTCGCACCCTGCGACATCAACAAATAGATTGGCAATAATTTTGTAAATTCAACCCAGCTGCCAACTGACTTATTATTCTCCACAATCAGCACAAAAAAATGAACAATAAAATAAAAGATGTGGGTTAAGGCAAATTCCATACGCCGGATTCTGCCATAAAAAGAAAAGGGATCTTTGAACATTAGAGAGGCGTTATTTCGTTACGAGTTTAAATTTGAATAAAAATACTGATTTTTATAAGAGATGTCAAACATTTATTTCTCAGAAATCAGATGAAATAACCGGTTTATCATTAACGGTCACCAAAAATTCAATAACGGCTGCAAAAGGCCAATAAATGATGGCCAGCCGCTAACACCGCAAATGAAAGTAAAAAATGCCTTGCCGGCTACAACGCTGAGCACAAAGCCAAAACCATTATGCCCATCAGTTTGTACTAGCTATAAGTGATAAATATATGTCAGCACGTTCAGATAAAATAAAAGCATTCAACAAAAACCGATTGCCCTCAATCACCAGGCTCAAATACAGCGCAATGCTCGAAAATGCATTCAGGTTCTACCGCGGTACCTGCCATCTTTTCTACGAAAGGATTGCTGAACTAAAAGCAATGCCTAAATCGCCGGTTGGCTGGATCAGCGGCGACCTGCACCTGGAAAATTTTGGCAGTTATAAAGGGGATAACAAACTGGTATACTTTGATCTCAACGATTTCGATGAAGCGGTAAAGGCACCGGTACTATGGGAAGTAGTGCGTCTGGTGACCAGCATTTTTATTGCTTTCCAAACCCTGGAGATCGATGGGGAACAAGCCATGAATATGGCTGCCCTATTCCTGAAAAGCTATGGTACCACCCTGATTGGTGGAAAAGCCATGGACCTGGATCCCAGAACATCCAAAGGCATTACCGGCGATTTTCTAAAACGTGCGGAACGGAGTTCTGCAGACGAGCTATTGCAGAAAAGGACATTAAAAAAAGGGCGGAAACTGCTTCTGGATACCAGCGATGAACGGCACTTTAAACTAAAAAAGGAATTAAAAGCCGAATTAATCAACCACATGGAAAACTGGTTGTCGAACAACAACGATAGCCCATATAACTACCGGGTGAAAGATGTTGTTTACCGCCTTGCCGGAACAGGAAGCCTGGGACAAAAACGCTACCTCTTTCTGCTTAAAAGCATACGCAAAAAAGACCGCTACCTGCTCATTGATATGAAACAAGCCTACCCATCCTCTCTCTCCCCTTATCTGGACATTCAGCAACCCATATGGGAAAATGAGGCCCAGCGCATTGTTTCCGTGCAGAAACGCATGCAACATGTTTCGGCGTCACTGCTTTCTACTGCAACGTTCAAAGGCGAAGACTACGTTGTTCAGGAATTACAGCCCGTAAAAGACACCCTGAAGTTTAAACTCATCAAAGAAGAATACCGTAAACTTTACCAGGTAATTGATGATATGGGCATGCTTACCGCATCCTCGCAACTCAGGAGTTCGGGCATGGATGGGTCTGCTACAAAAGATGAGTTGAAAGCTTTTGCCATCAAGGCAGGGTGGCAGCAACAAATTCTTAATATTGCCACCGAACAGGCCGCCCTGGTATGTGCAGATTACGGCGCCTTTCAGCAGGATTACAGAAACGGCGCCTATGAAAGCCAGCCAACGGGCAGGGCGAAAACTGAGCCGGCAATGGATTAAAGCCTGTTTTCCCACGTACCTTTTGATGCCCGTAACTGTTTAGGGGCCATTTACAAACCAGGCCACACAAAAAAGGACCTCTTAAAACAGGAATACACGCCAAAGAACAGGCATTTTGAGTATCGTCCAAACCAAACCGCAATAAATTTGTCTTACAATAGCGCCTGCACCAATGCAGACCAACAGTTACTACTATGGAAAACTTAACATTATCTGAAAATGCAAAAGGGTTTATGGATTACGCTATAGACACCATAAATGCCATGGATGGTGCTCCAGAGCACAGTGCAGCACAAAAGGATGAGGTGATCACCAGGATCAGTACGCTTAAAAATTTATTAGGTGAACTGGAAAAGTCTTATCTTGAAAATACGCCGACTGATACGGCTCCACCTGTGGACCCCGAATATATTGCAGCTGCCGGACACAGTTAAACACATCATCAGCTTATCATCCTGGCAACAAAAGGTATTTGGCCAGGGTGAAAAAATGATGTCATTCGTCAAGCTTAAAGATTTTTTTTATTCCGCTGATAAAACCTGACAATTTTTTTTCACCAGGCACAATAAATAGCAAAAAATTACGCTTATATATCTGAGAGCGTTAATTTAGATTAAACGGGAAACTATCTTAGGATAGGTTCCCGTTTTTCATTTCCCGGGTAATTAATGTCATGCGACATTTTAACATCGGTTTAAGCAATTGGCAAAAATCGGATACTAAATCCCATAAATAATTTTTACCCAGCTGGCATCTTTGGTGGATGGTGATTTTGTACCACTCCATGAATTATCAATCCAGGTAGAACCGTCTAACCTGGTCGTGGTTGGAAGACTGCTGTTTATTGCACCATATCCGTTGTATGATCCATAAAGCATAATAGAACTGATATCAAATGTCGTCCCTCCATAATTCATACCTGTAAGTTTATTATAACCCGATTGAGCTGACGCACTTATATTGTCCCATTTTACTAAAATATAGGAGTCACGGTCTGCACGTAGCTGCTCGTGGTGTAACCCGATCGCATGGCCTAACTCATGAACAACAATACCTTTAGCTTCCGGATTGGAAAGATTCATCGTGGCACCGCTAACATAACCTACCGTACAATTATTTACACTGCCAGGCTGTATAGTCAGGTAGTAGCCAGAAGTTACGGCTTCAAATATAATCCCCGATTTTGCAGTCCAGTCGGCCATGGCGGTTAATATAGTATTGGTCTGCGCAGTGGTAAATCCGGCCGCAAACCGATAGGAAACTTTATGGTTTGGCCACTTGTATGCCCCGGCTGGTCCGTGTCCTTCAGTTGTCACTTCCGGCAGTTTTGTAGTGATTTGTTCATCCGGAATGACCATATCGCCGTTGAAGATATTTTTACCGTCAATTCGTTCATAACTGATCAACGATCCCAAATAATAGCCCTGTCTCATTTCCGAAGCTTTTTTTTCTACCGAAACATTTAATTCATCGTTACTCGTTTTTTTACAGGCTTGAGTAAGTAACAGCGATCCCGCCAATAACAGCATAAATAGTTTTGTGTTTTTCATAATATCGATTTTGTAGATTTAATACTAACTTAATGTATTTATTCAATATTATAAAATATTTTTTTTAACGACATCGTTAAGTTGTCAGCTGATTTTTGGTAAAATGAACGGACTGCAGCTGTAATCTCAAACCATATAGGTCCCTGCCAAATCATGAAGATGTCCTGGCAAGCTGAACATAACGATACCCGCAAATTTATGCTTTGGCCAGCGCTAAACCTGTTATGTTGAAACAGGCTCGTTTTTTATTTCTGACCTATAGTTATCCAATTTACCAAACTTCCCTTACACAGCAATGTGTGTGATTTTACTCATCATGATACCCAGCTATACAAGATTTGGTATTCACGTAATCCAAACATTATTCGAATAATAGCAGCACAGCAATCTTAAAATTTATACAGGCTTTACCAGAAATGGGAGAATAGCCCGGATTACTTACTTTACAGTCTGCACAAAAGTTTTACGCATAAGCAACCATGTACAACCTGTGTTGCTTTGCGCTGAAATAGTCCAAATCTGAATATTCATACCTGAATTACATCCTTTTTAAACCAATTTACCCCTTTGCTGTTATAATAGATATGAATCTGCAGCATCGAAATCAATACGCTACCCAATTTCCCCTCTTCAATGGTTAATATTTCCAGTAGCCAGGATTTAGCCCGCAGCATCTGGAGACCTCATCTCTTGATTATATTCTTCGGAATCTTAAAATTGTTGATCCATTTAATTGCCTTAAAAGGATATGGCTATCATGCTGATGAAATTTATTACGTTGAACTCGGAAAGGAATGGCAATGGGGTTTCCCTGATATATCACCATTTGTAACCTGGATCGCGCATGTATCCAATCTGCTTTTCGGTTCATCTTTAACCGGCTACCGAATCCTGCCTTGCCTTTTCTCCGCTGCAACCGTCGTAATCACGGGCTATATGACTTACTTCCTGGGCGGAAAACGTTTGGCCATCACCATCGCTTGCTCCGCAATCATTTGTTCGCCGGCATTTTTAGCAACTTCCTATCTCCTGCAACCGGCCGTATTTGATGAGTTCTTCTGGGCCCTCCTATCCTTCGCCCTCATCGCCTACCATAAAAGCCGTAAAACTCCTTTCTTATGGCTTATGGCAGTGGCATTGGCATTCGGCATACTAAACAAGTACAGCATCCTGTTATTGGTCTTTTCAGCACTCACTGCCTGGTTAATTTGCGGGCAGCGAACCCATGTTCCCCACTGGAAAAAGCTATTGCCACCTGCCCTTGTTTTCCTGTTGATTTTAGCACCACATATCGCCTGGCAAATAGAACAAGGCTTTCCTATTTTTAAATTCACAGCCGAAGTAGCGAAGACGAACTTTGACGTTGACCTCAGCGATTACCTGCTGCAACTGTTTTTCTTTCACGGCGCATCGGTAGCGGTATGGTCTGCAGGTCTGATTTTTCTGATCACCAACCCTAAAAGCAAAGAATACTTATTTCTGGGCATCGCATCTTTAATGGTAATTGCAGTACTATCCGTATTAAAGGGCAAGCTCTATTACGGACTGGGACTCTTCCCCCTGCTATTTGCTAACGGTGGATATTGCTGGGAGCGCATGTTAAATCACTTTAAAACTGCTTATCAAGTCACGTTTACTGGCATGCTTTATGTTTTTGCACTGCTCAGCCTTCCGGTGGTTATTCCTATATTTTCTGTTAATGGCAATCAATTTTACCTGTCTGAAATGGTCAGGCTAACCGGTTTTTCCCGACCGCTTCGTTATGAGGATGGCTCTTATGGTAAAATGCCACAGTTTTTTGCCGACATGACAGATTGGGAACACCTGACCACCAGAGTAGCAGCAGTTAGCCGGCAACCGGGCACGTTCGGCAAAGCCAGCGTAATTTTAACTAATGATTATGCCATCGCAGGCGCGTTAAAACACTACGGTAATGCAGCGCTGCCCCTGGTAATTTCGGCAAAAAACAGCTTTCTAAACCAGTCGCCAAAAAACCTGGATCAGCACACCATCATTTACCTCACTAAATCAACCGGGATTGACATTCTGCTTATTGCAGATCAGGTAACCCTTATGGATACCATATACTCAAAAAATTCACATATCAACGGAATACGGATTTACAGGTTATCGTTTCCTAGCAAGGCGTTCAAACAACAATACGCCAGAGATCGGCTGATGTTCGTAAAAAGCTGAGGGGCAGCACCAGCCTCTTACTTTATTTCACCGTTCCATCCAGTCTGCCGTGATGCAGCTGCATTTTATTTTTAGGTTTGAACAAATGAGGATGATACCTGTTGCCATAAAGGCTAACCATTCTTTTTACCTTTGGTACCAATACAAAAAAAGCCATCAATTTAATTTTGACGGCTTTTATCTTTAAAAAATTCAATCGCTTAAGCGTGGGCATCACGCAATGCTTTGATTGCATCATGGCTGGTATTAATGCCTTCCTGTTGTTTTAACAATACCGATCTAACATTTTCTCCAAGCTCATTTTCTGCAAGTGCATCACGGTATGCTTTTTTAATCGCATCTTCACCGCGTTCACACTCCGCCAGGATACTGTGTCTGTCATCACCACCAAAGGTTGCTTTAATATCAATCCATGCCCTGTGCAAAGTTCCTAAAATAGTATTTCCAGTGTCAGGAGTTTCAGCATTTCTGCCTACCAGCCCGGCCAGTTCTATTACGTTGTCGCGGCTATCAGATGATAGTTTTTCAAAAGTTGCCTTTAAATCAATGTTTTCTTCTTTTAAATCGGCTGCTGCTTTATCAAAACCATCTGCTCTATCATTATTGATCTGAATAAGGTCGTTTAAGATTTCAACTGTTTTTTCTGTATTTTCCATAGTTAAATATAATTTCTAAATACAACAGGGTGCGCATAAATATGTTTGGATCAAACGAAATAAATCTTAAAACCTATACGTATTTTGCTTCAGCCCGTTCCTGATTATTGCATCAAATGCTCATCGTAGTTCAAAACCAGCAGGGAGCGCCAGCACCAGCCTTCCTGTATAAACCAGTTACCATCCATTCCGCTCAATAAATGTGGCAGGAAAGCGCAGAAGATGCCAAATGGCATATCAGAAAGCCCTCACATGAAGTCTGGTTTAACAGCAAAAAAATATATTTTTTTAAACTTTTTAGCTTTCTATTCGTCTGTTTTATATGATAGAAACACAAGAAACCTTTAATTTCACCACAATGCCCTTTATTAGTGGCATTTTAGCGCTAATTTTCGGGACATTTATTTTCATCTTCGCCATCTGGCGAAAAAACAAACGCAGAAAACTAACCGGAATCAACGGGTTTACCTGCGCAGACAGGATGGTAAACACCAGGAGCACAGAAAAACTATTGCAGTTTTTAGCCCTTGTGCTGCTGATCTCAGGTTTTATGCTCATTACCTTCGAAGCGATGAGGATTGAAGACAAGGTGATGACCGAAGAGACGACCAGCTAAAAAGACGCAACGGCTGAGTCAGAATTCTAACCCCCATCCTCTGGGCTGGTTCTGCAGCGGAAATACAAAAGTACTTACAGCGTCATGATTTCGCTATCAGCTTGCTTGGCTCCGATAAAAAAGCTATATTACCATTATTGTCCAGATTAACTGCTCCGTTAACAGAATTTTTCACTAAAACTTTTCAAATTTGGCATTAAAAAAAGCAGGATTTTACAGGGGGCCACGCTTGCCCTTCAGAAAAAAAGAAGCAGAACATAAAATAAATGAGCTGATTACCGCGCCAGAGGTGCGTTTAACGGGCGACAATGTTGAAACCAACATTTACCCGCTCACACAGGCACTCCAAATGGCTAAAGAACTGGATCTGGATCTGGTTGAAATCTCACCGAAAGCCATCCCACCCGTTTGCCGGATCATCGACTACAGTAAATTTCTTTACGAACAGAAAAAGAAACAAAAGGAGATTAAAAGTAAAGCCAAACAAACCATCATCAAAGATATCCGTTTCGGCCCGAATACTGACGATCACGATTTTCAATTTAAACTTAAACACGCCGTTTCCTTTCTCGAAAGCGGCGAAAAGGTACGTGCCTTTGTTCACTTTAAAGGCCGCTCAATTGTATATAAAGACCAGGGCGAAATTTTATTGCTGCGATTTGCGCAAGGCCTGGAAGAAGTAGGCAAGGTTGAACTATTGCCAAAACTCGAAGGTAAAAGGATGTTTCTTACCCTGGCCCCCAAAACGGCGAAAAAATAAAATCGCAATCTGAATTTCAGGATTTAATTGCCCGGCAACCTGTCAGCAGCGGTTATCTTGAACCAGACGGCTACTTATAGCTAAGCCTGGTTAGCCGCTGCAATGGCCCGTTCCGTGCTTAAAACAATCAGCTTATGGCTTTTGTAAACCGCCATCACCAATAGTTGGCTGCTATAGAATAGCATGCAAACCATCATTCTGATGCTGCCGGTAAATAATGGGCTGAAGATGTTAGGTTAAACCGTTAGCGGTACATCCGCTACCATCTTTTCATTGAGCAGTAAATTGTTCAGGCAGGGCGGTTTGGTTCCTGCCTGATTACGTAAAGGTTACTTACGTATAAAATCAATCAGATCTGCATTCAACCTGTCTTTTGCAGTAATAAAAAGGCCATGCGGCTCGCCCTCATAAACCAGATATTCTGCATGAGGCAAAAGCCTAGCAGCCTGCTCGCCGGTGGCTTTAATTGGCACGGTCTGGTCTTCATCTCCATGGATGATAAGTGTAGGCACCTGTATCGACGACATCTCGGCCCTCAAATCTGTAGAAGAAAATGCTGCTGCCGAACCCAGGGTCGACTTTAAGGTGGCCTGCATTGCAATGTTCAGGTCGGTGGCCAGCCTTTCGCTGCTTACCGGTTTATTAAGTAGTCCCTGCCCATAAAACTGTTTGGAAAAAGTGCCTAAAAAGCCGGGGCGGTCGTCAATAAGCCCTGCTGTAATCTCATCTATTTTCTCCTGCGGCACGCCATCCGGATTGTCAGGCGTTTGTAGCATAAAGGGCGCGATAGAACTGATCAAAATGGCTTTCGAAATGCCTTTACCACCATGTTTGCTAAAGTAGCGCACCACTTCTCCGCCACCCATTGAAAATCCGGCCAGTACCGCATTTTCCAGGCCAAGCTCATCAACCAGTGCCTTTAAATCATCAGCCAGTGTATCATAATCGTAACCCGTTAGCGGTTTGTCTGATTTACCAAAGCCTCTTCTGTCATAGCTGATTACCCTGAATCCGGCATCGGTAAGCGCGGTAGACTGATAGTCCCACATCTGGTGATCGAGTGGCCAGCCGTGGATCAGGATTACCGGTGTACCCGTACCCAGATCTTGATAGTGCAGGTTAATTTCTTCGCCATTTGCGGATGTTGTTTTTACGAATTTCATAGGTTTAATTTTATTGATTTTTTAAAGCATACAGATGGACAACAGCCGCCCGCAGACAATGTTTTCAATTTTCAATCCACCCCTACTAAATTCACAAAACCAGTGGTTGTTGCAAACTCCGATCTCGTATATTTTCAGGTGATCAAGAAAGATCAGCTACAGTTTTTTAAATTCTATTTCCATTGTTTCCCTTCTAATCGTACCCTCCTGGTCATCTGGCAACTTGCGTTCCAGAAACAATTTCATATTGCTTTGATCAACAACGTTCACATTGAAATCATAATCCTTGTCAATAATCAGTTTTGATTTACCGTTCGCATCAATAGCTACCTGGTAAGCAAATGTCCTTTCCCTGCGGCCGTCATTCTGGTAAAGGATATCATTATCCCTGAAATCCCAAACCGGGGCAGGTTTAGTTCCTGATAAATCTTCCTGGTTAATCACCTGGCCTTTGGCGCCGTAGTAGGTAATTAAGCCTTTAGATAATTCCCATTTACCCAACACTTTGCGCTTTAGCGTGACGGCAGTTTCCGGCTGCTCCTCCCCTGCACCATTTTTCTTACAAGATGAAACCATCAATGCCGTGCTAAGCAGCAGGGTTAAAAAAAGCAATGTTTTCTGTATCTCTTTTTTCATAAATTATTTTTAAACCACTAACATTCATGTCTATAAAATGTTTGTCACAACGGTTACGCCATGCATTGAATCAGTTAAAAGGTGATGCCCAGGAAATTCAACCAACTGATTCAAATTTTACCTTCTGAAAACGATTTTGGATAGCATCATCCTGTATAATCAGTTCAGGAAATCATTGGGTAAAAAGTGGTTTAATTGCGGTATTTTTTTCTACTGGTATTCCGGTATTTTTCAGTATTAAGGGAAGATACCGGTGTGGATTTGTAACGATGTTTAACTTTTACAGCTAAATTCGCTACAGCATTTTTGGTCAAATCGGGAAATTAAAACCCTTTTTCCACCATAAAGGCAATTTTGTAAGTTGACATTTTACCCTTAACTAAAATTCATGTACCGATGAAAAAAATTGGATTTTTATTCGCACTGGCCGCTATTGTTATTTCCTGTAAGCAAAAGCCGAAAGAAAATAACGTACAGGCTGCTCAACAGGAGGAACAAGCAGCCCGGCAACAGGTTATACCAGACACTACACCAACATTTAGCTTCGAAACCATACCATACACCAGGGCCGATCTCGGCGTATTTCCGTTTTTCACTTTGCCCAAAGGACTTGCAGAAATGAATAAACCCCTGCTGAATGATTTCGATATTTGCTTCTTCCCCATTAACGGCGTGATGAAAGGCTTTGAAGGCAAATTATACAAGGCTAACATCACGGGGCAGGAGGGAACAAAATTCTCTCAGCACTATTTTGAAAGCAGCGTAGATAATTACCTTAAATCCGTTGGCGCCGTTAAAGTTTACTCCGGAACCATTACAAGTGAGGAATATGAACGTTACCATAAACAAGATCCGAATAAAGGTGACGAAGGAGACATTGGCTATGATGGAGACCAAATTAATGTTTATGCCATCCGAAGTAAAGAACAAGGCAATATCCTGGTGCAGTATTCAGCTACAAATCTTGGCGCAAAGCTGAATATCCTGCAACAAAAAGCACTTACCCAAACCATTGGCAAGATCACCGCTGACTCGATTATAAAGGATCTTGCTCACCGTGGAAAGTCTATTCTGTATATTCATTTCGATACCGATCAATCCAGCATCACAACCGCTGGTGCAGAAACCGTAAATCAAATTGCCGAAGCCCTAAACAAAGATCAAAACCTGAAAATCAGCATCGAAGGGCATACCGATAATACAGGTGAGGCTGCCCACAACAAAAAATTGTCGGCTGATCGGGCCAATGCCGTAATGGCCGCGCTGGTTAAGCTTCATATCGCAAAGTCGCGCCTGTCGGCCAGGGGTTTCGGGGCTGAACGCCCTCTGGTGGCCAATGATTCTGAAGAGAACAAGGCAAAAAACCGAAGGGTTGAGTTGGTTAAAGTTAACTAACAGGGAAATTTAATTGGTCTGAATCTGCAGTACCCCTTCCCGATCGATCATGTCCGGATCCGGTATTTCAATCCGTAAAGGAAAATCATATCGCTGATCGGCGTTGCAGGCTGTTTAAACCGACTATGATTTCCGTACACACCAGGTGGTCATGGCCCTGCTGTTTTGTACATTGGTTGTTTTAATCGGTTCGTGAAGTTGCCCGCCAAGGTTTTTCGTAAGCCTCACCAGCATCTCCTGGTTAACCAGGAAGCGTTCTGATCCGTCAGGAAGCATGTACCTGCCATTCCCGATAAATCGGACCAGTGACTCAATACCGATCTCTGAAGCCAGGCGGCAGAAAAAATACCCGCCTGGTTTAAGTACACGCCACATGGAAGTTAACATTGCTTCAAAATGTTCCTGGTTCATGGCAAAGTGCAGTACGGCCGAACTGATCACCAGATCAAAACTTTCATTTTCAAAAGGCAATTGTTCTACAGGAGCAATGCTAAAGTTTTCTTCCGGATTGATGTGAGGAAAAACACTGGCCGCTATTTTAAGCTGTGTTATCGCTTCAGGATCCCGATCTACCCCATAAACCTGTGCACCACTTTTTAAAAAGTACTGCAGGTTTCGCCCTGTTCCGCATCCGGCATCCAAAACGGTTTTGCATTCATTGTAAGTACCTTTTAGTAGCTGATCGAATAAATAAATATCAATATCTCCGAAAGTTTCCTGTATCTGCTCGCTTTTCATCTCTGCCGCAAATATAACGACAAATTGCCGGGATGGTATTACAATTTATAATTTCTAGAAAATGCGGCCAAAAGCGCAAAAGATTCTTAATCCGGTGCCATCGGTGTTGCAATAGATTTAAGTTTGTGCATTAACGATATGCTAAAATACCGAGCAATTTCACCTCCTGTATTTACCCGCCCCGGTTATTCCCAGGTTTCCCATTCACCCTGCTGCACATCGTATTTTGCATATTCACCAGAGTCTGTAAATTCCGAAACGGTCATGCCGACTTCGAAAATCGAATCTTTATTCCAGCCCGCGGTAAAGTAAACCGCTCCTTTGGTTAATAAAGCCGTTCCATAATCTTCGTCCAGATGATTAAAATGCAATCCATAACTGTTTTCATCTGATAGCGTATAGCCATAGCTCAATAATCTTTCTTTCAACGCGTCAAACTGCGCTGCTGTAAAGGGAACCAGATTTTCAGTGTTTTCAAAAAAGCTTTCATCAGGCATGGCCTGCTGTTTTGCTTTGGTTTCAATCCGGTAAAGGGAAATATCGTAACTCATACTGCGTGATGTTAAATGGGTTTAACCAATAATGACCTATAGATTTAATTATTTTTCTGTTCATCTGTAACATTTAATCAACTGAATTGTTAGTTACTATTGCCGGAAAAAATGTTATTTCAAAAGAATCATTTCAATATCATGATCAACAAAACATTGAAGTTATTTTTTATCAAATCAATTATCGTGCTGGGCTTCATACACCTCGCCTATTTTATTTACGGTTATTTCAGGTTTGTGGGGATCGGTAAGATCTACATCTACACGGAATTTTACCGTTTCAAGTTTTATGATGATGTATCCATTTCACACTTTTTTATCAGCGGTTTATTTTTATTGACTGTGCTCATTTTACTGATCCGGAATCATGCCAGAGAAAGGTATAGCGGACTAAATCTGATCAAAATCGGGGCTACACTGCTGTTCATCGTGTTTTTATCCTTAAGCTTCTTCATGAGTTATAACTTTGGCATGAACGCTAAACTTAAACAGGAGTTACCGGCAAAAACTTTCAATGCAGATAAAAGGCTGTTAAACGTCTTAAATCCCTTTTTATACCCTGGCTCGCACTACAATTCAGAAACCTTGTTCAATGTAACCAATATTTTGTATCCTAAGCCCTACCCGGTAACGGAAGTGAGGGATACTGTTTTTTATGATCCGGCAAACAAAGCATATTACAGCCTGGAATCGGCCTACTACAGCATCGATACTTTGAAAATGCTTACCTCAGCTTACAATAAACTAAAAAGCGCCACCAACATTCCTGTTGAGTTGCCGGGTCTCGATCAGCAGGGATTCCAGAAAAGAATCCTATCCAAAACCGTGCGCAAGGATAGTACCGAAATCGTATTCAGAGGAGCCGCAGTCAACCCGAGGTTTGACGACAGCATCTGTGTCTTTCTTGAAAACAAAACATTAATCAGCCCGGTTGAGGGCGAAGATATTGCAATACAGCAGCGGCAAAGCGCCATAAACCGCTACCAGCTCCTTTATCAATTACCACAGGATTCTTTACTTCATGCTTTTCAAAAACTAGACTTGTTGTTAAAAAGATATCAGGTCGAATCTTCCATCAATCCGGTAACACTTACCCGGGATGTATTCCGTTTCAGGGATGAGGATAGGGAACAGCTATACCAGATCAGGAACAATTTTAACCGAAACGCACTGGTTGAGAAAGTCAAAATTTTAAACCGGCTGTTTTACCAGCCTAAGTTTTTTCATCCTGCTATCCGGCCAATCTTTTTTATGGTACTCTTTTCAACCTGGCTTTTTGGATTTGCCGTGTTTGTGCTTACAATTTATTTCCGAAAGCCAAAACCCGGCGCGGTAAAACCGTAAAACCTGCTGCCGTACATTAATAGAAGAAACAGGATGGCTATTCACGCTGTACTGCAGCCTATCTTTACTTCGTATTCAGTTTTAATCCATAATTTAGCCCCTTAAATCTGCTTCGCGCACGATTTATACCGAATGCCAGCAAAAATATGGAGAAAAGCCTGCTCAAAACCACCATCCTAAAACCCGAGAACCCGGTATTAAAGCAGTATGTAGAATATTTTTTATTCCTCCGTAAAAAAGATCAGCTACCTGTTCAGTATACTACTTTTCCCAATAACAATTTGTGCCTGGCCATTTACCGGCACAACCAGGTCAACCACCAGTGTCACGAAAAACTAAACCATTGTGTTATCCGGGCAGGCCGGGAGGAATTTACCAGCCGCATCTATGGCTTTCATCACATGCCTTTCCGGGTAGATATCCAACAGGAACTGGATCAGATCTGTGTGATTTTCCATCCAGGTGCCTTAAAAGCCTTTACCCGGCTCAACTTTGATGAAATTGACCATGCCGGCCAGGTATTTGAACAACTTTTTCAACCTAAAGAGCCCTATTTTCTTGAACAGCTGTTCGGCGAAACCGATCCTGCCAGGCAAGCCCGGCGGCTTGAAGCTTTGTTATTGCATCAGTTGGAAGAACACCGCATTGCAAAAATCAGCGAAGCCCTTTACCATTTGTCGCTTGCCCGGCCACATCACCAAAATGTAAGTGTAGAAATGCTCTGTCAAAAACTTGGAATCAGCGATACCACACTCTTCAGGCTTTTTAAAACCGGTTTGGGTCAAAACCCACAGAAATACCTCAAAACCATTCGGTTCAGGCAGGCATTACACGACCTGACCACTGCACCAAATCCGCTTACAACGGTTGCGCTACGCCACCATTACTATGATCAGGCGCATTTTATAAGAGATTTTAAAACTTTTACCGGTTATTCGCCCAAGAAACTGCTGAATATGGTATCTGTACAGCAAAAATCCCTTACCTGGATTTACCAGGAAAAGCAAGGTGAATGATTTTTACAATTTCTTTTGCCGCTAATGCTTTTCCTTTGTGGAAAATCATCTGATATGCGATACCTGTTCATCCTGCTGGCCCTTTGTCTGGCTACTTCCTGTGCTTTAAAACAAAAGCAATACCCAAACCCCGCTCCATCTTCTGATGCTTTACCGCAGTTAAGGGAGCAGCAAATGCGCGCTGAGCACGATACGCTGGTTTCCTATATCAAACAGGTAAGTCCGGTCATCTGTTTGAACAAAGAAGTAAGGGGAATCGATTTCAGCCGGCACGCCGCCCGCTTAAGAAAACAGATCGGTCCAAAAACCACTATGGAAGCGTATTTACATATCATCAAAAAGACACTTAATGCCGCGCAAGACGGGCATACAAGTCAGCTGAATACGGTCCTGCTGGATATTGCAAAGAAATACTGGATCCCGGGCGGCCTTGTATCCTTTGATAGTGCATCCACTCAAAATATGTATAAGTACGTCAAATACCTCAAAGAAAGTTTTTATTCAAAGGCCGATCTTAACCTGATCTACACTTCAGGATCGTACTATAATTTAATGCCGTTCAGCTACAAAGGTAAAGCCTACCCTGCAGGCATGAAACTGATTCGCTGCAACGGCAAAAATATCCATAAGTTTGTGGCCAACCTTACCCAACTTTACGCTCCGTTGCGCTGGGATAGGCTAAATAACCAGGTTTATGACGAAAATTTCTACTGGCCGGCCGAAATCTATAAGCAGGATACGTTAAGAATGACTTTTGTTGATCAGCAATACAGGAAGCATCAGCTGAACATCAACAAAAATGACTCCGTAACCTACCTGGCCAAAAAGCTAAACCTCTATGGTTATTTCAGCCAGACCGACACCGTGGTAACCCATTACTTCGAACAGGAAGGTATATTTTATGCCAAACTCCCGGCCATGCGCACGGAACTGGGCGATACGATTAAACGGCACATGGAGGCTATTTTTGCCCGGCACCCTGTAAACAGCGTAGTCATCGATATCAGGGGCAACGGCGGCGGCTCAGACCAAACCTATAATATCTTTTTAAAGAAACTGCTGAGTGATACCTTGAAGAAGGACGTTGTGGTCGGCCGGAACTTCAGTCCCGAAACCCGGAAAAAATATCACCTCAACCGCGATTCCGTCATCAACAGCAATAACAAAACCTTTAATCCCGGCGTACCTCAATTCAAATCGCAGGAAATGTATTTCATCAAACAATCTTTTAATTTTGTAACGCCAGATCGTGCCAGGTTTCCGTTTAACGGAAAGATTTATATCCTCCAGGATAAATTTATTTACTCTTCGGCCAGTAATCTTTCCAGTTTGGCGCAAAATACCAAACAATTGATCAGCATTGGCGAAACACCAGATCTATTGGGCGGACTGCAGGCCGATGTACTCATCAAAATGCTGCCCTACAGCAAATTTATTTTCAGGGTAGAGCCACAGGTCGATTTTACCGGAATCAAAAAGCTGGAGGATGTTTTCCAGAACCATGTAGAATACCCGGTATCCTATCCCATTGAAAACCTGTATCTAAGAACAATAAGCAAAGATATATTCGGGAAAAACTTTTTGTTAAAAAACGACCCCATGTTCAGAAAGGTACTGGAATTAGAACAAATTGCCTTAGCTAACTGATCGCTTTATAAATGATGAATTTTCAACCTGTTTATCAGCTATTTATAGATGATTTGAATTAAAGAACCGGTTAACAGGTCATAAATCACCTGATGAAGTAAATTAAACCTCCTCAACCATTCGCTTGCCCTCACCCTCGTACGATGGCCCGGTTTTTATTTCCGGGCCGGCCTGAAAAAAATAAGCCTCATTCCATGTTAATGGGGTGTATCCTGATCAGGCTTTTTTTAACGCCTTAAACCAGGGAGTCCAGTACAGGCCCTAACCGGTTTTGCCCTGGCGAGATGGCTGCTAATTAACAGCTGTCTAGTTTGCTGCTCTTCGGGAGCTTAGCCAAACGAGTCGATTTCGGGATTGATATTGATATACATTAATCCACCAGCTTGCCCCACCCCTGCAGGCGGTAATAAACCGTTTATTTTTCTGATCTAAGGTCACATCACAAAATCCGGTACATTTAGCGCGCGGATCCTGAGGTTCAGCAAGTTGCTCAAAACGCTTTGATACGGGGTTATACAAATAAATGGTAAAAGTACGGTATACCCCCATACCGGCATCCGGAATGGAAAATGCCACATCTTCATAACCGTCAAAATTATAATCGGCTATAGTTCCTTTACGTTGTGGGTCCGGACTGTCAAAACCGGGCAACCGTGCTGTTTTTGTAAGTTTATCCGGGTAGCGGAACGTTAACCGGTCATCCATCCCATTCGAAAAAGATATGAGCGCTCCATGCAACAGGTAACCTGCCTTTTCCGCATCCGCTTCCGGGTTCTTCACCTGCTCCAGTTTAAATCGCTTTTGGTCTTTGTTGCGTATGTACAATGCAGCTAAAACTTGATTGGACTGCTCACTTAACTGGTATGTTCCGGTCACTTTTCCGTCCAATACTTCATCCCAAACATAAGTAAGCTGTACTGCCGGGGCTTCTCCCTGTGTCTTCCGGCTTTTTAGCCGAAGCGGAATTATGCCCTGCTGCCCAAGGTATTTTACATAAGCACCCTTTCCGCCCGTACCATAATAAATGTTCATCAAAAAGGGTTTGGCTTCCGCGCCCGATTTAAGCAAAAAAGGCTGGGCCTTAACACCAACGCTCGTCAGGGCCAAAGCCATTATCAGTTTTAATGTTTTTATCCTCATCAACATACGCTAATTGTTATCACCATATTGATCACGTTTGCAACCTCTTGTAATAAGGGAATTGCAGGCATTTTATTTGTACCATACCATAGAGATCAAAATCAAATTGTATCGGTCAGGTTTAACGTTTTGTTACCCAATTCACGTCAGTATCATTTTTCTGCCAAATAATCAAATGTGGCAAAACAGTTCCTCTTTCGGGTGCGCACCGTTCCTTTAAAAGCGTAGGGACAGTTACCTGCAGATTTTAAAAAGCGCGCTGCCGAATGTGCAAAAAGCAATAAATCCGTGCCATTCCGCACAATAAATGTCATGTCCCGGTCGCCTTCATTGCGCGCAGGGATGCTTTCCAGAAAATGATGCCGGTAATAGTGGTTATCCGGTGCCCATGTTTGTTCAGGGTATAGGGTATGAGTGGTCAGGGCCATTAAGCTAAATTTATCCATAACTGCATTGTTATGCTGTCTGCTAACTTTAACATCCAAACGGCACAAAAAGTTTATCAACCGGCTGCAGGCTTTTCATGTAAACAAACAATCCTGTACACCTTTTTGTTCAGCTGTTGTTTTAAGGCCATACCATCGCCCGTTTACATTTACAACTAAAAAAAGTAAAATCCATTGATGCCTGAGGGCGTTACCTTTATTCATTACCCGATCATACATGAGCAATCCCTTAATTGTAACCCTAAAAATGGATGAAAAAAGCCAGGCATTTTTTGATGGCAAACGCAGGGCTTATTTTCCTCCGGAAAGGAATTTTCTGGAGGCACACCTGATGGTATTTCACCATCTGCCCAACACCGAAGAAACCAGATCCTTTCTTAAAGCCTTCCGGTTTCCCCGTTTCGTAGCCAAAGCAACGGGGCTGATGACACTGGGGCGCGGGGTGGCCTACAGGGTTGAATGTGCTGAAATAAAACAGTTGCACCAGATACTTGCCAAACACTTTTACGCGGTGCTCAGCGCTCAGGACAGGCAGGGTTACCGGCCGCACGTGACCATCCAGAACAAGGTAAGCCCTGAAACGGCCAGGCTCCTGTTTGATGCGCTGAACAGCAATTTCGAAAATTTTAACGTGGGCATTGAGGCCATTCAGGTTTTTTCTTACCTGGGCGGGCCCTGGCAACATGAATTTGATGTGGATTTAATATAGTTTAGTGCTCCAAAGGACCATCAAAAAATTCATTGCCTTATCCAATGTTCGGCCAAAGCAGTTGCGGGTAGAGATAGGGTAAATCTAGCCTCCGGCAATCGTCAGCTTAAATTTTTCGCGCAGGATAGCGGCCACCCTGCCCTCCGGGTTGATCTTTTGCACCTTTGATGGCTTTACCTTGCGGTAGGTAATGGATAGCCTTCGCCCCCGGTGTCTGATCACGCCATTTATCAGGTCTTTTTTTCTTGGCGGAATGCCATGGTTCCATTTTTTACGGGCATCATCCTGCATGATGTACAGCGATCTTGCTGGTATTTCGATATCAACCACCTCCCCGTCTTTTACCTTGGTAAAGCGCATAATGCAGCCGCTTGCCAGGTTGAGGCCACAGATCTGGTTTTCATAATAATTGCGGTCTTTATGGGGCCTGATGCCTTCACCCGGCTGGTATTCGTTAATGATCACCTGATCTGGAGCATGCTCCAGATTTTTTTCGGTCAATATTTTCCGCGCAACTTCGCTAATGGCGGGCGGGATGGGCAGCGGAATGCCAATAAGCGCGTAGGGTGCTTCCAGCTCATTGCGGAAACCATAGTACTGCAGCCGCCTGGCGTAATCCACCATCCAGGGTTGCGCATCTATTTCAGCTATTAGTTGTTGTTCCAGCGCTTCGCTGATAAAATCAGGATAGATCAAAAATCCGGGTACCGGTGTTTCCATGTTTCTACAACAGTAAAAACAAGCCGGTGGTTTTAACCGGTCGGGATGGTTTTCACTCCTTTTCCATTAAAAACGAAAAACGCCTGTCCATTTCCCGACAAACGTTTTCCTGGTACCGATCAGGCTAAAAACCCTAAAATCTATTTTTAACCGGCATTCTGGTACACCACTTCGAAACTGCCGTACATGGCCATTTCTGCGCTGTGCGCAACTGAAAGTTTTAGCTTCAGCTTTTCAATCACTTCATTGGCATACACAATGCTTTTGTTCAGATCTTTTATTCCCCTAACCTCTATCCCCCTGGCCAGGCGTTTAAACTTGGATGGTTCAAATTTTTCAATGAATTTTTCAATATCAGATGTTTGTGTCATTTTACTCATAGTATGATGATTTTACCATAGCAACCCAGGCAGTGAGGTTTTGTTTGCCTGTTGCATGGCATAAAGTATTAACAAATCATCAGGCAAAAAGCCATTAAACTGGCAATCAGTTTATTAAATCCAAAGAATCGTTAATAAGTTTCAAATTTTAAAAATAAAAACTTAAGGTTGCTTCACCGGTTTCAAAACACAATGTTCAGGTGCGTAGTATACGCTTTTGGTTGGATGGGTCACTTTCCACTGTAAACGCTGCCCCGGCAAAAAAGAAAGTTCAAAACTTCCTTTGTCTTTTGGCATACCAAAAAAGCTGTAAAATCTCCCGATCAGTTTTCCTTTTTGGATCGTTCCCTGCAGATTATATACTACATCGGGTTCGCAATCCGTTTTCCCCCCACTTTGGGTAATGGCACAGTATTGTCCTTTTACCCGGTTCCCCTCCTGGTGTAAATTCAGCGTAAACTGCGATTCGGGTACCCCCTGCTCGCCCATCACTACATATTTCCAGGTCCCTTCAAAACGGGGCGGCGCCGTTGCAGCGGTTACAGATTTAACAGCCTGATCAACAAGACTTAAAGGATCAGTAACTGTACTAAAGGCGAAGAAGAGGTTTAAAAAAAAAAGTAACCATGAATGCGTGCTAAAAATATAAAGTTTTGCTTTGCCATGCGATGGAAACGGCAAGCCCCTCGCTGATGCTGCACATGCTGTTGCCTATCCGTAACCACCTCATTGTTATGCGATCTACCGCTTAACATCCCAATAGCAGAAAAGTTTTGGCAATCCTGTACAGCCATGAGGACAGCGGTTTAGCTTCATGGACGGCCAGTGCTAAAGTTGCATTCATTTAAGCAACAAATCGCAGAGCAGCGTCACCCCGGACATAGTAAAAAGGCTTTTTACTGAAATTTACCAGGCAAGGCTCAATAAGATGTTAATGAGCAGGTTATGCAAAATTATTCAACAGATTTAGTCCACTTACAGATCCTTTTAAAAAAGCTTTACTTTAATAAACCTCTATAGGTTCTTCCAATGGGAAGCTCTTTGCAATTTTTAGCTGAACTGCCAGGGTGCTGATCGCAGCTATATCTTTCTTTAATACAATATTTGATTCAATTAAAAGCCTGCCTGAATTCCAGAGGCGTCCGGCCGGTTTTGCTTTTGAACAGTCTGGTAAAGGACTGCGGATATTCGAATCCCATCCGGTAGGCGATTTCCGAGACCGAAAGATCAGTGGTGGACAAAATCTCTTTTGCCGTTTCGATAAAACGGTGGTGAATGTGCTGCTGGGTATTAAGGCCTGTTAAGGAACGAAGCATATCACTCAGGTAACCGGCCGAGACGTTTAACCGGTCGGCTACGTGCTGTACGGAAGGCAAACCGTTTTCCAACTGCGCTTCATCCCGGAAATAAAAATCCAGCACCTTCTCAAACTTTCCGATCAGGTGGTCATTCGCTGCCTTATCCGTCATAAACTGCCGCTTGTAATAGCGGCTGCAGTAATTGAGGAGCAGTTCGATCTGCGAGATCACCACCTCCTGGCTGAAATCATCGATCCTTGCCTGGAGTTCCTCATCAATAATATCGAAGACCGAAAACAGGGTTCTTTTTTCTTTTTCCGAAACGTGCAGCGCTTCATCTGCCGCGTAGGAGAAAAACCCGTACTGCCTGATTTTCTTTGCCAGAGGATAGGAAAGGAAAAAATCGGGATGGAGTAAAATAAGGCAGCCTTTTCCTTTATTGGCAACAGGTTTTTCAAAGCGCTGGCCGGGAGCGGTGAACACCAGTCCGCCCTCGCCAAAATCGTAATGGTGCTGGCCGTACCTGGCCCTCCCCATCGTATCCTTGTAGGCGATTTTATAAAAATCCAGCACCAGGTAATCCGGTAGGGCCTCATCGGGCAAGCTCATGTCTTCCAGCCGGATAAAACTCACCAGCGGATGTTCGGGCTTCGGTAACCCGAACATTTTATGGAACTCGGACAGTGAACGGAAGTTATGCAGGTTGTGGGTTTTGCTTTTCATCTTTTAAAATTTAAAACCCGCAGCCGGAAGATGATTTCATTTCTGGGGTTGGTGTCTCAAAAATAGCGAATTAATTACCAGGGGGTCTCTCCGTTTTCAGGATTATATTCTTCACTGATGAATTTTCCGGAAGGCCCCTCCGCTCCGATCATGGCGTATCGGGCAATCCGTTTACCTCCCTGCGCTGCCGTTCCGGTACCGCGGTGGTTATTGAAATCCGTTGCCACGAAGCCCGGGCAAACGGCATTTACCCTGAAGGCGGTATCCCTGAGCTCATAGGCCAGGTTGATGGTGTACATGTTCATGGCTGCCTTTGAAGCGGTATAAACAGCTGCCTTATGGCTGTAATACATCCAGTCCGGATCAGAATGCAGTGTAAGGGAACAGCCGCTGGAGGAAACATTCACAATTCTGGGTGCCGCTGATTTCCGGAGAAGGTCCATAAATGCCTGGGTTGCCCTGATCACGCCGTACAGATTGGTATCCATCACCTTATCGAAAGCTTCAACCGGTGCTTCCAGGGCAGCCTGCGGCATCCCGCCGTTAATGCCTGCATTGTTGATGAGCACATCCAGAACCTCCGTTTGCTTTCCGATCTCTGCTCTTGCTTCTTCCACCGAATTCAGTTCGGTGACATCCAACTGCACCGCTTTTATATTTTCAAAGCCCTCTTTCTGAAGCTGCCGTACCGCCGATTCCCCGTTTTCCATATTCCGGCTTCCGATGAAGACAAAATACCCGTTTTCTAAAAGCTGTCTGGCGGTTTCAAGTCCTACACCTTTGTTGGCGCCTGTAATCAATGCTCTTTTCATAATCAATTATTTTATATTTTGTTAAATACCCCGGCGAATTCCTTGGCGAAATCCTTTAATTTCACCTGTCCGAATTCCGGCTGGTGTGCGTAAAAATCTTCATATAAGCTGCCGTCTCCCTGGGCCTGCTGCATGGCCACCAGCCCTTTGGCAATCCACTCGTTAATGCCGGCAGAAAGCATCTGATCCAGCAACTGTTCAACTGGGATGATTTCCCACTTCAAATCCCTGCCAATGGATTGTCCCAGTGCGGCGGCAATTTCATCAGGAGAAACCTCATCGCTGGCAATATAGTGGACCGTTCTTCCGCTGAAGGGCTTTTCCATCTCTTCTGCAATGGTGGCTGCAATGTCATAGGGCGAAACCCATGGTTCCTTTCGTCCGCCGCCGTAGCTTTGAATGATTTTCCCCTGCAACTGTATCACCGGGAACCAACGGTAGATGTTGCTGAAGAATCCGACCGGACGCATGAACTTGATGGAAACCGCTTCCGGAAGCGTCTGTAAAATTTGCTCCACATGGTGATGAACCAGGAGGCTGCCGGTTCCGGCCGCCGAATGCGCCCCAATGCTGCTTAAATGGATGACTTTTTTAATTCCTGAATCCTGAACGGCCTTAACGTACTGATGGGCAATTTTCTTAAATTCAGCCAAAAAATCGATCTCCTGATCAAAAATGCTTCCGATGCCTTCCCAGGCTTCCATCAGGTAGACGGCATCGGCCCCTCTGAATGTCTCCTTTAAAAATTCCGCATCCTGAATGCTTCCGATGGCTGCACTGGCACCCAATTTCTTAATTTCAGCAGTTCTTTCTTCTTTGCTGCTGATTACCGTAACCTGGTGTCCGGCAGTTACTAGTAATGTAGTGAGTGGTTTTCCGATGTTCCCTAAAGAACCTGTTAATACGATTTTCATTGTTCTGATTTTATAAGGACAAAGTTGTATCAACCGGCGGTAACGGAGTAAACAGAATCGGGGAAATATTTAACCGGAATGGAAAGTTTAGCCGAAGTGCAGATGCAGGCTTATTCAGTTAAATTGAACCCAAAGTAGCATTCGGGTCATAAGGCTGGAAGAGGGATACCGGATGCAGGAAGAAAATCATTAGCAATCTTGCCTTAACAACGAAAGAATCCAGGTAATCTTCCGGAAAGGCAAATAACAGAAACCTTTTTTGGATATTTAAAACATGAAAAATTTATCAGCATATACCGCCCGGTTTAGAAATGTGGATCACGTTTCAACCTATCGCCCGCTGTTGTTTTTCTCCATATCCTTCAACACCCAATCCAATTCCAAATCTCTGGCAGCCAGCTCATCTTCAATGTGGTAAGTAACCGGAACATCCGGCATCAGACCTCTGCCGTCAATACGGGTAATGTCACCAAAAAAAGCGGGAAGCGTTCCATAACGGAGCAACAGCTTACTCGTAGGCAGGCTAAGGCTTTTGAGCGTCAAAGCCGTCCATACATTTTTACTGCCACCTGTTTCTTCACCAACAAATGTTACATTTTTAAGGGCTTTTAAATTAGCAGCCAGTAAACTGCCTGCCGAAAAAGTACCACCGTCAATCAATACATATATTTTACCCTTAAATGTAAATTGATGAGTCGTGATCAACTCGAAGGCTGACCTCGACATTTTATCCACCCAAACCCGTATTTTTTGATTATTATACAGCTGTTTCTGCTTTTTTATTTCTTCAGGCAGCCTGTAGAAATATTTAGGCGAATCGATCAGGTGACTATAAAACCTCGCCGGCCAAACTAAATTCCCGCCCGGATTACCCCTCAAATCGATGACCAGCGTCTTTAACTTACGCTTTTGTATGTCAGCAAAAATATTCTGATAACCTGGATACTCTGGTCCAATATTAAAATGGCGTAGTTTAATATAGGCAATATTGCTGTCAACCGTTAATCGTTTATACTCCGCACTCGGCAGCATCGCAACGCCAATACTATCAAAGGCCTTTTTCTGCTGTGCCTCCAACTTAATTTCCCAGCGATTTCCTGATGATTCCATCAAAATGTCGAGACGCTTCTGTTCCGGAAACAAAAAGCGGTAACGCTCTGCAAACAAACCACTATGGTTCATCAGATATTTCTTGAAAGTGATATTGTAACCATCAGCAGTGATGTAGCCGTTCAAACTATCAATCAGCCTTGCAGCAGAAACATGATTGATGCTCAAAATCTCCGTACCCTTCAAAATGGCAGGATCGGCTGATATATTTTTGGCGATAAACAACCTGTTCCCCGTAACAAAGTAATCGAACTGATAAATGGGATGTTGTAATAATGGTTTTTTCAAGATGGCAATATCCTGAGGCGTCAGTTTCGCATGATCCAGCTCAATCTTCAGGTGACCATCACCTATACTGCTGATCAAATGCAATAACTTTACATACAAGGCAATCGGCGTAAGTGGCTTAACAATTGTTTTTCTTAAACTATCAAACTTATAATCAAGCTTTTTCTTACTGATGTACAAATACAGATTTGGATGTTCTCTTTCCAGTGTAGTTTGTACCCAATTAATATCTTTCTTAAGATCAGATGGCTGATACAATTGTTTAGTCATCTGTTCCAGATGCTGCGCCCTTAAAGGCATGTTGGCACCAAAAAACAATATAAAAAAAGCAGGAGCGAATAATTTCATATCGCTAAGATAAACCAATCAGACAAAACCATAAAACTATATCATGAGTGTTTCAATTTTTTCCATTACAAATCTCCTTCAGTAAGCCTGGATATAATACCATGCTATTTTTTCCAGTAGAGGGTTAACCTGATCCGATAGGTACCGGCCCCAAATATCATGCTCAGCTCAGTGTGCACCGCATCAGTTTCCCAAAGTGTTTTCTGGCTGAGGTAGCTTTGCCCCTCAAAAGGAACTGATTTGGGTTCTTCATCAGCCCGGTTAGGTTTTCCAAACGTTTGAATAAGCTGTTCCTGATCCGGGCATATTCTGCCATACAGATTTCGGAATAACCAGAAAGCAGAAAAGGGATTAAACTTTAAAAAGTTTTTTTTACCCCGCTATTTCTTAACTTTATATCGAACTAAAAAACAACCTCATGAATCAGGCAGAAAACCAATCGGCAGCAGGAACCCAGTCGACATGCATTAATGAACAAGTTACAGACGCTGTTACGCAGGCTAATGTAAAAGTTGCAGCGGAAGCACCAGCAATCGCCTTGGGAAATGTTTACAAGACGGCGGCAAATGCTACCGGGATTATATTTGAAAATGCCGTAAACGCCCAGCAACAGCAGAATATTTTCGGGCAGGCTACCACCGATCAAGGCATTGTACAACTTTACAATATTGATACAAATGGTGATGCCATTGCTGTTTCAAAAATTTTAAAACCGTAAAACCCGAGCTGAACCGCTATTTAAGCCTGGTGCAAAGAACATTTTAAAACTGATAGCCGGGCTTAGTCCTTAATTTTGTCATTTTAGCCAGTACTTTCGCATCAGCAGATTGAACTGGTTACAAAATACCGCTACAGCAGGTAATTACGGGCCCTGGCTTGATGCCAATGCAGCACAGGCATGGTCTATCCGTAATAACCAGCGCCTGATGTGGAATATAGGGGGAACCCACACCCCGGAAAGCACACGTGATGCTTTTGAAACTACCTGTGGCGTTGCGATGGTTAACGGCATTTACTATTATCGTTATAATCAAGGCATAATAAAATGCAGCGGCTACAGCCATTTACGGTGCAAAAGGCGCCAACGCTGTGATACTGATCGAAATCAAAAAAGCTTACAGGAAAAGATCAGGTTTTCAAAATAAACACGGCCCTATAACCGGATAGGTAACCTTCTTCCCATAAATGGTTACCATCCATGTGATGAAGCATCATTAAGCTATCAAACTGATTTGCAAAATGATATGATCATGAAATTCCAAATGATGCCATCTTACTCCCATTTAAAAACATCAATGATATGAATAACGAACTTAATACTGATAAAACGGATCTTTTTATCATCACAGGCGGTCCGGGTGTAGGTAAAACTACATTGATTAATGGTTTAGCAAATAAAGGTTTTACAATTGCTACTGAATCTGCCCGGGCAATTATCAAAGATCAGGTTGATCACAACGGCGACGGTGTGCCGTGGAAAAATAAACAGCGGTATGCCGAATTGATGTTCAGAGAATCGCTAAAAGCTTATCATCAAATTGTTGATATGCATTCTGATAGAATTGCTTTTTTTGATCGTGGCTTGCCTGATACTTTGTGCTACATGAAAATGGAAAATATACCCGTAACTGAAAAATGTTATGAAACGATAAAAGATACGGTTTACAATAAAAAGGTTTTTATCCTGCCACCATGGGAAGAAATTTATGAAACCGATACGGAACGAAAGCAAAGCTGGGATGAAGCAGTTTGTACCTATGAGAAAATGAAAGAAACTTATACAGCATTGGGATATGACGTGGTTACTGTACCAATTGGGAACGTTGAGCGTAGATGTGCTTTTATTTTAGCGCGTGTTTAGCTAACGACAATAAAAATGGATTTTTACCAGGCTAAACCCCAAATTCAATAAATTTCATGGCCTATATTTTTTTTCGTTTTAGCCAGAGCAGTGCCCCGCTTATGGATAAGAAACCCGGTGTGAGGCCAAACAGCACATATATCCATTTTAATATATCACCGCCAAAAGCACCCGCATGAAGTTCGTAAGCCATATGCTCAAGCCGTTCAGATAGCCCCTGCTCATCAATTACCTGTTTATCTTTCATTTCGCCGGTCTGCGCATCGAAGGTGATGCCGCTGCCCTTGCCCTTCAGCAGCACATTGCTGGTTTGGGGCATTTGGCCACGCAATAAAATGTCAGCGCCTTTTACCGTTGGAATATTTACCGCAATTGGAACAAAGCCTGGAATAGTTTTACAGGCCAGGGCCACCAGGTGATCGATATTTGCAGGGACTTCATAGTTTGCCTGCTGCTTTGGAAGCACCCACGTGGCAGGGCTGAAATACTCCCTAAGCATCCAGAAGCCGGTAAAAAACAGTATGATATTAAACAGCAATGCCCAAACGCCGATAATGCGGTGCAGGGAGGAGATGCCCGTTCGATAACTTTTAAAGTTCAGTCCTGCCCTGAAGCGCAAGGCTTTCCAGAAATGTTTGCGGTAAATTACAGTGCCGGTAATAAGCGATAGCAGCATCACCAGACCGAGTATCCCGCTGATCAGCATGCCCGGAACACCCAGCTGAAGGCTATAGTGAAGTGTATAAACCCAGCGCAGAAAGGATGGCGAAAACTCATCATACCCGCCTTCTTTGGGGATCTTTCCGTTATAGGGATTTACGAAAACATAATACAGGTAGTTATCGGATACCTTTTGCTGTCTTTTGTAAAGCATAAACTCATAACTGTCATACCTGTCTCTGGGAAAATCGTGCAGGACGATTTTTTTTAGATTTGGATGGCTATGCAGCACCATCCGGTAAAGCTCATCGGCAGGAAGCTTTTTTGCTGCGGGGACCAGACGGTGGAGCTCCGGATTGAAATAGCGCTCAAGCTCATGCCTGAAAACCAGCAGCGAACCGCTTATTCCATAAAGCAAAAAGAATATACCTGCTGAAAGGCCTAGCCATCCATGGAGCTTAAAGGATATCTTTGTTAAACGTTTCTTCCAATCCATCACTTTCCTAGATATTAAAATTTATAGCCAACATTTAACCTAAATTCCCTTGGCGGATAAGGTACATAGGCATAGGTGCCAATAGTTGCTGAAGATGGTGTAATCCATGCGCTTCCGTAATTAAACCTGTTCAGGATATTGTTTACCATGCCGTTTACGCTGAAGTGGCCTTGCGACCAGCCTATGCCACCATCTAACCTGAACACCGGGGCAAGGGATAGTTTTTGCAGTTCATAGCGGCCTGCCCTGCCCACCTGCAGCTGGTAGCCTGCTGATATGGATAAGCCCCGCACTTTCTCAACCGGCAACAGGTAATTCAGCCAGGTATTCTGGATGTGCTTCACCGTAAAAGGCGTGGTGAGTCCCAGCCTGGCCGGATTTTCATCTTTCGAAATGTGACTGTCGGTATAGGCATAATTGATCGCTGCATTAAGGCCTTTAACAATCTCCCCCTTAAGGTCAAACTCTATCCCTTTTGAGGTGGTTTGGCCGAGCTGCGTCTGGATATTGGTGGAAGGATCAGTCACTTTAACATTATCGCGGGTAATCCGGTAAATGGACACTGTTGTATTCCATTTTCCGCCCATCCAGTCTTTTTTAAGGCCTGCTTCCATATTTTCGCCCCTTAATGGCTTAAATGCTTCGCCGCTGCTGGTATTTACGCCGCTCTGCGGGGTAAAGGTTTGGTCATATAGTGCATATACCGAAAAATCAGACCTCAGCGAATAGCTCAATCCCAATTTTGGCGTAAAGGCGGTATTTTTGGTCTCGCCCAAACTGGTTTTTGTTGGGCTTTTTTGTACACCGGTTTTACTAAAAGTTAGCCTTGCTCCCAAAGTCACCCTTAATTTATTTTCAAACAGCCCAAGTTCGTCCTGCACATAAGCAGCCTGATAAGAGATGGATTGCTGATCGGTCGCGATAGCTGATAATGAGCCCGCTCTCACGTTGGCATCAAAAGAAATGCCGTAAACAGGATGGTTGGCATCAAGGGGATAAAGGGTCTGGTTGGCGGTCGGATCGCCAGATCCGGAATAAGAAATGAACTTTTTACGGTTAACATCTACCCCGCCCAGCAACTGGTGACGGACACTACCGGTAGAAAATTCACCACTGATGTAGGGCTGAATGGCCAGTACCCCGGTATTCAAGCGCTCGTAAGTTGCCCTGCGCATAATCAGGTTGGGCTGGGCAGCATTATAACGCGAAACAAAGAAGTAGGTACCTTCCAGGTGGTCCCTCGCATAGGCAGTATTGATTGTGAGGTGCCAGTTTTTGTTAAAAGAATGGTGGTAGCTTAAAAAGCCATTGTGTTCTATGGATTTAAATGGCGCCTTATTCGGATCGTTTATGGTAAAATCTGCCGGCAAACTTGCAAATCCATTGGGGGCGAATACGGTAGCAAAATACTGCTGGTAACGCTGGTCCTGGAAAAGATACTCAGCAGAAACATAAGAATGATCGTTTATATTGTACCTGATGACCGGATTTACCACCACCTTATCATTGAAATTATATTTCTGGAAGGACCTGGACTTTTGTCCGGCAGCATTTAAACGGTACTGCCACTTTCCACTTTTATCAAGATTCCCATCCAAATCTGCGCTGAGGCGGTATAGGTTAAAGCTTCCCGCAGTAAAACTAACCTCACGGTTCGCGGTACCGGTAGGCTGCTTAGTGAGTACGTTATAAGATCCGGCAGGGTCGAATAAACCATTGATATAACTCGATGGACCTTTAATAAATTCTACGCGGCCAATAATGGCTGCATCCTCAGCGCTGGGCCCTGCATAGATCATGGATAGGTCCAGGCCGTTACGCATCGGGGTAATCTGCGCCCCGCGCATAAATACCGAAGAGTTGTACAGGTCTGCATTGTTGTTTCGCAGTGCCCCGCTCACGTTTCGCATTACGCTTTCATTAATGGTGATGGCCTGCTGATCTTCAATGAGGCGCTGATCAATCTCCTGAATGTTCTGCGGCAGCTGCAACAGCGGGGTACTCAGCTTCAGCGCAGCTGAAGATTTGTTGAGGTTATACCTGCGGTAATAGCGCGAGCTGATCCTAACTTCATCGAGTACCTTTGCCGATGTATCTGGGGCAGCGCTCACGGTATCCTTTTTTGCCTTTGTTTTTTGCTGGGCACTTACCCCAACTGTTAAGGCTAAAAAACATAAGCCTGTAATCACTATTCTTTTCATTTAATCTTTTTTGTCGCTATAAATCCCTACAATGATATGGAAACGGCCATGCACCTGTTTAAGCCCGGCTAAATCAATTTACCCTCAACCTTACGCTTAATGAGTTTATCCGGCGCCGCGCTTTCCAGGCCGCGCTGATGGATAGCCGTGATGATTCCAGGCCCCGAAAACTCGGCCGGTATGGCGCATTTGCGCAGCAATACTGCACTTTCCGGGAGCTCACCAGCGCCCTTCTTTACCGGAGCGCGGTTTCCTGCTGCTGCCGGGTGAAAGGTCTGTGAAATGATGGGATGAAAATGCCCCGATGCCGGCCATTCATCAAAGTTCTCCTGCGCCCTGAGGTTGAGGGAAAACAGGATCATACCAAGGGTGATGACAAATATTTTTTTCATTATTTTAATGTGAATTATGGATCTCAAAGATTATTTGTGTTACTAAAAACTGTGTTTTTATATTAATTGAACATTCTTTTTGTCCTGGCCGGACAGGCTTCTTTCTTTTTGACGTCAAAAAGAAACAAAAAACGCCGGCTGAAAATTTTTCTATTAAAGGCAGGGAATGGGCTTTGACTGTGCTTCCCGAAAAATTTGTTAGGCCGGTGATGCAGAGAACGAAGATTTTCTGCTTTGGCTTAGCCAAACGTTCATTCCTGTAGGCAAAATTAAGACCCATAATTCACGTTATTTTATTTTCCGATATATTTTTTGGGTTCTGCTACAAATTTATTTTTGCAGCCTTCCGAGCAAAATCCGTACACCGTTTTTTGATATATGGCTGTTCTCGTATTGCCCGCTTTCACTTTCATTTTGCAGACCGGATCGGTGGCATCCTTTTTCAGCGTGTCTGTTTGCAGCGTTACCACCATCATCTTTTCATTTGCCTTTGCGGCAGCCATACTCAGCAACAGGACCACCCCTGGCAGGTATATTATTTTTTTCATTTTTTTTATTTTTTGTTGTTCAGGCTTCGGTTGGTTATTTTTCTTTCAAAAGAATATCCATGTCTGCCATAAGCTTTTCTACCTGATCTTGCTTCGTTCCATCATACGCTTCGCGCACCCTCCGGTGCTTATCGATCAGCACCAGATAACCCTGGTGCACATAACCTCCGGCTGCGGCCTTGTCTTCGTTGACCGAAACCAGGTAATCCTTTTGGGCCATGGCGTAAACAAGGTCCTTAGCTCCCCACACAAACTGCCATTGTTTACCCGCTGCCCCAAGCCTGCTACGGTAGGCCTTCAGTCTCGATGGAATATCATAACGGTAATCAATCGTGTGGGATAAGAACATCACCTCCGGATTGCCCTTATATTTTTCATACACCTTTAAAAGGTTGCGGTGCATGATGGGGCAAATGGTTGGGCAGGAAGTAAAAAAGAAATCCGCCACATAGATTTTGCCGTCAAAATCTTTATTGGTCACCATGATGCTATCCTGGTTTAAAAAGCTGAAATCCGATATGGTTTTGTAAACCGTATCAATCACGGGTTTTCCATCTACCATAGTCTGCTTCACCCCATCCGGTATCAGCGGCAATCTGCGCGCGGTTTGCCCGCACGAGCAGATTATGGCTACCACTGCAAGCAGCAGCAGGCACGTTAAAGTTTCCTTTTTCATCGCTCCGCTTTTTAAACTAATGTTTACTGTGGTCATGTTCAGCCGCTGCTGAAGCAGGTTTCAGGTTAAACTTTTCCAGGTAAGCATCCGATTCATCCAGCGCCTTTTTGTATTCACCATCAAGCTTTTTAATCCTGATCATCTCACCCTGAAAATACTTCACCGCCGCTCCATTACTCTTTCCCTCAATATCCGGCTGGAAATCATGCATCCAGTCCATCATGTTATCATCTGCCTTGTTCAGCTTTGCAATCAATAAACTGATTTTATTTTTTTCCTCCGTGGTATCAAGATCAGGCTTTGCCTGCTTAAGCTCCTTTAACCTTACTTTGGAAAGGGTATCCAGTACCATTCTGTTTTTCACTGCCTTTTCCCCGTCTCCCATTACCTTATCATGAAGATCCATCACCTCCTGGCGTACGGTTTTATAATCGGGTTCACTTTTACAGCCAATGGTCATTGCTGCACAGAAGGCAAATGCGCCTAAGGCACCTAAACTTTTTTTGATTAAATTTTTAATATCCATAACTTGAATTTTAGATTGTGTATTTAAAACGGAATACTCATGTGTACCATCAGGCGGTTTCCGGCATATGCCCTTCCGCCCGCCAGGTCCTGCGATCTGACGTTCTGGTAATTGGCACCTACCGAAAGTCCTTTCATGGCAACCTCCAGGCCTGCAACTGCTGAAAGCGAATAGCCGCCAGACACGTCGACAATATATTTTTTGTTCTCCACATCCTTGTCCGCAGTCTCATAGAGTAGCCCTGCGTTTGGCGCTACGGTTACGCTATGGGCGATGCGGAACTTATAGTACACCAGCGCGTTTGCGGTAAACTTATTGCCGTAACGGTACGCATATTGGTTTTCGGTATTTATTTTATAGTTGGCATTCAGGTTCAGTCCAAGGTCGTTATAGCGGATATCATAAGCCGCATTTACCGTAAAATCGGTACTTGCGGTACCCAGCTGGAAGTTGTTGGGCGATTCCTGAACGGCCAGGCGCTCGGCAGGTTCATATTTCCCGGTAGGCACCTTAATCCCAGCACCCACCCAAAGCGACTGGACAAGTAGTTTTTCGCCCAGGGTACCAGTATGGTTGAACAGGTTATAATAGCCCATCACTGCAATATCACCCATTCCGTTCTTTGTACCATTTGCTTCCTGGCTTTTACGCTGGTTGAAGTTATAAGGAACAAATGCTAAAACGCGGAACTTCTTTCCAAAGTTCCATCCGCCCCAAAGCTCGGCGCTCTGGTAGGTCTCGTCTGCCGTCAGCGGCGTGCGCTCCCCTTGCGGCCCAAGGTGGGTGTGCAGCGACTTGTACTGATAGCGCAGTCCTAAAAACCGCTTGTTATATTCGGGCAGGATCCCGATATAGTAACTGCCTACCCCGCAGCCACAGATATCGCAGGCCAGAGAAGGAAAGCTAAGTACCATCAGAGCAACCCATATCAATGTTTTTTTTATGCTCATGCTAAAGTGTTATTGTTCGGCCAGGGCCGGGTTGTTTATAAAAGTCTCATCGTTTAGTGTGGCTAAAAATGCCAGGAGTTTACCCTTGTCATCATCACTCAAGGCAATGCCCAACCTGGCGCCATTTTTTAGGATCGGATCCAGGTTTGGCAGGTCCTGCACCTGCGAATGATAATGTTCCAGTACGCCGTCAAGCGTTAAAAACCTGCCATCATGCATGTAAGGCGCTGTATATTTCAGGTTTCGGAGTGATGGTACCTTGAACTTGTACCTGTCTGTTGCGATCAGCGTAGCGGTATATAATCCCTGGTCATTTATCGGGCTCAAAGAAAGTCCGTTGTTACGAAAAGATCCGTCGGTGAACAAAGGCTCGCTGTGGCAAGAGGCGCATTTCTCTTTAAACAGCGTATAACCTTGCTGCTCCTGAGTGGTAAAGGATGCATCCGCTTCCTTTCTCATCACTTTATCGTATTTAGAATTGCTGCTGATGCACATCACCATAAACTGCGATAGTGCTTTCATCATCCTTGCAGTGGTGATTTCCTCCGTGCCAAAAGCGTTTTTGAACAGGGTAGTATACTTTGGAAGCAGGCGCAGCTTCGCCATCACATTCTCAACGCTTTCATCCATTTCTTCATGGTTGGTGATGGGCGCAACAGGCTGCAGGTCCAGGTCAAAAATGCCTCCGCCCCACATAAAAGCCTTGTTCCAGGCCAGGTTCATAATTGGCGGAGAATTCCGGGTACCCAGGCGGTCATCTATGCCATGGCTCACATCATGCCCGTGCTGCGTAAAAGCAGAAGACTGGATATGGCAGGAGCCGCAGCTTACCGTATTGTTTCTGGAAAGCCTGGCTTCATAAAAAAGGCTTCGCCCCAGCTCAAAGCCTGCCTTCGTTACCGGATTGGCAGAAAGCTTGTAAACCGGCTCCGGAAAATTGGCCGGTTGCTGAAATCCCAGAAAGGCCTCCACCTGCTCTTGCACCATATCGCTCTTTTTGCAGGCGTAAACAAAAAGGCATAGCGAAAAAATAATCAATATCTGTTTTTTACTCATCATGCCTAGTTTTCGGTGTGGTCGTGTCTGAACATAGTGGTCAGGTTTTTTGCAATGTTTACGCTATAATCGCTGAACATCACGTTGGGATGAGCGGCGATACTAAAGCTGCTAGGTCCGTTAAAAACCTTCATCGCATCTACAAAAAGGTGAACGTTACTCTGCCTGTCCTTTCTCACTTTGGCAATACCTGCAGTGGTCAGATCAACAGTGATGGTTTTGATATTGTTGATGGTCGGCGCAGCATAACCACCAAAGCCACCGATGTGGTATTTGAATTGTTTCTTTCCGGTGGGATCACCATTTACATCGTCGGAGATCACGCCGGAATTGCCTTCGAACCTGAAAAATATGTACCCGGAGTTCCAGCCCCAGTACATGCCCCCGCTATCATGATCGCCATTTGCTGCCGGGTCAAGTACTCCTATACGCTTATCAATACCCATCGTACTTCTCAGGCTATCTACGCCTAAAGTAAAAGTCAGCCTGGTATAATCGCCCTCAGGCACACGTACTTTTGCAAAACGGGTAGCTTTGTCTGATGATCTGATCAGAAAATAACTGCTATCCTGTTTTACTGCGTATTCTTTTCCATCTGCAGTAGCCACCTTAATGTTGCTAATGAAATACTGCAGCATGGAAACGGTAAACTTTTCGCCGGCTGCGTTGGTATATGGCGCAGCGGTATTATTGAAGGTAAGCGTGCGGTCGCCGATGATGTTATCGAACTCTACTGAAAAAGGTGCCAGGTTGGTCTCCACAAATTCCGGAGCGGGTTCATCACCTTTTTTACAGGAGGCCAGTATTGAAAAACAGGCCAGGAGCAAAATTAACTGATTATATTTTCTATTAAATTTTTCCATCATACATTAATTAGGATTACTGAATTTTTTATTTTTTGTGAAAGCATCATCCGTAAGGGCGGATAGGAAAGCTTTTATGGCCGCTTTTTCTGCCTGCGAGATCGGAATACCTAAATTGCCGTTATTTTGATACAGGGCCCGATCTACAGTTGCTGAATAGGTGATTCCCGAACGATAGTGATCTAAAACCTGGTCCAGGTTACTGAATCGTCCATCATGCATATACGGAGCGGTGAGCATCACGTTCCTTAATGAAGGCGTTTTGAATTTGCCCCTATCAGCAGGATCAAAGCTCACGCGGTACCTTCCCTGGTAAATTCCTTCCAGATCGGCCGGAAAGGTGGCATCAATGCCGTTGTTGTGATAGCTGTAGTCGGTAAAAAGTTCACCCTGGTGGCAGCTCCCGCATTTTGCATTTACCAGCGCAAGTCCCTGTAGTTCCTGGCTGCTCAATGTCGCGCCAGGCACTTTCCTGATGTAAAGGTCGTACCTTGAGCCAGCAGAAATCAGTGTCCTTTGAAACTGTGCCAATGCCTTGAGTACATCCGTTGAGGTGATTTCCCTGTTAAACACCAGTTTAAACCTTTTAACATAATCCGGTACCGCTTTAAGTTCCCTTTCCAGCTCATAAAGATCCTGGTGCATTTCATCCTCGCTGGTCAATGGCCCTAAAGCCTGCGATTCGAGATTCTTTGAGCCACCGTCCCAAAAAAGGCCGCTTTTTGCCCATGCCAGGTTAAACAGTGTTGGTGTATGGCGGTGAAGGGGCTTAGCCGACACCCCGATGCTGGTTAATGCGGTTGCATCAGAAAAGGCAATATCCTGCCTGTGGCATGATGCACAGGACAGTTTGTTGTTTCCTGATAATCTTGCGTCATAAAATAAGATCCTCCCCAGCTCAATTCCTTCAGCACTAAGCGGATTGTCCGCATCGTCTGCTACCTTCGGCAAATTACCCGGCACTTCCAGTCTGGCTGGTGTCGGTGCCGGGAAATTTTCAACCGGGCGGTTATCCTTTTTACAGGATATCACCGTGCCCGATAGCAGCATCAAGGCAGAAAGATGCAGCACTGCATATTTGCCGTTCATGCCAGTTAGTTTGCAGACTTAACTGAAAAAACTTTACCACCGTAATTGGCGGCTACAGCACTCATTACAGCAGCCTGCGATGCGCCGACAGTTGGTGTAGCCATCACATCAATGCCGTCAAATGCTTTTGAAAGGTCTACGTTAATAACAATATTTGCTGATTTTGAAGAACCGATTTTAATGCTTTGTGGAAGATTCAATGCAACCGTTTTATAATTGGCGTTTAAGCCTGTTTCTACCTTAAGCGTTTTGCTGGTAGTGCCTTCTTTAACTGTTCCTGTAGCCGAGGTAAAGATATAGCTGGTCAGCCACATCCACGATACGTTGGTCATCCCGTTCAACTGAGAAAGCTCACCCGACTGAAGGCTCATATTATCGTTATATTTCTGGTCTACACCAACGCCGAACTTAATGGCTTTATAATCACCAGCAGGAATTTCTTTCAGCACTACGTCTTCGCGTTTTGTTGCCGGATAGATGGTTCCGGCATTATCGTTGTTTACCCCTACAAGGTTTATGGCACCTGTTTCCTCCAATAAATAATAAGATCCCGGAACCTTTACTTCTTCGCCTGCTGCATTTACCAGCGCTACGTTGCTCACCCAGTACCTGAACTTGGTAAAATTAAAGGTTTTGGTTCCCAGGGCAAAGTCTTTGTTCAATGCAAAATCACTGCCATTAAAGATAGCATCAAAAGTAAGGGTAGTTTTGCCGGCACCATCAGCAACGGCAACTAATTCATCTTTTGAACATGAAGCAAATAAAATTGCAGATAATGATATGATGGTTAAAAATTTTTTCATTTTTTTAAATATAATTCGTTGGGGCATACCTATCGCATGCCATTAAGATATGGGTTTGTAAATTGGGTTTTGAGGGAGATGATCCCGAAAATAAAACACAGGCCTAAACGCCAGCGCTGGCCAAAAAAACGGCAACGATGGATTAGCATTATACGCAAGCCAGGCAATCAGAAAATTCCTGAATGCAAGCGAAAAAAAGATAAAACAATTGGGTTTAAGCCTGAAGACTTAAGGCTTTTGGCGGCTGGAATATAGAAAAGGCACGGTGCATGGTACCCGGCACCGAACGTTCCGGATAGATCATTTTAACAGTTGAGCGTTTAAAGGTAAAGGACGAGGCAGCGGCAGGCAACGCTTCCATGTAATGGCTACGCTGGTTTTCCCTTTCCTGTTTTTTCTCCTTTTCCTCGGCCTGCTTTAATTTCTTCATCAGAAAACATTTCCCATTACAGTGCATCCACGGGCGGTTCCTGTTCTCGCATAGTTTCTCTGTTATATACTTCTGGTTTACTTCGAAACCGGCATAGATAAAAAAACGCGAAAAATTGGATCCGATCAGTGCAAATAATAAAGATATGGCAACAAACCTGTTCAACATTTCGCCGCAAAGATAAGGATAAACAAGCCCGAAAACGAAATAAAACAGATAAATTATAGGGATATTGCTTTTAAAAAATGTGCAAAAATGAATTAGCCACAGAAACGCAGAAATCACGGAGTAGATTAAATTTTTCTGTGTTTTTCTTGCCTTCGTGGCAAACATAACGCTTAGGCATGCGCAGAAAGAGCTGGAAACTAAAAGAGAAAAAGTTAAAAGCGATTTCCCTGATATAAATTACCACAAAGCCCCTACAAAAAACAATTTTGAGGTGAAAATTTGCTGGATTGAGTCGTTTATCCCTTTAGTTCAGGAATATTTTGTTGCGCCAGCGTTAACCGGCTCAATTGATATCTCCGGGCCTTATGTTTACAGCAAAATAAACCCTGTGCCAGCGTTCAACACCGGGCTGCACCAGGGGACTCAGCAGGTTTCCTTCATTTTTATTTAATAATCTAACTGTGGTGTTGTTGATGGCCTTGCCAGCGGTATTTGCTTGCAGCCTTTCCTGATGCTGGATTTTACGGTTGGCGGGTTCTTGCTTTTTCTTCTTTTCATGCGCATCTTTTTGCTCTGGTCATCTATCAGAAACTGAGCGATACATTAGCTCTGATACTGAAAGGCGTTCCCGGCGTAAAATGAATCTCCTCAACTGGCAGGGGCTCATTCTGCAACCTCGATTCGGTTGCAAACTGCGTTTCATTCCATGCCCTGTTAAAAATGTTTTCGGTAATAATGCCAAAAGTAAAACGCTTCCAGGTGTAGTTCACATTGGCATCGGTAATAAAATAACCCTTTGCAATAACTGAGTTATCGCCGTTAGCCGGACGTGAGGCAAGATAGCGGGCCTTAATGCTTCCGGAGAAGTTATTCAGGTCTTTCATGCTCAGCCCCCCGGTAAAGGTAAAAGGTGGCGCGAGGGGAATGTAATTTGCCCCTTCCGGCTCATCCAGTGCCCTTCCGTGGTTGTAGGTCATATCGCCATTTAAGAAAAACCAATTGTTTAACTGGTAGCGCAGTCCAAAATCAATCCCCTTCCTTGATGTTCTTCCACTGGGCTCAATTACCCCTTCATCACCAACATATACAAATTCCTGTTGCAGATAGAGATACCATAGGGCTGCGTTTAGTATCAAACGTGGTGCCGGTTTCCAGCTTGCCCCAAGGTCAGCTCCATAAGCAGCCGGCAGGATTTCCTGAGTATTCTTTGCTATCACCACGCGCGAATCATTGCTATGAAATCCCTTCCCCATTTTCAAAAAGAACTGTAGGTCTTTACTCTGGTTATATAGAAAATTCAGCTTAGGACTTAGCGTAGCCTTTCCTGTACGCGCAGCAAAATTACCATTCAAATGATCAATATACTTAAAGTTAAAATAATCCAGGCGCAAGGCAGGATTGATCAGGAGTTTACCCATATCAATCTCTGTATTCAAAAAGGCATAAGCATTAATTTCAGAAACATCGCCAAACTGAACCTGTTCAAGGGTAGTACGCCGGTTTAGCGTATGGGAAAGCTCAATATCTTTAACCTGGTCTGCCCTTAATCCGGCACCGAACTGCATGCCGTAGTCCGCAGCTGCTGAACTGTATTTCTTACTCAATACCGATTGCAGCCCATATATGTTCCTGCCCTCTTGCTGTTTAATCTGGTCTCCGTTCACCGGATCATTAAGAAAAAAAGTAAAATTGCTGTAAAGCCCGAAATCATAACGGCTATAAAAGGCACTGGATTTGAGCGAGGTGCTTTCATTAATGAATTGATCATACTGCAGATTGAGATTACTGCGGCTGGTTTTTCCACCCTCATTGGCATCAATAGCCCCGAAGCGGGAAATGAGTCTTTCATCTACCGCACGTTGTGGAATCTGACCGGAGGCGAGCCATGAACTATTAAAGTGCATTACTGAAAACGAAAGCTTATCGAGGTTATTGAACAACCGGGTATATTTTCCCATCAGGTTAAGCCTTTTAAAATCCTGGCTAGCCTCAAAAGGACCATCGGTTTTCATGTAACTCCCAGCCACATAGGCCGCCTGTTTGGCATCATTTACCAGATTGATAAGTCCAAGTCCCTTAAAGGTATTGAACTTTCCGCCCTCGAGCGTAAGGGAGCTGTGATCTAATCTGTCCTTGGTCTGGAATGCGACGTAGCCGGCGGTAGCCAGGTTACCCTTATCTGCATGATAGGGGCCTTTATCAAAATCAATCTTTTCCACCAGTTCAGGAATCAGGAAATGCAGGTCTGCATAACCCTGCCCGTGTGCATGACTGACCATGTTTACCGGCATACCGTCTACAGAAATGTTGATATCTGTGCCATGATCCAGGTCGAAGCCACGAAGAAAAAGTTGTTCTGCCTTTCCCCCGCCGGCATGCTGGCCGATAAAGAGGCCGGGTACTTTTCTTAAAAGTTCCTGCGAAGAATTTACCGGGCTTGTAGCGAGATCCACAGCCGCTACAGACGAGAGATGGTTTATACCTTCCGATACAACCACTTCATTGAGCTGGAAATTAGCGGGTGATAAACTGATGTTCATTACAAATCCGTCTACAACTGTTGTCACAGGTGAATAACCCAGCAACGTTACCCGGATGGAATCGCCCCTGCTTACATCTTTCATCAGAAAAAAACCAGCCTCATTAGTATGTGCATGCTTTTTACTCCGCAGGTTCTGCAGGTAAACATCTGCTAAAGGGAAATCGCCGGTAGTGCTTATCTTACCCTTTAAAACTTGCGCAAAAAGACTCGTTGAGCATAAGCTCAGCAGCATCACATAGAAAATCTTCATCGGGGGCGAAACTACTAAATGTTATAAATTATTTCGCATTAGCTCATCCCTTTGTAGAAAAAAACGAATGCCAGTGAGTTGGCCCACCCTGTGTTTCGGCGGGGAGTTCATCTTTTTTAATAAAATCAGGTTTCTTTTTGCTGGATGAAAAATTTAAAGCCATTAACAATAGTGCCGCTTGCTGCATTACCGCCGCAAACGGTCAGGAACGAAATTGTAATCAGTAAAAAGATGAACTGTCTAGTGCGAAGAATTTTGCCTGATCAGAATTTCATCTCAACAAAGATGCGGCAAGCCTTTAAATTCATAGTTTTGTATTCGAATGATTAAAGATGAGCTCGCATAGAAATAAATTAGCATACATCTGCCTGAAACCCGATGAAACGCTGCAACCCTTTGTAGAAAGCATCTGGATGGTAAAAAACCACTCTGACGAAGAAAATGCAGGTATTGTTGTTCCTGATGGGAAAATAGATTTATTTCTTTTCGCAGATAAAAATGGAAACTTTGAGCTATTTATTTCAGGTATTTGTTCTGAGCCGGTGGTTAAACCGCCCTTTCCACAATCCACTATGTTTGCCATCAGCTTTTATCCCATTGCAGCCGAATATGTTTTTAAAGCATCTTTTGCTGAGCTGCAAAATACAAGAAAGATACTACCTGCTGATTATTGGGGATTTTCAAAGGATGACCTGGACGACTTTCAAACCTTTCAACAAAAAGCCGTTAATATCGTTTCTTCTCGGTTGCAGGAAGATATTGACGAAAGAAAAATAAAGTTGTTCGAATTAATTTATGCAGCCAGAGGAGAAATTACGGTAAAAGAACTGCAAGAAAAAATTTACTGGAGCAGCAGACAAATGAACCGCTATTTCAATAAATGGTTTGGAATAACCTTGAAGTCATATCTTAATATCATCCGCTTCTCAAATTCGCTGAAGCAATTGAAAAATGGTGATTTTTACCCGCAACTCGATTATGCAGACCAGTCGCATTTTATAAGGGAAGTGAAAAAGTTTGCGGGGGTAAAACCGGTTATCTTAAATAAAAACGAAAACGACCGATTTATCCAATTGAGCCTGATGCCGGAAAAGTAATTTTGTTCTGTAATTAAAACACGAATAAAATGAATCTGAACCACATCAACATCATTGTAAAAGACGTTAACCATGCTGTAAATTTATTTATAAAACATTTAGGTTTTAGTTTAATCGTCAATCGGAACAGCAAAATGGCCGTTCTGGAAAACGGCAATCATTTTGCCCTTGTTATTTGGGGACAGGAATTAAACCATAAGGAAAATGTCCCTGCATACCCTGACAACTTCCACATCGGATTTTATCAGAAAAATGAGCTAGCCGTTTGGGAGATCTATGAAAAGTTAAAGACAGAAGCCAACTTATCATTTGAAAGCGAACCTAAGAAAATCAGGAATACGTTTGGTTTCTATTTCTTTTTTGAAAAGCTGATGATCGAAATCAGTATTACTCCATTTCAGGATAATGTTGCATAACATTACCTGCCGGCTGCCAACAGGCCACTTAATTTTAGATCGCACCAATAAAAATTACCATTAGCTATTTTAGGGGTTGGTTATAGCCAGAAAAAACGTAGCCGTACTTCTTATTTGGTTTTAAATTCAGTCGGTCTCATATTGGTCAGTTGCTGAAAATTATTGCTAAGCGCTGCAATATTCGAATAGCCAATTTCATAGGCAATCTCCGTCATGTTCAAATCTGTATCTTTTATCAGTTCCATCGCCCGGATAATCCGCAGCATCTTTAAGTATTGAACAAAAGTAATATGCAATTTCGTTTGAAATAATCTGGTCAGGCTACGCACACTCATTCCCGATTGCCGAGCAATAATATCTAAACTTAAGTTTTCATTTAACCGGTTTCTAAAGCTTTCGATAAGGGCATTGAGCCGTTTATCGTCTGTAGTAGGAAGCTGGATGGAGAATTTTTTAAGATTTTCCTTTGATAATACGCCCTTAAGCGTTATTAAAAATTCAAATTCCCATGACCCTTTAAAATAGTCGCCTTGCCATCTCTCACTAAATGAAAGCATTTCTGCAAGAAGCTTACTCACCGGATAAATGCCCAATTCGTCATAAAAACCTACTGCTTTTTTTTCAGGGAAGTATATATTGACAATGTACAGATCCTGTGTATTAAACATCAGGTTGTGAGGATAATTTTTGGGTATCCAGATGTAATGATTTGACGGAATATAAAAATCCTTTTCGGCTGTCTGCAAATAAGCAATCCCGCCATAAACCAATAACAATTGAGTCTTATTATGCTGGTGAGCAGGCAAACGCTGTTCCGTCTGTTGTCTCATCACCACGATGGAATCAGGGTTTTGATCTACCAACTTGATTAATTCACTCAGAATTTTCATATGGCCGAATATAACAAATATTAGGCTAATTATATATAAGGATAGCCTAAGGTGTTGGGTAATTTTGCTGTGTCAACATTAGAAAAATCATTATGGAACATCGCATCATAACGCCTGAAAAAGATTTTAAGGCGCAATCGCAAGCCAAAAAACCAGAACATCAATTACCTTATAAAGATGATGAAAACGATAAAGGCAGCATCTCCTTGCCGCATTCTACCTATTCAGGTCCCTTCATGTCAATGATAGATTTAAGCTATGCTTTTGATGAGTTGAAAAAGCTGGTGAAACAATGCCTGGAAAAAAGAAAGAAACCAATCATTTATAAAAACAAAACCAATGAAACAATATAAAACAGCTCCGATTTTGGGCCTGCTGTTGCTGTTATCTGCATCCTCTGTTTACGCCCAGCATGCAGAAAAAGTCCAGGCTTTGAGTTTGGAAGAAATATGGAAAGTGACTGAAACGAACAACCGGCAGCTGAAACTAGCTGACCTAAATTATCAGCAAAGTAAAATAGAAATATTGGAAGCCAAAGACCGTTTGCTCCCGGAACTTTCGGTTGGTGGAGACGTAAAACTTAATTCCAAATTTCTGATTTACGACAATGGATTATTCTCTTCACCACAGGATGTGCCCGTAAAAGGCTATGGATACGGAGCAGGTTACCACCTGAACTTTAACCTATACAGTGGTGGCCAGGATAAAAGGAACATCACCCTAAAAAAGGAAGAAGAGACACGGAAACAATATGAACTGGATCTGCAAAAGCATAGCGTAAAATATCATGTAGCAGTTGCTTATTTTGATCTCTATAATTTTTTGCATTTCTATCATTTTCTTCATGCAGAAATTGAAGCAGAACAAAAGCAATTGAGATGGATAGAAAGTCTGCATAAAAACGGTACGGTGCTCAAGAGTGATGTACTAAGAACCTCCGTAAAATTGTCTCAACTGCAACTTAGTCTTTCCGATGTTGGCAAAAAGATCGAAATAGCTAAACAAAGCCTTAATATCCTGATGGGACGTAAAAATGATACTGCGCTGGCCATCAGATACGAAGATGCAATAGAATTAAACGCTATAGCAGATGGTGGCTACAACGATTATATAAACATTGCTTTCAAAAAATCTCCTGAATACAAAATAGTCAATAGTGATATCAAATGGAGCGAACTCAACGTAAAGCAAGTAAAAGCTACCCTATTGCCCAAAGTGGCCTTATACTCCAGTTACAATTATACTTACCCGCAGATTTCCTTCTATCCGTATTCGAATGACTTGTGGGGATTTGGTCAGACAGGCATTAAAGTACAGTATGCTATTGATCATCTGTACAAAAGCAAACATACCATTGCCCATGCCCGGGTTATCAGCAACCAGGCTAAAGAAAAAGCAGAAATAAAGAAGGATGAAATCTCCCTTCAGGTAAAAGAAGCTTATTTACAGCAACAACAGGCCCTGGAGCGCGTGGAAACAGCAGAACAAAATATCATCAGAACCACTGAAGCCCTTCGTGTCATCAGGAGTAGCTACTTAAATCAGGAATCACTCCTTACCGATCTTTTGGAAGCAGAAAACGCTTTACTGGAAGCAAAATTCAACCTGACAACGGCACAAACAAACGTAAAAGTAACCCATATCAGACTATTGGCAATCGCGGGCATTCTTTAATCAAAATATAATGAACAAAAATAAAACAGATAAAATGGTTGTAAGCCTAACCCAATGGTTGGGAATTGCACTATTGGTAGGGATCATTATTTGGGGATTTACCTATTTCTTAAAGGGATATCGCTATGAGCAAACCACTGATGCACAGGTAGATGCTTATCTCTCACCGATAAACGCAAAAGTGGGTGGCTATATCAGCAAAATATATTACAAGGACAATCAACTAGTTAAAAAAGGCGATACACTTGTAGTTATTGAGCCGGACGAGTATGGACTGAAAAAAGATGCTGCATCAGCAGAACTCATGAGTGCACACGCCAAATTACCCATATTGGCTGCCAACGAAGAAACGCAGCTTAAAAGTATGGAGGTTATAAAAGCACAATTGGCAGGGGCTCAGGCTAGATTGAACCAACAGCAAAAAGAATTTAACCGTTATAAAAACCTACTGGCAGATGAATCTGCCACACAACAAAAATTTGATAACATCAGTACTTCTTTATCCATTGCACAGTCAGATTATGATCAGGCCAAAGCATCTTTACATGTAGCACAATCTAAACTTCATGATTTTAAAGCGCAGCATCATGCTATACAGGCAGAGATAAAAATCAAAGAAACACTTCTTCAAAGACAGGAGCTGGACATTCGATATACAGTTGTCACTGCACCTTTTGATGGACAAATTGGTAAAAAAACCATTCAGGAAGGTCAACTGATACAACCCGGGCAAACATTGGCTTTTTTGCTGAACAAAGCTGAGGAAAAATGGGTAGTTGCAAATTTTAAAGAAACACAGATCGGCAACTTCAAAACCGGGCAAGCGGTAGCCATTGAGGTTGATGCTTTTCCAAATGAAAAATTCAGTGGTATCATCGAATCACTTTCGCCAACCACTGGTTCACGTTATTCCCTACTTCCACCAGATAATGCTACCGGTAATTTTGTCAAAATCATCCAGCGTATCCCTGTACGGATTAAACTGACTGATGCGCCTGAAAAATCAGCAAAACTTTCTGCCGGAATGAATGCCAGTGTTTACGTTTTAAAAGATTAATGATGCAAGCACACAAAATATCAATTTTCAAATCGCGGGTGTCAGAATGGGTGGCAAGAGCCGTCATATTTGCCATTCTGATGACCTGTCTGTTTAGCTTCGCTTTTTATGGCAGTCCGGTTGCAGCAATGGGTTTTTATGGGATACAGCCTACCGATGTGCAATATGGCATGGTTGTGATTTATGGTTCTACCGTTGCTTTCCTGGCACTTGATTTTCGGATCGTAAAATATGTTGCACCAAGGAAATATTTACTGATCGCCCTTGCCGTAAATGCAATATGTGCCGTGATCTGTTTTTACTTCAAAGACTGGACATTGTTTGTGGTTTGCCAGTTTTTTCAGGGAATTACCTGTGCATTGATGTCAGGGATTGTTTTACAGCTTATTTTCCCAAGATTACCTTCTGTACGCGCCCGTGTAATTGCTTTTAGCCTGCTGTATGGAAGCATACAGATTGCCGTTCCCTTTTATTCTGTTTTTACCAGCGTGATCATTTATTTTTTTGATTTTAACTGGCTATTCTACGGATTGATGATCCTAATCCTCATGCTAACAATTACGGTATTGCTCACCATGAACAGTGAAGCGCGGTTTAGCAAAAAGATTCCGCTTTATCAGGTAGATTGGCCAGGTTATCTGTTTTATGTATCTTTTATCTTAATCATGGGATACATCCTGGTATACGGGCGACAATTAGGATGGTACGGCAGTTCGCTAATCACCACGCTCAGTGTAGCTGATCTTCTTATTCTTTCAGTTTTCATCATCAGGGCATTGAAGCTTAAACGGCCATTAATCAACTTACAGATTTTCAAGGTAAAGAATTTTGTAACCGGGCTGGTACTACTTTTTACATTTTATATTTTTAAAGGAAGCACCGGACTTGCCTACGGCTACCTTGAAGTAATTTTAGGAAATGACCCACTGAGCACCATTCCTATCTGGACGGCTGTAATTTTAGGGACCGTACTGAGTATGTTCATTACTTCCAGGTTTATCCTGATGGGTTACAACTTAATCAGGATAATCATTGTTGGCTTTGGAATAATGGCAATTTATTATGCTTATATGATATTATTTGTTTCTGTTCAGGGCGAAACCATTGATTTTATCCTACCTATGTTTATTTATGGTGTAGCAACCGGCGTATTATTTGTGCCTATTGTTTCATTCACCGCTTCATCAGCACCTCCCAAAATTGCCGTTAATGCATCACTTGTAGGCATATTGGCCAGGTTTACAGGGTTTACAGCCAGTCTGGCACTGAATAACGAACTTCAATTATTTGCAAAATCAGGAGTTCGGGAAAAAATCCGGGAAACACTCACAGAAAGCAATCCGCAATGGCCAGCTACCCTGCTCAATATTCAAAATCAATATCTCCATGCAGGTAGCGATATCTATACTTCAAAAGCATTATCTACAGGCTATTTTAATCAAATGCTAGGTCATCAAATATTGGCTCGTGCCACAAGAGATTATTATGATCTGATGCTTACGGGTGTGTTTTTCGTAATTATTATTTTACTCTTGTTACCTCAAATTCGACATGTTATTTTGAAATTAAAAAAAGGTAATACACCTTATTAAAATCATTTTATTGAAGGCATTTAAAGCTTCTTCCCCGATAAATTTTATATTGAAAAACTAAGCAATAAGCACTACTGCACAAATAGCTTTCATCTTAATTAGAAACATTTACGAGGGGTAATCATGAATAAAATCAGCATTAGGTGCATTTTACTTTGAGGCGGACCATAATTTTTCGACTTCACATGATTTAAAAGTCGCAAAGATTCATACAATGCCCCTTTCTTTGCAATGCCAGGCCAGCAAAAATGTCGTTGGGATATTTAATTTCTCCCGAAGGGCTTTAAGTTTTTTCTCGATATGGCTCAGGCTGGAGGAGGCCATTCCCTTTTTTTTGAAATAGGCTGCTATCGATTTTTGCTTTACCCCTTCGGTGGTAAGTTTTAAAATAAGTTTTTCTTCTCCGGTCAGTTCAGCTAAAATTTCATCACCCGGATAGCGGCGAAGATTGGCTGAGCAATATTTCTGACCATCGTTAACGGCTTTTATTGCTGTTTTAAAAGCATTAACTGCGCCAAAAGATTTATGCACATAGGCATCAATCTGGTACTCTTTAAAAAGCCGGTCGGCAATATTTTTACGGTCATCTGCAGAAAAAACCATCACTTTGATTGCCGGCTGTATTTGCTTAACCGCCTGGATCAATTCCCAGCCGGAAGAAATTTCCCTTCTTTCAGTATCACCCTTAAAAGATAAGTCAGCAATAAGCAACTGATAGGGATTAGCTTCGCTGATGGCCTTTTTTACCCGGCTATAGGCATAATCGCAGTTTACTACATAATCGCGGTTATCCTGTACAATGCCCAGGTCTTCCAATGCCATCCTCAATGCGACATTCATAAAATCTTCGTCTTCTGCGATCAGTACTTTTTTAAACATATATCACTATCATAAATTATTTAAGCTTATTGAGGTTCTCAGCTCAAAATTAATCAGGATTAAACATGATAAATTACGGTTTCCCTTTCAGCTATTCTGGATCAAAAATTCTGCATCAAAACGGCCAACTAAAATCTAAAATCATGGTCGGGATCAAAAAAAATGTCTATTTTAAAAACGGGTGAAAATTCGGATGATTATTAATCCAAAAAAGTCAATTACTTTCTATTTCCATCACGTTCTTTAGACACCCATCCACATACACCTGCGGAATTTTCTCTTGTTCCAACCTGTTTTTTTCTAAGGTCTTGAGATGCAGGAAAAGCTCATTCTCCTCTTTGGTCAACAGGCTTAGATTTTGAGATTGATTTTTGGCGCCGCTTACGGCGTAGTTTTGAAAAGTTTCAAAAGTCGTCCGGTCCATCATGACGCTTTGGGCATGCGGATGATACGAGCGTAGCTGATGCAGGATCTGAAAACCATGTTCATCAATATCGCCCCAGTACATGATTTTTTTGTCTGATAGCCAGAGCGCATTTTTCAGATAAGCAATATTAAAGCCGCCGCCGCTCCATATGGCAACGGTGGATTCTAATAGCGGTAAGGTTAAAAAATTCATTTTATTTTCGGCAATCAGGATATTTTCCACCGTAAGTTCAAGGGCTTCGAAATCGGAGAGTGGAATGCTGATGTCCCTGAATTTGAAATCGGGCAGTACGTTATCATCCAAGAAGCGGAGCCTGATTAATGACTCATCGTACCTCAGAAAGAAACGCTCGACAAAACGTTTTTGTTGGGCTGAACGCACATGATCCGGAATTAAGAAATCAAGTAAGGATTGAATCAACGCATTGTTTTCTTCAATAAATTTGGTATGGATCTCGATGGGCAGCTGCCGCAGGTAAAGGTTAGGCCGCGGGGTCTCTATAAAATATCGGCAAACCTTCAGTACATCATTCCAGCTGATTTCTCCTTTTGTTAACCATAAGCAATTGTTTAAGGTCCAGTCTTTCAATTCCGGAATAGTATCGATAATGGTGTTATAATTGGCTATAAATAGTCGCCATTCCTTTGCACAGCCGATAACATAGAGATAATCATCAATCGTTTCAAAAACTACGCTATCCGGCAAATCATGGCTGCCTGTCCGCCTGAAATCCCTACCGGCGGTTTGCACGAGGTAGCCTTTACCGGTTTGATTTTTCGAATGGCGGTATAATTCTTCTATTTCCTTTTGCAGGACTTCAAACCGTTCGGTAATGTGACCCGATTTTACTTTCCCGATACGGTCTATTATCTTCGGGAAAAAGGGTTCTTCCATAATATGGCTTTGCAACAAGGGCTTCCACCATTTCAACGCCTGTTTTTTAATTTCTGCCGGACTGATCATATTTCGGGTGTGTTATTGAAAATTCCGTTATGTTTATCGCGTTCGCTTTCATATTCTTCTTTGGTGAAATTACTTACCTGCGAGTTGTTGCCTTCCCGGTTGCTCACAAAGTGAAAGGAGTTGACATGGCCCTCTATCACATGGATTTTTTGTAACGGGGTTACGATCAGCAGTTGGAGATTCAACTTTTTAAACAACTCCAGTCCGTAACGGGTACTTTCGTCGCTGCCTCTGCCGAAGGCTTCATCAATCACTACGAAACGGAAACTTTTGCTTTTTCGCTCTCCGAACTGCAACCCAAACTGATAGGCCAAAGCACTGGCCAGGATGGTGTAGGCCAGTTTCTCCTTCTGTCCGCCGCTTTTTCCGCCTGAACCTTCATAAAATTCTTTTTCCGTACCATCTGAGCGGTAACGTTCGCTGGCGTTAAACTCAAACCACTGTCGCACATCCGTAACGGTTGAGGTCCAGTCGCGGTCTGCATTTTCCATGCTGGCAAAGCGGTCCAAGATCCTTTTTACCTGTTCGTATTTTTCCTCGGTGTATAAATCATTATGGCTGCTGAAAGAATGGATATAACATTTTTTCAATTCTTCCCTGAAAAGCCGTACTTCTTTATTCGGAGTGGCATCCATTAAAATCGTAATGTAAGTATCCTGCACCGCGTTATACACAATTTCCGAAAGGTTTTCGTTAATGATCCGGATTTTATGTTTGATGTCTTTTTCGTGTTTCTGCAATTGGCTGTCGAACACGGCAATGCTGTTGATCACGTTTTTATTCAGTTCCTCCTTGAAGCGTTCTTCGTGTCGTTTCAGATCTTCAGATTCCAGTTGCCTGAACTTTTTAATGTATTCGGCACGGGCATCAATGCTATCGGTAACTTCACTGTATTCGGCCCGGGAATGTTCTTTAATTTCCCGCATCTTTTTCTCAATGTGGGTACGGTAACCCGCCTGACGTCCGCGAAGCCTTTTCAATTCACCATTTTCACCTTGAAATTGTTTGCGGAATTCTTCCTGCCTATTTTCTATGCCCCTGAGGTTGATTTTTACGCCACTCAGTTTTTCGTCAATCAGCGGATACCACTTTTCTTTCAGGTGAAGTGCTAATTGTTCTTTTTGGCGCAATGCATGTTCCTGCTGATCTCGATAACCCTGAATCTTTGTTTTGAAACCGCCAATGTCTTCCGTGAGTTGGTTTTGTCTGGACTTTCCATCCGAAATCTGCTGATCCACCTCACTTTTGTTGCGTTGCAGCTGGGCAAGCTTATTATTGTTATTCAGCAATTGATTGCGCTCCTGTTCCAGTTCATAGATTTTGGAGACATGGTACTGCCAGTTAATGCGGGAAAAATCTTTTACGTAAAGCAAAAGCCCCAGCAGTTGCTTCTGTTCGCTGTTTTTTTGTCCTTTCTCTTCAATATCCTTTAGCCTGGCTTTTAATTCATGAATCGTCCGTTCCAACTTATCGACCGAACTTTCCAGTACTTTTATTTTTTCGGCATTGCTCCAGCCCAATACATAATTTCGTCGGTCATCAATGCGTTTGCGGTCGTCTTTGGTATGGCGGATGCGGCCGCTCTTAATCAGCCCTTGCCGGGTGATACCGAAAGGAACATGTTGTAAACCATCCACATCGGTGCAAATATAATCGCCAAAGCTGCGTTGCAGGTAACTTTCCAGCCAATCGTAAAAGGGCGTTTCAGGTTTAATGTCTATTTTGTATGTTATGCTGTCTTCATCCAATTCTTTAAGGATTCGGGTACTGCCATTCAAGTCCGCCTCCAAATAGGTCAGCTTGATGCCCCTTCCATCAGCACCTCTTAACGGATTGTTGTTGACATAATGGCTAACGCTCCGGTAATGCTTCCGGGAACGAGTAAGCTGATGCCGGCATCACGGAGCAGTTTTTCGATTGCACCCTCCCATTCGGCTTCCTGTTCATTCACCTTCAGCAATTCCCCCGCGAAAGGCAAATCTTCCTCGTCAATCCTTAAATCAGCACAGAGTTGCGAACGGAAGGCCACGAGCCAGGCCGGGATCTGTGTTTTACGTTCTTTGAGCGATTGCAGTTCTTTTCGTTCCAGATGAAATTCCGCTTCCTGTTTGCGCAGGTCAGTCACCTGGTTATCTCTCTGTTCCCGTAATTTTTCTTCTAAACGGCCGCAGTTTTCAATCAATTCATTGGCCCGACTAATGTTGTTCTGAAAGTCTTTTTCGTGCTTTATGCTTGCCAACCCGGTCTGTAAAGCGAGACGATCATAATCGTCAAATTCCTTTTGCTTGGTTTCTTTGTCCTGCTCATGCCGCCTGATCTCTGTGGCAATCTGTTCAATTCGTGTTCCGCCATTATTGGCAATGTCCTGTATAATCGTTTGCCGGCGTTCTTCCGAGGCTTCCAGTTCCTGTGTAATGGTGCCTTGCTGCTGTTCTGCTTTTGCGAGTTCGTGGCGGGTTTCATCAATCGCCTGTTCCAACAGTTCCCATTTCTTTTCGGCAAACCATACCGGCATAACTTCCAACATGGCTTCTATGTCTTCAATTTCCCGGCTAACCTTGTCGTAATTTTCACTGGCTTCGGCCAATGGCTTCAGGATTTGATATTGTTCGCGGGTGTTTACTACAGCAGCATGCGCTTTGTTAAGGTCGTCGAAGCGTTTGAGCAGGGCATCAATCTGTTCTTTGACATCGGTTTTCTCCAGCATCTGTTCACGGACGAAATCGGTCAGGCTACTGACGGATTTCATGGAAACGGTCTGATAAAACAAATCGATCGCTTTATCGCTGTTCATGCCGAAAAGCCTGCGGAAATGCTCGCTGTATTGCGAAAAATTATCGTTGAACAATTGTACGCCCGGTGTGTTTCGGAGATTCTTCCGCAGCTCATTGATATCGCCGAAATGCTGAAAATGTTCCTTTATGGTTAAAGGCGTAGTACTGATGATGAGCAATTTCTCTACTTTTCCCTCTTTGCCGATCCAGAAAAACTGGGCCAGGCAAATGTTTTCATCGTAGCCCTGGTTGTAAAAATTCCCGATAATAACGGTATAGGTATGATCATCTGGTCGTAAATAAACCTTTTTCGCCGTTTTGGTGATTTCTTCCTTTTCTTTTTTAAATTCTCCTCTTACGTAACTCAGCAGGTTGCGTTCTTTTCCTTCCGCTCCGGCTGCTTTATTGAAGATGATTTTATGGTGCGGGACGAGCAGGCAGGTCAGGGCATCCACGAGGGTGGATTTCCCTGAACCGATATCGCCGGTTAACAGCGCATTTTGTCCGTTGGGCTGAATCTGCCAGCGCACCTGGTTAAAGGTTCCCCAGTTAAGCACTTCGAGGTATTGCAGGCGGTAGCCGGACAGGCTGAAGTCTTCCGGATAGGTATCAAATAATTCTTCCATAACGGTGCTTATTGTTTAGTCTGATTTTCCCAATCCAGTTCTATACGTACCTGATCGGCTTCTATCAGTTGTTTCAGTTCCTCTTCATCCGGCAGGTAAAGCCGATATTTGCTGGCAAAAAGTTTCTCATTTTCTGCTAATACCGAGTATTTAACGATGGTTTCATCTTTTTCGGTGCAAAGGATGATGCCAACGGTAGGGTTATCGTCGGCTCCTTTTTTCAGGTCGTTGTACATGCGTACATACATATCCATCTGGCCGATGGCTTCGTGAGATAATTTGTTGGTTTTCAAATCAATCAGTACAAAACACTTCAGGTAGTAATTGTAAAAAACAAGATCAATGAAAAAATCTGAAGTGTCGGTTACGATATGCTGCTGTCTGGCTACAAAGGCGAAACCTTTGCCTAATTCCATCAGAAACTTTTGCAGATGTGTGATCAGTGCGGTTTCAATCTGCAGTTCATTTTGTTTAGGATCGGTTGGCAAACCTAAAAATTCAAAAATATAAGGGTCTTTGATAAAATGATCTGCCTTTTGCGGTTCCTTTGCCGGTTTATCGGATGTTTTCAACAAGCGGCCTAAATACTGACTGTCGATATTACGTTGGAGCGTCCGGGTATTCCAATTACCTTCAATGGCATAGTCGACATATTGCAGCCTGAGTTTTTGATTTTCAACCCTGCTGATTATCCTGTAATGTGTCCAGCTCAATTCGGTACGCACTGCGTTCCAAATTTGGAAAGCCTGGAAAAACGCTCTCATGTTGTTTAGGTTACGTTCATTGAAGCCTTTGCCGAACGCAATTGTTAATTGTTCAGCCAGCTTCTTCAGTACGTTTCTTCCATAGGCCGCTCTGCTTTCTCCCTGTTGTTCATCTTCAACAATTAATTGGCCGATCTCCCAATACATTTTAAGCAAAATGGTATTGGTACTGCGGTAGGTTGCCGTTCTGGCCGCCTCTATAATTTGGGCAACAGCGTGGAACAAGGGCGGGTTATGGGCTTGTATATTGGCTTTCATCTTTTTCAAAATTAATCGTTGGTATTTTTTTCCGAGGCATAATTCCGGAACTTCTGTAAGGTTTCATCGATCACATCAGCATTTACAAAACCTTTGATGATCCGGTGTATTTCATAGTTTTTTTCCTGGTCTTCTAGCTTTCTCAGGAAACCAATGTCGACCACTTTATTAATAGCGGTATTGATTTTTTCCTGTTGTTTGGCTTCGTCATTAGCGTTGGGTAAAAATACCTTTACACGGTTAATGATCTCCTGTTCGCTGATGATAGAACGAACGGAGCCGCCCTGCGCATCGTGTTCCAGTAGAAATTTTCTCAACACGATACAGACTAAGGAGGTCATAAAATTGAGCGATCGTTTATCGGCCATTCTCGGCAGGGGCTTTTCATCGTCTTCCCATTCTTTCTGGCGGAGAAAAGCGTAACCTTCGCTCTTGTCCAGGAAGAGTTCCAGTCCGATCGGGATAAAATATTTTTTCACATCGGCTTCGTATTGCAGCAGGTTTTCCCAGGTTTCTTTCTGGTGGCTGTAAACGATGCCTTTCAATAAGGCAATGAGGCTGGTGGAGTAGCGATATTCCATGTTTATCGGTTAAAGATGATGACCGGGGTTTGCATGCGATAGGTTTTTCCGGTGCTTTGGTTTTCGATGATGTGGTATTCAGATTGTTCACGGTTAACGACATGATTTTCTTCGTTGGTGGCGATCTGCATGTAGCCTAATATTTCGGCAACGCCTTTGGTAGGCTTATACTGATGGAGCAGTTCGGAAAGTGCTACCTGCGTACGGTTTTTCAGCAGGGTTTTTACGTTGTTGCGAAGGAGTTCTATGTCGACATAAAACTGTTCAAACAGCAGGTCGGTATCCGCCGAGGCCACACCGTCAGCAATTTCCGTGGCTGCAAAAGCCACTTTCACCGGCGGGGTAAAAAGCGGCCGGTCCATGGTAAAGGAAGGTTTGAAAACGTCGTCTATCTCCATCCACACGGCTTGCTGATCAAGCGATTCTTTATGTTCGAGCAGCAGGCTTTCAATCTGTTCGATACTTTGCAGGATGTGCCGGCTTTCGGAAAGGTTCTTTTGCTCTACAAATTTCCGAAGCTGCTCAATCAGTCCGTCGTTGCTCCGGTTTACCTTGTCTCCGGCATCCACCAGGTTGGTTTTGATCCTATCTACGGTTTGTTCTTTTTTGATTTCGGCAATCGCGGGGATGGCATTGATCTTATTCAGCAATTCTTCCAGCTCTTCCTGCATCTGCTCGCTCATGAGAAACTCCCAGAATGCTTTAAAACTTTTACCCTGATCGGTGTTCCACAAAAAATCCTGCTGCTGGAAAACATTGTCGAGCAGATCGGCTTTGGCCAGGCTGCTTTTGATGATGGTCTGGCGGGTCTGGGTATCAAGTTCCCTGAAATTTTCTTCTACCTGCCGGAAATCCAACAGCAAACGCTTGGCGGTTTCTTCGGCCAGAAAGTAGTTTTCCTTGAGCTGGGTATCAGAAGGCTGCTCGAAATTCCCCAGGCGGATCTGTTCGATTTCTTCATCAATCTTCCGGCGCTCTTCCTGTAACTGCTGGATGCGCTCATAAGGCCCGGAAGTGGTGTTCGCTATCTGCTGGAGCAAACGGAAAAACTGGATGAGGCGGCTGTGGGTGCCTACAAATTGTTGTTTGTTCAGGTCTTCGAGCCATTTCAATGCATTTTCCGTCGCCGGCGAAAGTTCGTACACGGGTTCGTCGGCCCTTTCGTAATAGCGGCGCAGATAACCCTGCTCGGCCCATTTCTGTAAATAATCTACAGGTGCTTTCTGGTAATCTTCAATGCCCTGCCTTTGGAGGGAAAAGAGGTAATCGCCCAGAATGCTCTGCAATTCTGTTTGCAGGTATGAAATCCGGTCCTGCTGTTTGAAAACCAAATGGAAAAAGCTCACCAGTAACGGGAAATGTTCCGCTCGCAGGAGTTGGAGGGTTTTGTCGTTTTTGTAGAGGGAGAGCGCTTTTTCGTAGTTCATGGTTAAGATAGAAATTATGTGGTAAAGCTCTTCTATCTCCCTTTGAAAGTTTTAAAAGAGCTTTTTAATTTTGTTCCATATCTTTTTTAATGCTCCGCTCACGTAAAGAGGAGATTTCCAAATCAAAACTTCAATAGCATGATCAGGGTTAAACTTTGCACAATGTTCAATCGAACCCCTTTAGACCTATTTATGGCAATAAAATTCAGTTACTGCCGGGTTGATATTAAGTTGTCCAATCTTCAATAACAATTTCGTCAAGTCGGTCAAAATCGCTTACGTTTTTTGTTACCAAAGTCAGGTTATTGAAAATAGCTGTTGTTCCGATCAGCAAATCAAAATCGTCCAACATGCGGCCTTTGGTTCTCAGTCGGGCTTTTTCTTTTGCATAAATGTCGAGAACAGGGAAAATGGGAAGAATGATAAATTTTGCTATAAATGCTTCTGTGTTTTTTCGATTATTTTCTTTCTGAATGCTGTTTTCAACACCAAATTTAAGCTCTGCTATGGTAACTTCCGACAAAAAGCAGTTTTCTTCGCCTATGGCTTTTATTTTTTCGTGCAGGTCAAACTTTCCTTTGATGAAATAAATGCATATATTGGTGTCAAGCAAGTACTTCCTCACAACCCTTCCCTTTTTCTGGTAAAGTTTCTTGCTGCTTTAATTTCTGCAACCAATTCATCAGCGGTTTGATCAGATTCCCAGGAGCCATATAACGCATCCAAAGAAATTTCTTTTTCGTTCCTTTCAGTCGTTTTCATTGATTTTGACAGTCGGGCGATTAGTTCCAATTTATTATCGGGACTTAAACTTTTCAGTAAGGTAAAGTAACTGTCTATCAGGTTAATATTTATATCTGCTGTTTTCATTTTCTGTCGTTATTTATGAGTACAAAGATAATAAAAAAGTGTTTTCACTTTAGATGACCATTGTCGTAATTGTTCTGCTTACCTATTTTTTATTACGAATTTAACAATTTTGTCTTTACGTTGCTGTATCAATTCTTTTGTCCAGGTCAGGTTGTCGGCTGTTATTTTTTGGATTTCTTGTTGTTGTTCCAAATGGTTGTAACTGTTCCGTTTATCGGTATTTTAAAGCAGCCTACCAACGGTGTTGCCGATAGGCTACTGGATTTTATTCTTTATCGATCTCAATGACCAACTTACCCTGTAAGGTAGTGATGATCACATGTGTATTGCACTCGAAACCTATTTGCTCCAACCATTTTCCCTGCAACATGATTTGCGGAACAATTGATTTGTTCCAGGTATAATCCCTACACTTTGGTTGAATTTTTAACCTCCTCATTCCGTTGGGAAGTTTGGGTTTTCGGGGTTCACAGGCTCCGCATGTACAGACCTTGTCCGGTTGTAACTCCTGGGTTACTTTTGGTGAATTTTTCGTTTGTCGCATTTTGAAAAAATAGATTAAAAAGCCCAGGTCGCTGCGACAAACGTCGGAGAACCGAGAATAAGGCCGGACTTCCACCGGATCGCCTGGGGTATTGTTAATAAAATAATTAGCTAGCTTTTCTCTAACATTTGTCGCGTTATAAAGATAGGAATTTTGGTTTAATAAGTGAGGAATAAATGGAGAATAATTGGTTAGCAACTACAACGCACCAGAAATTTGATCATTAAAACTATTTCTTTAAATATTTATGGCTTGCGGTATTGAAAATATGCTTATGTTTTTTTACCTGATTTAATATAGATTTTTCATTCATTATTTTTGCTGCTCTTCTTACATAAGTTAGATATGTCGTGCTATATTTTTTTTCTCCTGTTTTTTTATCAGTTTTAACAGGCTCTATTTTTTCTTTAGCAATGAAAAATGTTCCATCCTCATTTTTTATAAATTTCTTTCTATAACGATGTTGCTTTTCAGCGTCTAATTTTAGAATTTTGTATCTTCTTATTAATCTTCCTCTAAATATTACTGGTTTGGATAGTAAGCCATCTTCAGTGAGCTTATTGGCTAATTTCGCTTTTCTTTTTACTAAATAAATCATCCTACGATAAAACTTGGCAAGATTAGAAGATTTAATTAGTGTTTTATGACCGTTAAATTCAAATCCTAAGTAAGTTAAAGCTCTACCCTTAATTTTTTGGTCGCCTTTTAACAGAAAGGATGTAAGCCTATTAATCTTGGGGGTTATTTGTTCGTTTTGAAACAGAAACTTTTCCGTTTTTGTAGGACTAATTTTCAGAAAACTCTTGGTTATTTCTTTCATCACAAACTCTTCAACATGTGATGCTTCTTCAGGCTTACAAATTATTAATATATCATCAGAATATCTTCTGTAAAATCCTTTTTTTCCGATAACAATATTTTCTAGAACTGCTTTATCAAAATCTAACAAATAGAGGTTTGCCAACACAGCACTAATAGGTAATCCTTGAGGAATACCTACTATTTTACCATTCTTATAGAATGGATTTTTATAAACTTTAATTTCTTTGTTAGATATTGCATTTTTAAATTCTTTAATCGATTCAAAAAATGATTCAGTTCCTAGTGATTTCCTAATTTTAGCCAATTTCCTTTCATCAAAACCAGCTCGTTTCCTTTTATTGTTTGATTTTAGTCTGAGGTCATCTTTGAGTATATATCTAAAATCTGTTACAGCCTTAAAAACATTAAATTGCGCTTTATTAAGGCGATTAATTCCAAATAATCTGCACCACGCTTCTTTTAATTTTTCATGATTTAATTCACTAAAAAAACTTTTGATATCGAACATCAAAACAACACAGCCATCTTTACCTCTTTCTCTAATTGCATTAAAAGCTTCATTGGCAAAATGAATTGTACTTTTACCTACTGTTATGTCTTTATCATCATCAATTGGTATTTTTCTATATGCCGTGACGCATTCTGATAGCTTTTCGTCTTTTAACAATTCTGAATTATATCTATCATAGATTTCCGATGCGTAATACCCAAATATGATGGAATCAATATGAGTTGAATAATGCAACGGTCTTAATTTTGCGCTGGATTCCGATTTACCATCAATATTTAAAACATGTCCTCTTTGATTTGGAACATTTGGATGTTTTTTATATTTCCGTTCTTTAATTACGGAGTGTATTAACGGAAAAAACCCATGATTTTGAACTTGATTTTCTTCTGTAACCTTGTAGTAAATTTCATGGTAATCTTTGAGAATATCTAATTTTGGTGTTACATGTAAATAACCTCTGCTCTTTAACCAGGTTGGTTTATCCTTGAATGGTGGTATCATATGAAGCTCCGGTAATCCGCATAACGGATTTGGTATTTAAACCAATATTAAAAACATAACCTAAGTAGGACAGTACCCAAATCGAGTCATGCGATATATTTCCAATGTTCAATACAGTAAAACAATTAATTTAACAAACACTATTATGTATTTCCTATTTCAATTTATTTATTGTATATTAGAGATGTGCTGTATAAGCTTCCCTGAAACAGTTGGAGCTTGTCTAATACTACAGGTTCTGATTAAAGTTCCGGTACTACTAAAGGCTCTAATGTTCCAAATAAAGCTCATTGCTTGCAATCCCTTGCCTGTTATCCAATTTAATAACAGTAGACCTTTAAATTAAAAAAGCCTTCTATCCTAAACTAAATGTAATTAAATCCATGATTACCAGAGCTTGAGCAAATATATGTTATTTATCATTAAATAACTAGCTTTACCCAATGGAATTAAGAAAGTTTAATCTAGGAGACTTAGTCTGTCTAAAAGTACATCCTTTTATAGAGGATATCCATAACATTATAATTAGTGGTGATGCAACAACGCTTTCACCAATTATGGTCATATCTGAAATATTAAAATCAAGGCATATAGACAAAATTACTAATACAGAAACTTTTAACTTAAAATATAAGTGTATCTGGTTTTCTACTAAAACTCATCGTTTTATTGATGCTTGGATTTTTGAAGCCGATTTGAAGTTATTTGAAAAAAATATTGGTGATATTGATAGCAAAAACTTAAAAAGAGGCGATAAAATCACCCTTAAGACCATAAGAGCAGAATCCGTTAAAAAGAAATCGTCATTAAGTTATGAAGATAATTCGGTTTCGCAAGGTAATAGTAATACTATAATTAATTCACTTTTATCATTTCTTCCACCTGTGCTACAAGTTATTCTTGTATCTAAACATCAACATAAGCTTCCACTTGTTGACAGGGGAGGGAAGCCAATCAGAATAGTTTCAGAATGGGATATAAAGTGCGTAAACTTTGACCCTTTGGCAAATAAAATTTCTGAGGTAACATTACCTAGTGAAGTTTTGCAGTTGGTGCTTGAAATTAATGAAAAGATTTTGAGGGAAATTAATGATGTTATCGCTTCAGAAACATATTTATATATGATAGAAAATGATATTAAAACACTCATTAAGCCAAGGCATATCGCGTATAGGAATGGAATTTATTATTTAAGAGCATATGATTATCTTGAAAATAAAGTAAATGAGATTGAAATTACAACTAAACAAATTTACGAAGAGATCAAAAAACCATTTGCGGTTCAACTTCCTTCCTTCGATATCGCCCACAATCCAGCATCAGCAACACCAAAGTTCATAATTAAAGAAATTTCCGAAGCAATTAAGAAGTCGATTGGCGAAAGGAAATATATTCGCATAAAGTATAAAAATAGAAACGATATTTTATCACATCGTTCAATTAAAAACTATAAATTATTACGAGTTAAAGGGTTTTTAAAAGATGATTATTACTTAAAGGGCTATTGTTGCACTAGAAAATCTGAACGGACTTTTAGAGTAGATAGAATTCAAAGTTTTCAAGAAATTGATATAAAATATAAATGACGTTAAATTATTTATTGAGAAGCAAACTCATTATATATTTTTCTATATCTCTTTCGAACCTTTTAATGAAAATCAAAAATGCTACTATTCAACCTTTATAGAGTCTAATAAGTTTTTACCCTACCAAGCGTAAATACCCCATCTATTTTACCTTTTCCAAAATTTCTGTCGCGAAAATCTTTATTATATACAAGTACATTTACAGGTAATCCGCCCTTCCACCCTTCCAGCCAAGATTACATGCATCATAAATCGGATTTGAATTATCATAAATGTATTTGGATAACGTTGTTTTTCCACATCCATTTGCTCCGTATATGAAGTTAATCTTTCTAAGATTTTCTATTTTTATCCCTGTCGGATCGTAAGTGGCAATACCTCTAATGGTGATTGATTCTAACATAAGCTTTAATATTTTGAATGTTTAATTGTATTTCTAAACTCCCATCACCTCCACCTTACTCCTCCCGCTCTGCTGTTTGCTCACTTTAATCTGCACCGGAATACGTTCAGTCATTTCCTGTACGTGCGAGATCACGCCGACTTTACGGCCCTGATTGTGCAGGCGTTCGAGGGCATCCATGGCGATATTGAGCGTGTTGGGATCCAGCGAGCCGAAGCCTTCATCGATAAATAAAGATTCCACTTTCATACGGCTGGACGATAGGGAGGCCAAGCCCAACGCCAAAGCCAACGACACGAGGAAAGATTCTCCGCCCGAAAGCGAATACACCGTACGCACCTCATCGCCCATGTCCTGATCCACTACCTGCAACCCGAGCGATGCCGGAATGCGTTCGATCCGGTAGCGGCTGGTGAGGGCCTGTAAATGGATATTGGCATACGCCAACAGTACATCCAGCGTATATTCCTGCGCAATCTGCCGGAATTTCTTCCCGTCAGCCGAACCGATGATATCGTTGAGCTTGGCCCAGTTTTCGGTAACGGTAGCCTGTGCCGAAATACGTTTCAACAGGTCGCCGATTTTATTTTTGTGGGCTTCGTCCTGCTGCAAGCGGAAACTATTTTCCCCTTTTTTGTGCTTCTTTTCTTCTACTTCCGATCGGGCATCCATGTGCAGGGTCATCAGTTCTTCGAGCGGTATTTCCCCGTTACCGTTTTCCTGATGACGGTCTAAAGCCTGTTTTCGTTCAGTCAGAATGCTGTTGGCTTTGGTCAGTTCCTCGTCAATGGCCTGCAATGCCGTCCGTTCGTTTTCGATCCAGTCATTTCCTAAAGCGAGTAATTGGTGAAGGTCTTCCAGATTGAGCGATTGACCGTTCTTTTGATTATAATCATTCAGCCAGTCCTGCATTTGGCGGGAAGTTTGCTGAATGCCGTTCTCCAATGTGGTTAAAGTGTTCGTCAGTTCCTCCTGTTGGGTGAGGATTTTGGTCTGTTCGATGGCTAAAGTTTGCTGTTTGGTTTTCAGTTGCTCCACATCCTCCTGTGCTTTAATAACCGCCTGTTTGAACTGAAGTTCCATTTCGTCGGCAGGCTGACCATCAAATAGGTTTTCACGTTGTTTAGTGAGATCCACGTACGATTGCTGCTGCGTACGGTGGATTTCGATTTTACTATTGGCTTCCGTTTCCAGCGTTTTGGTCTGGTTTTCCAGTTCTTTCAGCGTGGCTTCGAGAGCGGCTTTTTCCCGGGTATTGACTTCCAGCTTTTCGGCCTGGGTTTTCCATTGTTGAGCAAAGACAGTGATACTTTCCACAAAGGTTTCCGGGGCTGCTTTCCATTTGTTCATCCAGTTGGATATGGTAAAATATGGGGCAAGAAGCTGTTCAATTTCACCCAGATGGGCGGTAGCCAGTTCTTGTTCACGTTTAGCCTGGCTTTGCTGCTCATCATAAAGCGATAAGCTGTTTTGAAGATCTTTCAACTGTCCGGCAAGGGTGTCGGTATTTTCTTTCAGTTGGTCGATACCGTTTTTAGCGGCTTCCAGTTCCTGCTTCTGCCCGGCATAAGCTTGTAATTGAGCAGAGAGATCGGCTTGTTTGGTTTTAAGGGCTTGCAATTGCGCTGCTATCCATTCCGCTTTTTCGGCATCGGGAATATTCAAACTATTTTTGGCGATATCAGATTGTTCCCAGGTTTCCTTTTGGGTTGCCAGGGCTGATTTTTTAGCGTCTATTTCTTCATTTCGGCGCTGAATATTTTGCTGTAAAGTAGCGCATTCCTGTTCCAGCGCATCATGACGGCTGTGGAGGCTGAGATGGTATTGCGTTTTCTCCTGGCTGGCTTTTTCCAATTGGGCCAACACTTTTTCCAGTTGCGGATTTTGTATGGCATAGGGATGATGGGTGCTGCCGCATACCGGACAGGGTTTATCTTCCACCAGAGCTTCCCGGAGTGTTTCTACATTTTCAGCGGATGCGAGACGGGCCTGTTGCAAGATCTGATCTGCGGTATCGCTTTCCGCTTTCGCTAAAGGGAGTTCTTGTTTGAGTTGTTGTAAAAGTTCTTGTCTGGTCTGATGATCGGCCTGTTCCTGTACCTGCTTCTGCCGTAAGCTTTCCCATTCGGTCTGTGCATAATGCAAAAGCTGCCATTGCGCCTGTGTCCTGACGGTTTCTTCTACTTTTTGATCGGTTTCGGTTTTATCGAGGGTTAAGGTTTCAACCGGAATGGAGCGCAACGCTTCGGACTTTGAATCATACGTTTTCCGGTTTTCGTCCAGCAGTTGAAGCTGATTTTTCCAGTTGCCCTGAAGGGTTTTCTGCTGAACTTCAGCCGCCTGGATTTTATCTTTTAACTCCACTAATTTTTCGGAAGAAGCTTTTTGGTTCTCCAACAATTTTTGGGCATCTTCCAGTTTGGAAAGGATAAGGTCTTTGTTTTCGGCAATCGGTTTTCGGGCTGCCTGTTCGGTTTGCCACAGCGTGATGCTTTCAATTTGTGAAACAAGGTCGGTGAATACTTGCTGTTTTCCTTTTAAATTACCCTGATGTTGACGGTTCAGTTCGGCTGCTTTTTCAGCCTCTTCTTTCAGCCGGTTTACCTGTTCTTTTTTCTCTACCAGCAAGGTATCCAGTTTGCGGGCTTCCTCCAGTAGCGGTAGTGCATCGGTAAGTACCTTGTTTTGAACGGAAAGCTGATGTTCTGCCTGTTGAAGCTGCTTTTCAAGGGTTTCTTTTTGCTGCTCTAAGGAAGTGAGCGTCTCTTTTACGGTTGCCAAAGCGGTTGTTTTAGCCGCATGTTGTTCTTGTGACTGCGCTAAAGCATCTGCCCAGCTTCGGGTTTGTTGTGCCTGTTCGGCCATGCGTAGTTGCCGGCTTCTCGATAAGGCGGAATCTTTGTTTTCCGTTGCCTGCTGTACCATCAGGATGGCTTCATCATGACCCTGACTGTATTTGGCGAGCTGCTCATACCAGCTGATTCCTGCGTTTAACCTTTCGATTTCTTTATCCAGGTCTGTGATCTGTTTTTCCAAAAGCTCCTGATCTGCGGCAAGGGCTTGCAGTTCTTCATCGCTCAACGTCAGAATGCCTTCTTTTTGCAACTGAAGGTCACGCAGCAACACTTCTTCTGCCTTAAATTTATCGTAGATCTTCCTGGAAATCTCGGAGTAGATATGGGTTCCGGTCAGCTTTTCAAGCAGGGAGGATTTTTCATCCCTGTTGGCTTTCATAAAAGCGGTAAAATCACCCTGTGCCAGCAATACTGAACGGGTAAACTGTTCGAAATTTAAGCCGACCAACCTTGCAATTTCACTGTAGGTTTCTGCTTTTCTTCCCGGGAGATCAACATGGTTAGAGATGTTTTTTAAGGTCACAGCATCCGACTGCATACTTCCGTCGGCGCGGTTCCGAGCCCGCCGTACACTCCAGGTTGCCCGATAGTTTTGCCCGTCGATCCCTCTGAAATCCACTTCTGCAAATCCATCAGCGGTTCCGTCACGCAGAATGCCCCGTATATCGCCCTGGCTCAGTGTGCTGCCCTGAACGTCCTTGATCTCCACACCCGCTTCCCTCGCTTGCAGATACCGCGGTGTTTTGCCATATAAGGCAAGGCACAAAGCATCCAGTATGGTCGATTTTCCGGCTCCGGTAGCGCCGGTAATGGCAAAGATACCTGCCGAACACAAGGGTTCTGCCGTAAAATCAATTTCAGTAGTGCCTTCCAGCGAAGCTAAATTTTTAATGCGTATGGCTAATATCTTCATGTTATCCGGCGTTTTGGTTGATTTCCTGCGCCACGTGTTGGAACAATTGCATAATCTCGTGTGGCACTTCGCTCTGGTACCTGGATTGGTAGGCTTTACCGAAAACATCAACGGGCTGCAGTTCATTCAGCTTTTCAGCGGTGATGAGTTCGGGTGTTGCTGCGGCAGCGGCCGGATATTGGGCATCAATTTTAGCCAATCGTACCGCTTTACCGGCCAGGGCAATTTCTATTTTATGGCGTAAAGCCGGCTCAGGCCCATCGAGCAACACACGAACCTGCAGATAAGGGAGGTTTTCCATGCCTGCAACCGAATCTGGCAATTGCTCCAACCGGGCAATGACTTCATGCAAAGGCTGATGCTGATTCGGAACCCGTTGCAGCGGCACAAATACCGGGATTTCAATGGCTCTCAAATCACTGATTTCCTGATCCAGATCAAAAACAATGACCTGGTGTCTATAATGAATTTCAGAAAAGGACATCGGTAAGGGACTGCCACAATAACGGATGTGTTCTTTTCCGCCTATTTTCTGTGCTTTGTGAATGTGTCCCAAAGCCACATATTTGATATCGGAATGAAAAGCACTCGCTGAAATACATTCCACACCGCCCATGATCAATCTTTCGGTTTTATCCAGATCAGTAATCTCTGCCTGCTGGGTATGCAGGTGTCCCATGGCAATAATGGGCTGGTCTTCCGTACTGTGTTGTTGGGCATACGCAAAGGCTTCCTGATATAAAGCGGCGACGCCTTCGGTGTAGGGATTGGCGCAATCGGCAATGGCCGGATAATCGCCGATCCGCAAGAACGGTATGGCCAGGCAAAAGGCTTTAACAGCTCCGGTAGCATCGGGAATTTTAATCAGTAATTTTTCATAATCAATGTTTCCGTCAGCATCTTTTTCTACAAGGCCGATAATATGCACATTTGATGATTCGAGTAAAGGTTTCGGTGCTTCTAAACGTGCCGCCGAATCATGGTTGCCGGCCGTAATGATGATCTGCAGATAGGGTACGGTTCTGGTCGCTTCATTCAGGAAACGGTAAAACATCCTCACCGAGGCCGCCGAAGGATTGGAGCTATCGAAGATGTCACCACTGATCAGCAAGACTTCAATGCTTTCAGTTAATAAAGTTTCTACCAGCCAGTTCAGAAACTGCTGATGCTCATAGCTGCGGTCGTATTCGTGAAACAGCTGGCCAATATGCCAGTCTGCGGTATGGAGGAATTTCATAATAATAGGAATTTAATACTCAACATTTATTCTATAAAACTTAGAATAAAAAACATAGCCAATATTAGCCATGCAGATCATGCAATGCTTTAGTAAAGCTGCTTATCGAATTATATTAAGGCTTGTTTATTTGGTTCTTTCATGATGAGGCGTTATTGATTGATGCAATTTAATCAATTCAAATTCAGAAACAAATTTCCCAAATAATTATCTACCCACGTAAATTCTTCCTTCACTACTAAAGTATCAGATCGAAATTAAGGTAAACAAACCACAGAACGATAAGGGAAACCGTAAGGTTAGGAAGTTTATTTTTATAATGAGTGAGGCAATAGCGAGTAAAAAGTATCCCCTACCTGCTATTATTGATGAATATGGCCAGATAATTGGCCCTTTTTGCTATTTAAAACGGATTTGATAACCTGAAGCTTTAATTTTAATTGCTTCTTTTTTAAACACTTATTTAAAATAGCAAAAGTGCAGCCTAAATAGTTTAAAATATATTTTTACATATTAAACAGAACTTCTATATTTGCAGCTCATTAAAAAAATGGGCCTCGGTAGCTCAGTTGGATAGAGCAACGGTTTTCTAAACCGTGGGTCAGGGGTTCGAATCCCTTCCGGGGTACTTAAGATGGCTTTCAGATCAAATCTGAGAGCCATTTTTATTTTAACGCCAAGCTACTTCTGTTTGAAATTTTGCGCACCGGTTTAAAATGATTTAATTAATTATAAATTGAAACGTTTGGTTTGACGGGTTATACAGATACCACATACAGTTACTTCTGAATATCCGGATTGCAACCTATTTCTTTCTTCTAGCGGGATGGTTTTAGTTTTGGATAGGCAATGATTTGCTATCCGATATCATCACTGAACTCACTTGTTCCGTCTATACGCTCCAAATCAGTGCCAACCGGTAAGTGCAGATATGGGATAATGGCCTGATCATAGTTTGCAATGGTATTGACTTCGTAGATCATGGTATGAGTATGGTCACCTAAAAGTTATTCTCTAACATGCAAACCTGATTAACAGGCTGGTTGACTGAACCGGTGAACTTTAAACACAAATAGCGTAAGCCTTTTTTGATGTTATTGACCATCCGAAACGCATAAAACAATTACTAAAACGGTCTGTTATCAACTAATCAAATTAATGCACAATATGATGAAATACCTGATGATGATACTGTATTGTTTGCTGATCTCTACAGTACTAAGTCTGCTTGGGGTATTTATTTTGCAGACGATGAAGGTAATGGGTACAGCAGACACTGATTTTATCAACCTACCTTATGGCATTGCTGTCGGTTTCAATATCTGCCTGGCTTTTGGCACCCTGCCAATATTATTTAACCTCAATAATAGGGTTAAGTTTAGCCCGCTAATGAGTGGCTTGAGCTTTTTTCTACTGCCATGTATACTGGTATTACTCTCCTTATTATTGATGTGGGACGAGCCATGGCCAGGCGTACTCTTTGCGCTTCCTTATTTATCAGTATTAATTATTTTCTTTATGCGCTTTAGGCGCGGACAGCATTTAAAGCAATATCATCAATAAGATTTCCTTTGAACCTGCTATTGAACATGCTATACCTCGAGGGAAGTTTACAAAGTGACGAATAGCCGGCCGACCGGATGTGGCATAAGTAAATGAAGCACCTGCTCTATTGGTACCATAATGATTACTAAGCGGGATTTATTACAATGATCGCCCAGGTTCGTAAACCTATAATTTACACCCAAAACTAAGCATCTTCCCCATTCCAAACATCATCATCAGCCTGCCTGATTTTTTTGTGACCGGAACTGACGCTCTTTAATTCTTCGTGGTGGTAATTTCTTTCCGGATTTTCGGGTAAGGTATCAGCATGATGATCTGGCACTTGCTGCCCGTGCCCCGGTTTTTTTAGCTCGGGTAAATCATCGTGTACAACAGCAGGCGTTAAAATTTTCTTTGTGGGTTTATTGCGGTTTTCCATAATGATCATGGTATCAAATTTTAAGCCACAAGCGCCATGTGGGTAATTTTTTTAGGGCGAGGGTAGCTGATGGGTTAAAAGCAGTAACTAAAAAAGGCAATTGTGCAGGGGTTATAAAAATCAGTTTAACATACCCCACTCCCCTTTAACCATGATAATTACCTTGAAAAGATCGTTTCGATAAACTTAAGGCTGGTAACTTATGGCGAAACTTTACGGTAACAATAAAAAAAGCCGTTGGATGGTTTTATTTTCAGCCCCATCCCCTCACCTGTTTGTTAATGAATAGCGACCGGATTTAGCTGAATAGCTAATTTGGCAAACCTGAGCACCTCTATGCTCTGAAAACCGAAATCCTCTACCACTTTGCCTAAAATGAGGTAACAGCCTTTCCCTTTAAAAGGATACTGCGGACTGGTATTGGGAAAATGGGTGGTATCAAAAAAATCGCCCCTGGCATCTAAAAAAGTACCGAACCACATTTTGTTATTTTTAATGGTATGTACGGTTTTTTCGCATACATAATTCCCCACCATCCTTACCGTTTGGCCGAGGTACCGGGGCAGATCGGCCGCCATCACCTCCCCGCGGAAGGGTGTTTTCAGAAAATCGAACATGTTATAGTTGAGCGGATAACCCAACAGCTCTAATTCGGTATAGGCATTTTCCAGATCAGAATCTGCCAGTGCCGGGAGCTGATAGGTTTTATAACTGAGTTTAAACAGTTCGGCATGGTTTACTTTTTTCTGTTTAAAACCCAGGTATTGATGTACATCCCAGAGCAGGGTTTTACGATCTTTACCGGTAAAGCGCAGGGCACCAAGCCTGATGAGGATAATGGCCTGTTCCAGCGGGATACAGGTACGCTTTACAAAATCTTCGAGATGGAGATACGGACCATTTGCGGCACGCTCATGCGGAATGATTTTAATGACTTTTTCTTCCAGGCCCTGAATGCCAATAAAGCCGAGGTAGGCATCCTCCCCCCGGATATTGACCACCTCATCGCTATGGTTAACACAGGGCAGGTGCACTTTGGCACCTGTTTTCTGCAGTTCGTACACGTAAACCCAGCGGCTGTAAAAACCACCATAATTATTCAGTACCGCTACCATAAACTCCATGGGGTAATAGGTTTTAAGGTAAAGGCTCTGGTAACTTTCAACAGCAAAGGAGGCCGAATGTGCTTTTGAAAAACTGTAACCGGCAAAAGAGGAGATTTGCCGCCAAACTTCGGCAATAAGCGCTTCTGAATGGCCCTGTTTTCTGGCTGAGGCAAAAAATTTATTGACCAGTTCATCAAAAGCCAGTTTTGAGCGGTATTTTCCGCTCATGGCTTTACGCAGGATATCGGCATCAGCCAGATTTAAACCCGCAAAATAATGGCATACTTTGATCACATCTTCCTGGTACACCATTACGCCATAGGTTTCGCTGAGCTGCTGTTTCATCACATCGCACAGGTACACCACCTTTTCTGGGGCATGGTAACGTTCTATATAGGATTTCATCATACCTGAACTGGCCACGCCCGGGCGGATGATGGAACTGGCGGCCACGAGGGTAAGGTAATTATCACATTTGAGTTTTTTGAGCAATTGCCGCATGGCCGGCGATTCGATGTAAAAACACCCGATGGGTTGTCCTTCTTTTAGGATGGCATTTACTTTCTCGTCTTTTTTAAAGCTTTTGAAATCGTGGATATCGATGTCTTTATTTTTGTTCTGTTTAATGAGCTGCACCGCCTCGCGGATGTGCCCGATACCCCGCTGGCTTAAAATATCGAACTTTTCATAACCGATGGCTTCAGCCTCGTACATATCCCATTGCACCGTAGGGAAACCTTTTGGCGGCATATCTAACGCGGTATAATAGGTAATCGGCTCCTGGGAAATCAAAATCCCGCCGGCATGGATAGAACGCTGATTGGGCATACTTTTGAGGTACCGGTGTACAGCCAGCAACTTCTGGTAAGTTGCATCCGACAGATTTTCGCGTTCTTTGGCAGGATCGGTAAAACCATCTATTTCTGCTTTAGGCAAACCCAAAACCTTACCAATTTCCCTGATTACTGCACGGTCTTTAAAAGTGCTCATGGTACCCAAAAACGCAACATGCCATTTTGGATAACGTTTAAAAATGTACTTCTGAATGGTCTCCCGCTCATCCCAGGAGAAATCGATATCAAAATCGGGCGGGCTGGTTCGTTTCTCATGCAGGAAACGTTCGAAATACAGATCGAGATCAATGGGATCTACATCGGTAATGCGCAAGCAATAGGCAACCATACTGTTGGCGCCCGAGCCGCGGCCCACGTGGTAAAAACCACATTTATTGATGGCATACCTTACCATATCAAACGTGATGAGGAAATAAGCGCAGAAGTTTTTAAGTTCGATGATGCGAAGTTCTTTTTCCAGCCGTTTAAGGGCCTCCTGGTGGTATTCGCCATAACGGTATTTAAGCCCCAATGTGGCCAGCCGGCGGAGCATTTTTTTATCGCCCTCTACCCCTGTTTTGGTATAATGAAACCTGTTTTTTGAGCTGGGTACGGTACTATCTTCAAAATAGGCGCTTAAATCGCAGCTGTTGATCAGCTTTTGGGTATTCTGAACAATAAAAGGATACTGCTCAAACCGCTGGGTAAGTTCGGCCTCGGGAATGAGAAATTCATCGGGATCACATTTTTCGTCGTCAGGAACCTTGCTTAAAAGGGTATTGAGTGCAATGGCCCGTAAATACTCATGCAAACGATAGGTAACTTTATCACTTACGGTAACGGGATGCCATACCAGCAGCTTGTCTTTTTGCTTTAAAAGCGGATGTTGATACAAATGATTGAGTTGTTTTGCACGGATGCCAACATATTCGTTTGCTTTTAACGTTTTATCGAACGTTTTATAAAAGGGGTAAACGATATACACATTTTCCATTGCCGGCGGCGCTTCAGGAAGCGGAAGGTGATTGATATGATGGTGGCTTAAAAATGTATTGAGCTCGCGCATGCCTTCCTTATTTTTGGCAATGCCCACATAGCGTAAACCATTATCGCCGCGGAATTCGATACCGGCTACCGGCTTGATCTGATAAGGGATATTACCTTTGTGTATATCATCGGCCTCTTTGGCAATGCCCTGTTTGTAACACTCGCGGATAAACTCAACCGCCCCGCCTGAGTTATTGATATCAGTAAGCACCATTTGGTGAATACCCAGATGCCGTGCGGCAGCAATAAGCTGACTAATGCTTTGTGTACCATATTTAAGGCTATAAGAAGAATGCACATTTAAAAACATAATTACTCGTATGATTTGGTGCCTGTTGTTCCCTTCTCCCTCATAAAACTTCTGATTTTTGACCGCTTTCTGATTTCAGGCGCCTGTTCTGCTTCGCCGGTATTTTCGATCAGTTTTTTATTTTTACGCGGGTTGTATTTGATCACTTTTCCTTGTTCATCGCGGGGTGGCTGGGTAACAATACAGGCCTTTACCACTGCTTCGGCACCATAACTGTTGCGCACCCTATCCATGGCCTGGCAAAGGCTATACTCCTCTTCAGCAACGTTATACAGGCCAATCTGTTCGTAACCACTTACCAAGTGAGAAAGTTTTACGCCTACCAGGCGCAGCAGCATCCGTTTTGCATATACTTTTTCGAAGAGGCGATGGGCTTTGCTGATCAGAAATGAATCAAGCGAGGTATAAGGGATCCGCTCCTGCTGGGTAACGGTTTCGAAATTGGTATAGCGCACGGTTACGGTAATGCAGGCAGTGAGCTTTTGCTGGTTGCGCAGCTGGAACGTTAACCCGCTGACCATACCGGTTATAATGGCTTTTAGTTTAGCCATATCCATGGTATCGCTTTCAAAAGTGGCCTGTGTGCCGATGGATTTTCTTTCGCGGTAAGGCACCACGGGCGAAAGATCGATCCCGTTTGCCTTTTGCCATAAGCTTAAGCCATGCTGCCCCAAAATTTTAAACATCAGCTGTTGCGGGATCTGCGTAAGTGTGCGGATATCGCGAACCCCCATTTCGCTCAGTTTTTTATAGGTGGCATGGCCAATGCCCGGAATTTTATGGATGGCCAAAGGATCGAGAAAGGGACGCAGCTCAGGAAAACTGACCTGCCTTTCGCCATCAGGCTTCGATTCGTTCGTGGCGATTTTAGCTACGGTTTTATTGATCGACAGGCCAAAGGAAATAGGCAGGTGTAGCTCTTTCATAATGTTTTGCCGGAGTGCAGATGCGAATTTCATGCAGCCAAAAAAGCGGTCCATACCAGTCATATCGATATAATGCTCATCAATACTGGCCTTTTCAAAAAGCGGAACCTGATCTGCAATCATCTCGGTAATCTCATGCGAGGCTTTGGAATATTCTTCCATATCGCCTTTTAAAAATATGGCCTGGGGGCATAATAATTTCGCCGTCCTGCCCGGCATTGCAGAATGTATGCCATATTTTCGCGCTTCGTAACTACAGGAGGCGACTACACCTCTATCGCCGCCGCCACCGATAATTACCGGCTTACCGGATAACCCGGGATTTTTTCTGATTTCTACAGATACAAAAAATGCATCCTGATCCATATGAATAATCTGCCTGTTTTGATCCATTTTCTTATGATAAGGGTGATTGACATCAAAATTACTAATATTTTTAGTTTATTTAAAAATTATAGCGCCACCGGTTGTGAATAAATACTAACAAATTTAGCTTTCAGTTAATGAAGTAGTTGATGCCTCCACTAAAATGATGCAAACTATTGATGTATTACCGCGATGAATAGAACTGATGGTGTGCAGGTTAGGATATAGCCCACCTGGCTTGTTAAGCGAACTGCAGGATTGGAGACGGATATGGACCACGAAAATTTGCCCGTGCCTGGGGCCCGGGTCTGTGTTCCCCGCATTGATGGCGGCTTAAATTTTTATGATAGCGATAAGCCAAACGCCACGACAATTATTTGCCGGCCTGCAGCTTTGGTGATAAAAATAAAACTTTGTGTTATTTTAAACTGTTAACTTAACAATCAACAAGATGACTATGGAAACTAAAGACAATAAAAAAGCTGCTGAAAAAGCGCAAAATGAAAAAGGAAGCTCAAAAGATAAGGCTTCCTTTGATCAGAATGGCGAAGGGGCATCAGAAAAATTTGGCCAGGCTGGCTCAAAACCTAATGAATCAGGCGATGGTGGACCTGGCACAGTAAACAAAAACAAAGAAAATTAAAAGATAAAAAGAGTGTTACACTCTTTTTATCTTTCGTAAATACTCATCTTCTCGGCCAGTTCGATGATGCTTTTGATTTTAAGCTTTTGAAAAAGCCTAAGTTTATACGTACTTACAGTACCCATTTGAAGGTTTAGCTGATTGGAAATTTCGAGTACACCAATACCTTTTGTTAAAAGTTCTGCTACTTCCAGTTCGCGGCCGGATAGTTTGGTAAAAGGATTATCGGCATCGTTACCCAATATGCTGTTAAACATATTTTCTTTAACATTTCTGCTGGAGTAGCGGCTACCGGCTAAAATCGTAGTGATTGCCGTTACAATTTCTGACTCTTCAGCATTTTTGGTTAAATAACCAGATGCGCCTGATTTTAAATAAGGTACAGCATAAATGTTTTCATTTAATGAAGAGAATACCAGAATTTTTGCATTGGGCTGAACCACCTTAAGCTGATCGATTACCTTGAGGTTGTTACCACCCGGCAAATTCACATCAATGATGATTAAGCTTGGTAATTTTTCGGTTTCTACCAGCGCCTGCTCCATTGTAGCGGCGTGTATGATTTCGACACCAGGCCAAAAGTCTGATATTAAGCCTTTTAAACCACGACGGATAATTTCGTGATCATCGGCGATGAGTACAGTAAAAGTACTTACGGCATTTTTTGTTTTCATGTATAATTAAGGATATTCTGCAAGTTAGCAAAAAGTTACTTTTTCCATACAATTGTAGTGAATTTTTTGTTAAAACTTGTAAATATTATTATACACAATTCAGCTTTTTTGTTAAAAACTTAAAATATGTGGCTGGACAATCAATGAATTTCCTGTATATACCATGCTAACCCAGAGCCTAAACACCTGCCTGTTGACAGCTGCTACCACTACCTTTTCAGCAGTTTAGCACTGCCATTACGAATGAGCAGCCCCTATATGATTTTGCTATAAGCAAGAATGAAACCGGAGGAAATAACCTACTGGTTAATAAACAGATAACAACCAGCATAGAGCTAAGAAAATGCCTTTGGATTGAGGAGAAAAAGAAAATATCAGTATTGGTTGCTGAGGCATATAAGGGAAAACATCTGGAACAGGAACGGCCACTAATGTACACCCAATATTACATATTTAAAAAAAACCTACCTGAATTTGGGGGCGTGTATAAAAAAATATTTTATTGACAAAAGTCAACTAAATATTTCAGGGTGTTATTAATACTACATACTGATAAACGCCAATACATGAAATACAGAAGCAAAGAAAACTCATTAAAAATGATCAGATCCTGGCACGGATACGGCTCAATGTTTCCAGCCTGATGGCGAGGAAAGATGCAATGTATTTTAGTGAAACCCGATTAATAAGATCGGGAAAAGAAACCAGGAACCGCTGGTATCGTTTTTCAGCAGAAGAAATTCTGCAGAGATAGGCCCGTTCTTCTGCCGATCGGTAATACAACTCCATCATTTTCCTGCCCACAATATTCGCTTCGGTAAAGTTCTCGTACAGATGTTCTGACAGAACGTGTGGAATGGCAATCAAATCAACATCTTCCAATGCCTGTAAATATTCATCTGATTCGCTTTCTAACCATAAATTGCGTATGGTACCCACTACTTCGTTTTCTTTCGCAATCCAGGTGGTAATTTCGGTACTTCCGTCTTTTATAAATCCCCTGACAACGCCTTTTACAATCAAAAACAGATATTTATTGCGGTCAACCGGTGAAATGACGTATTTGTTCTTTCTATAGCTGATTGGAAACGTATGCTTATTGATGCGTCTTTCAATTTCATCATTTAATGGATGAAACTTCTTGAAAATATCGATCAGTGGCGAAGAATTGTTGTATTTTTTCCACTTGTCCTCATCAGATAAATTAACTGCAATCATAGCATTAGGGTTCGGATAGACAAATTTCTCCTTTTAAAGAAATTTGCCCTGTAATAATAAGCACATTGATTTTAAAAAAGAAGTTTTTAATCACTTATCACTCAAAATGACATTAAAACGTTTTCTCTACCCCAAGGCCAAATAATGCAAAGTCGTACTTCACCGGATCTAGGGGGTCGAATTCCTTTAACCGGGCAGTTAACTCTACCGCTGTTAACCAATCGGTTTGCTTTCGGTTAATGAGACCTAACAACCGCCCTACCCTGTCTACATGCACATCGCAAGGGCAAATCAGATCTTTAGGCTTCAGCCTGTCCCAAATCCCGAAATCAACGCCGTTATGATCGGCCCTGACCATCCACCTTAAAAACATATTTAAACGTTTGCAGGTTGATTTTTGCTGTGGTGAAGAGATATGCTTTTTGGTACGGTGCGGAAAATCGTCAAGTGAAAAAAAATACTGCCTGAAATAATTGAGGCTTTGTTCAATGGAAACCTGGAGCTGCCCGGCTAAACAAACCTCGGGCGCGGCATAGGTTATCACTTCAGCTACCTTGATACAGGCGTCAGGAAATACTTGCTGTTTCGGCAGAAAAGCCTGTTCCAAACTATCAAACCGGCTGTAATGCATGCTGAAGAACGAAATAAAATAAAGAAGATCGGTATCGTTAAAGGTACGGTGCTTAAAGTGAAGCAGCCGTTTTAAATCATTGTCGTTATGGTTCAGCACAAAATCGTATGGGGCATTGTCCATCCGGTTAAGCAAATCTCGGCATTTACTGATGATGGTTTTCCGTTGACCCCAGGCCAGAACCGCAGCAAAAAAACCAGCAATTTCGATATCCTGTTTTTTATCAAAAAGATGCGGAATGCAAACCGGATCGTTTGCGATAAAATCAGGATGATTGTACTGCTCGACTTTGCGGTCAAGAAAATTCTTTAGCTCCAGAAATTGCATATGGGTAATTATTTTTTACGAAAAGCAGCACATCAGCAGCTACTTAAACCGGATTAAAACGGTATCCTTTTTTGTTTTGGAGATTTTGATAAAGCCGGCACTTCGGCAAAAAAGATGTAGTGTAAAGCCGGACGAACAAAACCTTAGCACGCAGCGGCTTTACAAAAAATAAAAAAACCGGGCAAATGATGACCATAATGCCCGATAGAATTTTAAGCCAATGCGCGTTCCAGGTCTTCCAAAAGATCATCAATATCTTCTACCCCCACGCTTAAACGCAGCAGATTATCCGTCACGCCAACTTTCTCCCTTTCTTCTTTTGGAATGGAACCATGCGTCATGGTAGCCGGGTGATTGATTAAAGATTCTACCCCGCCTAAAGATTCGGCAAGTGTAAATACCTTAAAGTTAGATGAAATCCGGAAGGTTTCTTCCAGATCAGCGTTTTTTAACGTAATCGAAATCATGCCTCCAAAGCCTCGCATCTGTTTTTTAGCCACCGCATGGTTAGGATGATCTTCGAAACCCGGCCAATAGATTTTATCAACCTTTGGATGTGTTTTTAGATAATGTGCAATACGCTCCCCGTTTTCGCAATGTGCCTTCATCCGGAGATGAAGCGTTTTAATGCCCCTTAAAACCAAAAAGGCATCTTGCGGACCCGGTGTTGCACCGCAGGCATTGTAAATAAACCACAGCTCTTTATACAATTGCTCATTATTGGTTACTAAAGCCCCCATTACCACATCAGAGTGGCCACCGATATATTTGGTTACCGAATGCATCACAATGTCGGCACCGAGATCGATAGGGTTTTGCAGGTATGGCGATGCAAAGGTATTGTCGATTGTTAATATAAGGTTTTTCTCCTTGGTAATTTTTGCTACCCCTTCAATATCAATAATCTGCATGGTTGGATTGGTTGGTGTTTCTATCCAAACCAGCTTTGTTTTATCATTAATATAAGGCAACATGTTTTCTGGCCTGGAGAGATCCAGAAAATGGAATTTGATGCCATATTTGCTATATATTTTAGTGAAAATACGGTATGAGCCACCATAAAGATCATTTCCGGTAATCACTTCATCCCCTGGTTGCAATAATTTCAATACCGCATCAGTAGCGCCCATCCCGCTGGAAAAGGCTAAGCCATATTTGGCATTCTCTAATGCAGCCAAACAATCTTCCAAAGCCTTACGGGTAGGGTTTGTTCCTCTTGAATACTCGTAGCCCTTGTTATCTCCGGGAGATTTTTGCCAATAGGTGGAGGTTTGATATATGGGTGTCATTACGGCACCAGTAGTCGGATCAGGCTCTTGCCCGGCATGTATGGCTTTAGTTGCGAATTTCATTTTTTTTAGTTTTGAGATTTGAGACAATAGATGTGAGATATAAGATTTGTTTTCTCTCAAATCTTATATCTCATATCTAAAACCGACCTAATATGCTCTTGCAAACAATACCCTTTGGGTAGACGGCTTTCCTGAATAAATACATACGCCATCTTCCAGTTTATTATCTAATGGAATACAACGTATAGTTGCTTTCGTTTCTTCCTTAATTTTTTGTTCCGTTTCCGGCGTTCCGTCCCAATGTGCCGAAATAAAACCGGCTTTGGTATCCAGCAGTTCCTGGAACTCTTCGTAGCTGTTCGCTTCGGTGATGTGTTCATCGCGATAAGCCAATGCCTTGTTGAACATACTCTGCTGAATATCTTCCAATAATTTGGCTACGTAAATATCCAGGCCTTCTTGCGGTACTGTTTGTTTAACTTTGGTATCTCTGCGGGCAATTTCTACCGTTTTATTTTCCAGGTCACGGCCGCCAATCGCGATGCGCACCGGCACGCCTTTCATTTCGTAATCTGCAAATTTAAAGCCCGGGCGTTGGGTATCACGGTCGTCATATTTAACCGAAATGCCCATACCTTTTAAACGCAAACTTAATTCGTTAACGTATGCTGAGATTTTGGCCAGATCTTCATCATTTTTGTAAATGGGAACAATAACTACCTGTACCGGTGCCAGTTTCGGTGGAATAACCAGACCTGAATCATCACTGTGTGCCATAATCAATGCCCCCATTAAACGGGTAGAAACGCCCCATGATGTAGCCCATACATGGTCTAACTTTCCATCTTTGCCCGTAAATTTAACATCAAAAGCTTTTGCAAAATTCTGCCCTAAAAAGTGCGAAGTACCCGCCTGCAGCGCTTTACCATCCTGCATCAGTGCTTCAATGCAATAGGTATCCAGCGCACCGGCAAAACGCTCATTCGGCGATTTACGTCCCCTGATTACCGGAACGGCTAACCAGTTTTCTGCAAAATCGGCATAGATATGCAACATACGTTCGGTTTCTTCAATCGCCTCTTCTGCAGTGGCGTGGGCTGTATGTCCTTCCTGCCATAAAAATTCAGCCGTACGCAGAAACAGCCTTGTACGCATCTCCCACCTTACAACATTGGCCCATTGGTTAATGAGTATGGGTAAATCGCGGTATGACTGGATCCACCCCTTATAGGTGTTCCAGATAATGGTTTCTGAAGTTGGCCTGACGATTAATTCTTCTTCCAATTTGGCAGTTTCGTCTACAATGATATTGCCATTACCGTCATTTTTAAGCCGGTAATGTGTGACAACAGCACATTCTGTCGCAAATCCCTCTACGTGAGAGGCTTCCTTTGAAAAAAATGACTTTGGGATGAATAATGGAAAATAAGCATTCTGATGCCCGGTATCTTTAAACATCTTATCGAGTATGGCCTGCATTTTTTCCCATATGGCGTAGCCATTGGGCTTTATAACCATGCAGCCACGCACCGCAGAATGCTCTGCAAGGTCGGCTTTCAATACGATATCATTATACCACTGGGAATAATCTGTTTCTCTACTTGTAATTTCTTTGCTCATCTTATGTATTTGGAACGTAATTTGTACGTTAAAATGTGTAAAATTAATGGCAAATTTATAAATTTATGCCTACAAACGATTAACAACAACCTCAAATATTTTACAGCTGTTTTTCGATCAAAAAAATAGGCAATAATTCTTTACTTTTGATTTGTTTATTACATAAGTAAACGCACACAACTAAATATAAACACAATGAAACCAATTAAATTTTTACCCATTGTCATGATTGCCGCCGCTGGGATGGTGGCCTCATGCTCAACATCCAAATTGGCTCAAACAAAGCCGGTTGATGATGTTTATAATTCTGTAGCGAAAGCCAGAGAGGTGGAAGTTGTTCTTCCTGCTCAAAATCAACAGGCGCAGAATCAAAACAACGGACAGGAAGAATATGATGAGTATTATGGAACTAGCAATCCATATTACGATATGGATTATGCTTCCAGGATCAACCGTTTTCATAACGGATACAGCTTTCAGGGCTATTATGACCCCTATTTCGATAACTACTATTATGGCAACAGTTATGGCCCTTCCAACTATTTAGGTTTTGGTTTGGGCTGGAACAGCGGTTATGGTTTAGGCGGCTGGGGCTTTGGTGGCGGCTGGGGCTGGGGCAGTATCTGGAACAACCCTTTCTATTATGGCAACTATGGTTACGGCTGGAATAACCCTTGGGCATGGAACGCCTGGGGACCTTACTCCTATTATGACCGTTTTGGCTGGGGCGGTGGATACTACGGCGGAGGCTGGGGTATCGGCGGCGGATATTATGGCGGCGGTGTATATACCAACAACAATTTCAGACCAAGGCCAGGAAGTAATGACAGAGGTACCCCTAGATATGGCAACGGAAATGGTGGTAACTTAGGCAGGCCAAGCAGAAGTGGTATCGTGAATCAGAACGGAGGCGTATCTTACGCACCAAACAACAATGCCGGTAGGCCTACCAGGAACCAGGGTGGCTATAGCCAAAATGACGGCATGCAAAGCGGCAGACCAACCAGAAACAGTAATTATTCACCTCAACAAGGTTCACAAAGCGGCAGACCTACCAGAAATGAAGGTTATACCCCTCCTGCAAGAACCGAAAGCAGACCAACTTATTCTCCTCCACCATCATCATATGGCGGCGGCGGCGGTGGCGGCTCTACTGGTGGTGGAGGCGGTGGTGGCTCAAGACCATCAAGAGCTGGAAGAGGTTAATTATAAAATCTAAACACACAAATGAAAAAAATAATCCTGGCTTCTCTAGTAGCTACAGTAGCTGCTATGGGAACAACATATGCCCAAAGTTATGCACCTGATGCATTCCGTTTCTCTCAAACCAATTATGGTAGCTCTGCCCGTTTTAAGGGAATGGGCGGCGCGCAAATCGGCGTTGGTGGAGACATCGGTTCTATTAATGCCAACCCTGCCGGATTAGGCTTATTTACCAAATCGGAATTTAGCATCACACCCGAATTTAATTCAGTTTCTAATAACAGTGCTTATCTTGGAAACAACACGAAAGCCAACAAGAACCAGATAAATCTGAATAATATTGGCGTGGTTTTTTACAGCCCCGCAGCTAAAATGAAAGGAGCTGCTGTAGATAGAGGTTTAGTAAGTACGGTATTTGGCTTAAGCTATACCCGAAACAATGATTTTTTGAATAACATCAATTACAATGGTGTAAATACCAATAGCTCCATCAGAGATTCTTACGTAGATCAGGCCAATAATTTCGGTGTATCAAACAGCATTGCTGGTGATGCCTACAACAGTTTCCTGATTAATAAAAACACCCCTACTTATCCGAACCGATATTCTGCCGAGCCTTATAATAATGCCAGTTTCCAACAGAACTGGAACGAATCGAGGTTAGGTTCGACTTCGGAATTTAACGTGGCCGGTGCACTTAATTTTGGCAATAAGGTATACATTGGCGCTACAGCAAGTTTTGTTAATGTAAGGTACACCAGCGACGCGGCATTTACTGAGTCAGGTATTGTTAATTCTTATAATGATGGCGACGCTGTACCTACCTACAACGGAAATGAAAATTACACCCTTAACCATTTCAGGAATCAGGAAACAAAAGGCGGTGGATTTAACCTGAAATTAGGTGCTATTTTCAGACCGGTTAGCGAATTAAGGATCGGTTTAAATTTCCAGACACCAACCTGGATGAATATTGAAGATAATACCAGTGAGACTTTGCAAGCTACTACTGCAGGAAATGCGAATACCGGACCAACCAAATCTAACAATCCAACTCAATATTATGCATTCACGTATAACTTACGTACACCACTTAAAGCTTCAGCTGGTATCAGTTATGTTATTGCAGGTACTGCCTTAATATCAGCTGATGTGGATTATGTAGATTATTCTTCTATGCGTTTCTCTGATGCTAACGGCTCAGATATTTCAACCATCAATGCCAACAATTCTTTTATCAAAAATAATTATAAAGAAACTATCAATTATAGAGCCGGCGCTGAGGTAAAAGTAACTAATGAATTAAGTTTACGTGCAGGTTATGGAGTAAATGGAAGTGGTATTAAAGATGGTGACAACAATTTCTTTAAAGGTCAATACTACACGGGTGGTATCGGATATCGTATAGATAATTATTATTTCGATCTTGCATACCAGAACTATAAAACAAACTTCAACTCAAGCCCTTACTTGTTAGATGATTATAGCGAACCGGTTGCTGATGTTAAAAGCAATAGAAATAATGTATTCCTGACTTTTGGAGTAAGGTTTTAAGTTTAAAAATATTTGTATATAAGCTCTTCAATTAATATTGAAGAGCTTTTTTATGGGTTCACAACTGAAATGAGCATTTCATCGTAAACAGGGCCATCATTCGTAACACCTTGAACCACAATTTTGAATGAACCGGTTAAATCTCCTGTGGTAAAGCACACAGATGTTTTACCTGTACTGCTCAATTTTACTTGTTGGTCCCAATAAATAGTTGTTGCATTTATGGGTTCATCCATATTTGAGACATCGTATTTATAAAACTTTTTTGGCATTTGAATACCCTTTATGATAGAAATATTGGCATCCACCTCCTTTATTTGGCAACCAAAATAGGTAACCAGATTACCATCCTGATCACGATATCTACCATTAGGTTTTGCTGGTCTGTTCCGAGAATCTCCGGCATGATTAACGCAATTTAAAATATTAGACTCGCATACGTAGTCGCCACACCGGTTCACTCTGGGTTGATTGGAAAAAACTCCCGTGTTGAAATTGTCTTTTTTCTTTGCAATAACAACCTCTTTCAAATTTATTCCCGCAGATATCTTTATCGCTGCATCTTGTATCATCCCCGAAACAGGTTTGTCCGGATTTCCGAAAGAAGTCTGTTGCAACTGGGTTTTGATCTGCGCTAATGGATCATCAATCTTTATCGAAAATATTGCGGGGTTTCGGGCATTCATGCTTAGCCAAACATCACTTTTATCATCGATAATGAGATTTGAAAACGGAATGGTAAACTTTCCGCTGCTATCGGTACTAAAGGAATTGATATTGTTTTTGGCAATGGTATGTAATTCCATTGGTGATTTAATCGTACTTTTTCCTTTTGACACCCAACCTTTAACTTCACTACTTGAGAAAACAATTGAGTCGTTGATTGGTGTCTGTTGCCATTGGTAGCCACGCCATCCCTTTATTAAAAAAACCTTATTTAAATAGGCTTTGTCTTTGATTTTTACAGAAGAAAAATCATAAGGCAACGTAGCTAACTCCTTTTCCAGATATACATAATCGACAATATTTTTATTATTTACACTGGAAAAGCGATTCGACTGTGCGCATGAAATGGATACAAATCCATTTATACTATCTAATCCTTTTCTATGATAGTCGAGCGTTAGTTTTACGCTATCTCTTTTTTCATAAAAACTCTTATCTGTTTTCAAATTGAGACTAACCAATTGATCATGATGCGCAAAAAAGAGACGCTCAGCCAAGGGCTTAAATCCGGCATCTAAAATCGTAATTTTGTTTAAGCCGGGTTTCACAGAATCAAGATTAAATCGTAGTTTCTGAATAAGTCCACCGCTAAGCCCTAGCTCGCTTTGCAGAGATATTTCATTACCGTTGTGGATTACGGCATAAATCTTTGTGTCGTGATTTGCAAGTAAGCTTATCCTGAGATCACGGTCTACTACCGCATCAGCGGCTGTCATTACCAAACCTCGATTAAGAATATTGGGAAGTTCATACTGATTTTGGCCATTTGATGAAATCAATCTAAGGGAATATCTATATCCAACCTTGGGCAAAATGCTAAATATACCTAGTCCAGAAAAATCTGTAGAAAAGCTGTCAACGGGTAGGTCATTTTCGAATAAGTAAGCCTTGATCTGCACGGGAGCATTTTTTGAATCCCGAACTTCGTACCCTACCCTGCTAGGCAATCCGTTAACAAGATACCCACCCTCGGGGTAAAAGTTAACCTTATATCTGCTAATCTCAGGCGAAGGTAAATCATATTTAATATGCCTTTTATCTTTATTCTTTTTGATAGATACAGATAATATATTATTGGTGCTATCTATCTTTACAGTTGGATAAGGAATAACTGCCTCGCCTATGTTATTGGTTTTTATATGACCATGTGATATCACTTTTGACTTTCCGAAAGCGTAACCAATTTCTGCATTTTCAACAAAATGATGGTCACTGGTCAACACTTTAAGCAGCACACTTTCTGCAGATGCATAAATGCCCTTCTTTATTAAACTAAAATGCGGAACCATCATATTTACTGTATTAGATATGATGGATACAGGCTGTATAAACATAGCTTCAATCTTTCCATTAGCCTGAATATTTGTATTAACGACAAAGTTATAGGATCCGCTTAAAAGTGAATCAGGCAAATTAAAGCTCCCAAATGAAAATCCATCCTGTATCAGAAATCTTTCCTGTAATACAACAGTGCTGTCTATGCTATTTACTAAAGAAATGTAAAGTGTATGATGGTTATCAAGAGGTAGCACTGATTTTAACAAATAACCCGTAAACCAAACCTGTTCACTATTGGTATAAATGTTTTTATCAAAATGTACAAACAGGCTAGATTGGAGATTACTCAAACCATAACTATTCAGGTTTGTAGCCACACTATCGAGTTGATGATTTTGTGCCTTTACTGATACACAAAGGAAAACAAATAAAAAAGTAACCAGCCGATATTTTAAAAGCATAATATTAGTATGCTTAAAAATCAGCTTTTTATTTTAATTATTCAAATAAATCCAAATTGGTAAACTTGATTGCTATAATTGGTGAAGATAATTAGCACACAAATATTTAAATTGTTTTGCTTTACTATGCAACATATCACTCTTTCTAAATTTTAACTATCCCATGCTTTACCGCATACAAAGCCAATCCTGTACGGCTTTTGAGTTGCAGTTTTTCACAGAGTGAATTCCTATACCCATCAATGGTACGCGGACTCACAAACATTTCTGCTGCAATTTCATTATAGGTCTTTTCAGTACAGGTATATTTTAAAAATTCCATCTCCCGTTCAGTTAATTTTACAAAACCGGATAGCTTTGAACCAGGTGATAAAGCACTCAACGATTGCATGACCTTTCGGGTAACCAGATCATTGTAAAAGTAGCCTTTGCTTAATACCTCATCAAAAGCCATTCTAAGTTCTTCAGGTTCAGCATCTTTCAGTACATAACCTTTAGCACCATTGGTAATCATCTTAATGATGGCCGTTTCGGCATCCATTGTACTTAACGCAAGTATATTTACCTCGGGATGATTTCTTTGCAACCATGAAGCCGTGCTGTAGCCATCCATTTCAGGCATATTGATATCTAACAACGCAATGTCTGGTACACCATATATTTCTAACTGTCTGATAAAATCCTGGCCGTTGGCGGCCTCAAATAAGATATTATAGTCTTGAAAATAGCTGATCAATGCGGCCAATCCTTTTCTAAATAATACATGATCATCAACCAAAGCTATCTGTTTAATCTGGTCAGACATAAGGTATAGTTAAGGTAATTTTTGTTCCATTATTAATCACACTGTCGATTGTCGCTTCTCCCATAATCAATTTAGCACGCTTTACAATATTCAAAAGACCCAATCCGGTATCAATTTTGGCTTTTTCAACAGTGCTAAAACCGACACCGTTATCTGCAATCGTGATGTTTAGCTGTTCTGCAAAATCAAATACGACCTCTATTTTGTTGGCCTGGGCATGCTTTAAAATATTTTGCAAACTTTCCTGTACAATCCTGAAAGTGATTATTTTCTTCTGTTCGGTAATGTGCTGCTCCTTACCGGTTACCTCAACTTTGCTTACAATTGCCCCTGCTCTGCTTATGCGTTGCAGCTCCTGCTCAATGGCCTGCACCAAGCTTAACTCCTGGATGCGGCTCGTACTCAAACTTTTCGCAATATCACGTAAATCGTTTAGCGCATTGCCCACATTCCCTTTAATCTCGGTGACCAAAACTTTATCGCTTACTTCTTTTTTTTCCAGCAAACTTAACTGCAGTTTAGCCAAGCTAAGTAACTGTCCAACATTATCATGTATTTCCTGACTTATGGTATCAAATGTCTGCTCCTGCATTTCCAAACGCGATTGCAGCAACTGTTCGCTGTACTGTTTTTCCAGTTCTCCTTTTTCTTTTGCATACTGAAATTTCTTTTTCTGAAAATAGAGCATAAAGAAAACAATCGCACTACTTAGTGCGAAAAAAATAATGATGCTGGGAATAATTACGAAGAGTACTTCTCTGTCTTGATCATTTTGCATAAAAAAGCGTAAGCAAACAATAAATACATGATGATATTGGTGATTAGATTTAATTTTTTCAGTTTAACCGCTAACTGCTCATAATTTGCGGTTAAATAATGGAACATTCCCATATAGGGTACAACGCAGGTATAATACACAATCAAGCCGATAGCAACCCAGAATTCACCTTCGTTTAAAAGTGAAGTTGTTTCGTTTGATGTTAATTTCTCGTAGCAGTAGATGAGCGCAAAAAAAATAATAATTGTTCCGCCAAACACAAAAGAATAGCTACTCCACTGCAATATATTAAAGCAATAAAAACTAAATATATACCAGAGCACCGGGAATATAAACAAGAATAGTTTTATTGCTTTTAGCACGTAGGTATTTTTGACAATCTGCTTGAAGAAATAAGCATAGAACATAAATTCGACCAGAATAAAAAAATTATACTGGGGTAATATATTTCCCTGATAACCAAAATTCTGCCTGAATAAAAACACACTTAATTCCAGCAGAAAAGTATAAGTGCATAACAAAGCAACTGTTTTGAGTTGCCTTGTTATTTTGTTCATTTGGTAAATACCTGTGATGGCAGATACCCCCAGCGAGATAAGATATAGATATTTGAGATACATAAAATTTAAATATATATCTAAAATAAGCATTTACTATTGATCTGAAACATCAAGTGCAGCCATATTATCAGTTGATGGCGGTGGAGTGGGATCTCCGGTATCCATTGTATACAAATTGTTTAACATATCCCTTAATATTTTGTATTCGTCTGTATTTAATAAATCTAATATTTTGTCCAATCTAGCTCTATCATATGGCTTTTGTAAAAGTTCTCTCCATACAGGATCATCTCCAATGAATGAATGACCTATTTCTGCAATTGTTTCTATAGTTCTTAAAATTAAAATTTCATCATCCAGATAAATCTCGCTATTGTTTTCATCTATAAATATAAAATCAACTGTTAGCCGCTGTTTATAAGTCTGAGGAACTATTCCACCAAAAGCCCCTTCGATTTCATCTTCATCCGTATAAGAAACCAATCTTATTTTTAAGCCATAACCCGAGTATTTTTTTAAATGATCTTCAATTAAATCGCGTAACTCTTTAATCTTTTCGATATCAAACCATAGGTGCTTTGTTTCAAAACACTTATTGCGTTTATCTTCAACGGTCAAAGTTGAAGTAAGTCTGTCCCGTTTCCCATCTGGAGTTTGAAAATTTCCCACGTATTCTAGGGCAAGTTCTTTTGATATTGGCTCAATAGTGTTATCTTTTGGCTTACCCCCTTTTATGTAATATACACCACTGTCATGTTTATCGGTTGTACTTACAAAAATTAAATTAAACCGACCTCGTTTGCTTTCGATCTGATTCGGACCATAAGTTCCAAAATAAATCCGAAAGCCGTCTATTTTTTCATTTTCATTAATTAATTCATTTATATGATCCGATACGACTTTCGCTTGATGGAAATATACTTCCTGTGTTTCAGATAATGCTCCATTTTCTTTTGCAGCATGATATAGTACACCATACTTATGTGCGTTGAACCATGCTTTTCTGGCATCACCAATTGATTTTGGCACGTAGATACGCGGTAATATTAGACTACTCATAATTTCTGTTTTTAGTTTGAGGTTTATAAATAACTTATATCTAAATATACACGATGAAAATTTGAAATTGAAAATTCCCAACCATACCTCACTCAGGCAAACAGCATTTCAAAGCCTTAAAAATCAAACTGTAACGCATTTAAATTAAGTATCACATTCTTTAACCCTCTTCTATTTATTTTAAAATACCGCGATTTTACGGTAGTGCATTGCGTTTTTCACGCGTACAAATTCGAGCGGTTTCACGCTTGATTTGGATACAATTTCCATGGTAGTTTTGAATGAGCAATTGGTTTAATGGGGAAGCTGAAAACCAAAAAGAGTAGGCACTATAATTAAAAGAATTAAAAAATGAGTTCACTTGGAGAATTAAATCAAAAATTTGACTTAGATGCATTATCAGAACAGTTAAAGGCAACTGTTGACTCAAAAGATCCGGTAGGATATATGCGAAGCAACATTAACTGGGAAATTGATAAAGATTTAGACGACAAACCAAATTTGGATATGGTTGCAAATATGATGAGCGTATCATATTCATCAAATATTGGTTATGAAATGTGGAATCCATTTCGAAGGTTCCTTGAATGGCTGGGCAGAAATAAAACGGCAAGCCAGATAAAAAAAATTCTTTGTAAAATCTATGCTGAAATACAAAAACTGATTGACGAAGAAGCGGGATTGAAAAAAATATTAACTGTTGCATTATCAGCAATAGCGGCTACAATCGGGATAGGTGCAATCAATCCGATGATCCTCACTTTGGTTGTAGGTTTTCTTGCAACAATGATTTTAAAAGGTGCAGCCAATTTTTGTGGTATTTAATTTTTATTTTATTACATCAATTGTAATAAACAACTCTTAAAACCATGTCTTATACTCGCATAATTAGTAGGATTTTCAGGTTATATCATTCCAAATAACCTTCCACCCTCTTTACCCATCTCATCTATTTTAGCCTCAACCACTGCATCTTTAATCAATTCTGGAGCGTGGTGGGGCTTTTTTCGTGCATCAATAACCAATGGTCCTTTACTGCCCCAGTGTTTATTAATGGTGAAATCGTTAATGCCGTAAATATCTGCTGCAGGGTTGCTTCTAGTAAAAGTTACCCAAACAAAATTATTAACCGTTGCAGCGGTAAACGATGCGTCATCAGCCAGAATAATTAAGGGTAGGCCCGATAAATCCTGATTCATTAGTGCCATGTTTAACAAGGCAATTTCAGCAGCCGTTTTCTCCGCATTTTTATACTTATTGCCTTGCAGCACTAAAACCCCTGGCATCGCTATTTTTGGTTGATTAAAATCGTCACTCAGCCTTAGTCCTTCAGGAATTTTATCCCACAGTCCGCGTTTTTTTTCCCCTGCTGCAGCAATAACAACCTTCGATCCACTATTTAATCCGTCGCCACTGTAATCAAGTGTATCAATGGTGGTATTGGTATAAAAATGGATGTCCCTGCTAAAATCTACCCGTTCCAGTACGTGTTTTATAAAATCATCGATATGGTGCGTACTTAAATGCGGATCATCTTCCTGAGCTGCAATAAAAAGATATTTAGCCAGGCTCAACTGGTTTTTACCTAAAATATGATTTGCTATAGTTAAAATCTCCTGCGGCCTTCTCTCTTTTAAATAAGGTGTATAACGCTCACTACCTATGGCAAAAAGCAAGGGATGTACACCTGCCGCATCTACTGCATGTACTTCTTTTAAACCATGTATTTCCTGCGGAATGGCCGAACCTGTAATCTCATGAATCAGTGCGCCAAAGCTGGTATCCTCCTGCGGCGGACGACCAACCACCGTAAATGACCATATGGCATCTTTTTTATGGTACACGTTGTGTACTTTCATTAAAGGAAACGGATGCGTTAAGCTATAATATCCCAAATGATCTCCGAAAGGCCCCTCCGGCTTATTTTCATTGGGATGGACGGTTCCTGTGATGATGAAATCAGCATCTGCAGAAATGCAAAAACCTTCATCATCATAAAAATAACGGAATCGCCTGTTGCCAAGTGCGCCGGCAAAAGTCATTTCAGACAATCCCTCTGGCAAGGGCATTACAGCAGCCAGCGGGTGTGATGGCGGGCCACCGACAAAAATACTCACCTTTAGGGGTTGCCCCAGCGCATTGGCTTTAGATTGATGCACGCCTATGCCCCTATGAATCTGATAGTGTAAACCAATTTCCTTGTTATGAATATAATCGTTTCCAGCCAGCTGGATCCGGTACATACCTAAATTGGCATTCATTACGCCAGGCTTTTCTATGTCTTCAGTATATACCTGCGGCATGGTAACAAAAGGTCCGCCATCCATAGGCCAGTTCACAATCTGTGGTAACTGACTGATGCTGGTTTTCAGAAACTTACTTTTAGCAGATGGTGTTTTTAGCGGCAGTGCAGATAAAGCTGACATTGCAGAGCCGACATATTTGAAAGGATTTTTTAATGCCTTCATCGGGTCGTTCCTCAAGGCAACCAACTGTTGCACTTTGGGTAAGGTATCTCTGAAAATGAACTTTGATCTCTCTAAAGTTCCAAATAAATTGGAAACGGCAGGAAAAGGGCTTCCTTTAACTTTTTCAAATAGAATAGCCGGACCTTTATTTTCGTAAACCCGTAAATGGATCGAGGCCATTTCCAAATAAGGATCTACTTCTTCTTTTATCCTGATCAAATGACCATGCTTTTCGAGATCTGAAACACATGCTGCTAAACTTTTGTATGCCATGTTCAAAGATAAATATTTAGACTTTCTATAAAACAAAAAAGCCTTATATAAGCATATTTTACAATAAATCTACTTATATAAGGCCAATAACCTACTATTTGTAATACTATCTCTTACCAGCGAAAGAACGTAACATCCAGGTATTTTTCTCTTTAAACTGCATAAACTTGTTTACCATGTCGTTGGTTCCGTCGTCACCAGCCTGTTCAGATGCTTCCATCACCTCACGTTCCAACTCGATCAGTGTGGCCATATCGTCTAAAATGGCTTCAACCATATCTAAATCTTTCATGCCAATGGTATCCACTTCCTTGATTTTCGATTCCTTAATGTAATCGGCAAAGCGACTGTGAGGTGGCTTACCTAATGTTAATACACGTTCCGCAATCTCATCAATAGTCAACTGCGCATTAGAATATAATTCTTCGAATTTAACATGAAGCGTAAAAAAATTCTGCCCTTTAATGTTCCAGTGGCAGCCTCTTAATTTTTGATAATGAATATGATAATTAGCCAGATAATCGTTTAACAGATCTACAACTGGTTTAACTTCTTTTTCATTCAAGCTTATTTCTTTCGCGTCCATTTTATTATGATTTATATTGTTTTTGATGTGAACCTAACAAACGGAATTTATAAAAGTTTGCTCAATTTTGTCTTTTGAACAATACGTTATTTATTCAATCGTTTAATAGCTAATAAATAGCAAAACGAAGATATTACAAATATTTGTAAATGAATAATATAACATTATTGAAAGATTAAAATCATCCTGTTATTAATCACAAGTCAACCGTTCAACTTAAGATGTTTAGCAATATTATTCGTATAATTGCGCTCCTTGATTTAGAAATTTATATAGAAATAAATGCATAAAATATATTTATCTGCTGTTGTATTATTTGCCTTAAATATTGCAAATGCAAAAGCCAATACAGCGAGAGACTCTATCGGTGTAGAAAACAATAATGGAAAAAAACTCATCGTTCACCAGACTCTAGCAAAAGACACCTATTATTCTATCGGGAGAAGATACAATGTATCCCCAAAGGATATTATGGCTTTTAACAACAACAAATATTTACAGGTGGGGGTCATTATCAAAGTACCTACCAATATTCCTTTTACGGTTAGCGGATCATCGAATACGGAAACAACTTCTGCAACAACCGGCACCGTAATTGAACATACTATTAAGCCGAAAGAAAACCTGAACATGCTGTCCGAAAAATATGGCACCACCATCAATGAGATTAAGGCATTAAATCAGTTAAAAAGCAATAATTTAAGTATTGGGCAGGTTTTAAAAATACCGGCAAAAAACGGAACGCAGGTTACAGAAGCCGAACCGCCAGTGAACCAGCCTGCAACAAACAATACAGCATCAACGGTAAGCAACACGCCTCTGTCCGATCAAACCATGATTGAACACACCGTTGCAGCAAAAGAGTTTTTAGGAAAAATTGCGGAGAAATATGGCACTACGGTTGAAGAAATAAAAAGGGCCAACAATTTGTCAGGCAATAACCTCCGGATTGGGCAGAAGCTTAAAATTCCCGCCACTAAAAATGTTGATGAAAATAAAGTAGTAGCGACTGCTGATGAGAAACCAGTACAGGAAAGCAAACCTACCGATGCAGCAGGCACCCATACCGTTTTAAGAAACGAAACGATTTTTACCATTGCCAAGCAGTATGGCGTTACGGCCTACCAACTCAGGAAAATGAACAATCTTCCTGATAATGCCATTACCATCGGACAGGTTTTGAAGGTACCTGGAGGAATTATTACAGATGTTCAGGTACCAAAAGAAAAACAGGCTGAAACAACAGCAACAAAAGAAGTTCCTGCAGCCAGCAAGGAAGAAAGTTTTATCCACACGGTAGCTACTGGTGAAAACATTTTTACCATTGCTAAAAAATATAACCTGACTGCCTATCAGATCAGAACGGCAAATAAACTGGAGGACAATAATATCAAAGTTGATCAGAAACTGATTATTCCTAAGCCGCCACAGCCAAGATCGGTAAATGATTTATCAAAAGAAGAACAGGAAAATGAGCCAGACAGCACCATGGTTAAAGATCCTAAACTCCGCCGCGACCCGAGCGTATACGGCTTAAGCCAGATTGAAGAAAAAGGAACTGCAGTATGGATTGCAGACCAGGATTTAGACGGAACGAAAATGTTGGTTTTACACCGCACAGCACCTGTAGGAAGGGTAATTAAGATTACCAACCCCATGACCAACCGTACTACCTTTGCAAAAGTTGTTGGTAAATTTACGGAAAACGAATCTACAAAAGATGTTATTATTGTGATGACTAAAGCAGTAGCCGATTCGTTGGGAGCTTTAGACAAACGTTTTTTCTGCAATTTAACCTATAGTGCTCAATGAGTATAAACAAAAAACCATTTATAATTGGTATTGCCGGTGGCAGCGGATCGGGCAAAACATTTTTCTTAAACTGCTTTCTCCATCATTTTAAACAGGATGAAGTAACCCTTGTATCGCAGGATGATTATTATATTCCGGCTGGCGATATGACACAGGAAGAAAACAAATTGTACAATTTTGACCTACCCTCAACCATTGATAGCGAACAGTTTTTAAAAGACATTAAACAGCTGATCAACGGCGAAGTGGTTTATAAAAAGGAATACAACTTCAACAATCCACTGGCTGTTGTTAAAATCCTGGAAATCAAATCAGCCCCTATCATTATTGTGGAGGGCCTATTTATTCTTCACTTTAAAGAAATTGCAGCATTATTGGATCATACTATTTTTGTTGATGCCGATGAGCATATTGCGTTAGACCGCCGTATTAAACGTGATGGTTTGGAACGTGGTTACCCTGAAGATGATGTACTTTACAAATGGCATAACCACGTGGTGCCGGCTTATAAAGAATACCTGTTACCCTACCGCGACGAATGCAATAAGGTAGTGATGAACAATACCAACGAACCCGATGAAATCATTGCCATCACAGAAGATATTTCAAATAATTTAAGGAATAGCGTTCTGATTGATATACAGTAAATCAAAAAGGAGTCAGGCTCTTTAAACCTGACTCCTTTTTGATTATTATAGCTTTTGTTAATTCGAGCGGAGTCGAAAACTTGCTGTGATATAATTGAAAGCGTTTCGGCCGGTCCCACCTAAACAAAATGGAAATTATAATCGCCGTAGCTTGTGTCTACCCAACCACTAATTAATCCAGTCTCATTTCAGGGATTTCGCCCTCCACGATTAATCTTCCAGCTGTAGATTGTTGTATAAACTCGATACTTACCCCTGGTGCACGCTCTAAAAGTTTAAAACCACCTTCAGGTAAAATATCCAGCACAGCCAGTTCAGTTACAATTTTTTTGATACATTTTACCCCGGTTAAAGGCAAAGTACACTTTGGCAACAACTTGCTTTCTCCGGCCTTATTAATATGCTGCATGGCTACAATAATATTTTTGGCTGATGCCACTAAATCCATTGCTCCCCCCATTCCCTTCACCATTTTACCCGGAATTTTCCAATTGGCGATATCTCCATTTTCTGATACTTCCATGGCACCTAAAATGGTCAAATCTACTTTTTGTGCGCGGATCATCCCGAAACTCATGGCCGAATCAAAAATAGACGACCCCGGCAAGGTAGTAATGGTTTGTTTTCCCGCATTAATTAAATCGGCATCTTCTTCCCCTTCAAAAGGGAACGGTCCCATACCCAATAAGCCGTTTTCTGATTGCAATACGACGTTAATTCCCTTTGGAATATAATTGGCCACCAGCGTAGGTATACCGATGCCCAGGTTAACATAGTAACCGTCTTTTATTTCTTTAGCGATGCGCTGTGCGATCTCTTCTTTTGAAAATGCCATTATTTATTTTTTCCGATTAAGCCTAAATGTGTGTGATTAAATGCATCGCTATATTTTAAACCATAGCCCAGCGCCCTATCCATACTGGAATGAGCAAACAATATGATGCCCGATAACTGCAATGCCGGCACCTTATAATAAAATCCGATCAGGAAAGTTAGAATTGCAATTGCTTTATGGTGAAATAAATTATAACACCACGCCCCTACTTTTGAACCTGCCAGATACCCCAACATGCTTAAATCTGGGACAAGTAATAGTGCCGGAAATACCCACCATTGAAAGGATAGCTTTGAAAAGGCAAATACTGCCAGCAGAAACATGCAGATTTCTTCAATTGCAATGATTTTTTTCATTACGATTTTGTTCTTACAGTTCGTTGTTCAATTCTTTTCTCATAATCTCTACCCTGAAAAATGCGATGTACATAAATGCCAGGGGTATGAATATAATCAGGATCCAACTCACCTGCTTCTACCAGTTCTTCCACCTCAGCGATGGTAATCTTACCTGCCATAGCCATTACCGGATTGAAATTTCTGCTGGTAGACCTAAAGATCAGATTCCCTGCGGTATCTCCTTTCCAGGCTTTTACAATAGCAAAATCCGCATCAAATGCATATTCCATTAAATAATCCTTGCCATCAAAATTACGGACTTCCTTACCTTCTGCCACTTCTGTGCCTACACCTGCAGGAGTAAAAATTGCGGGCATCCCGTATCCTGCAGCCAGGCAGCGGGTAGCCAAAGTACCTTGTGGAATAAGCTCTACCTCTAGTTCGCCACTCAACAATTGACGTTCAAATTCCGCATTTTCGCCTACATAAGATGAAATCATTTTTTTAACCTGCCGTTGTTTCAGCATCAAACCAATACCAAAATCGTCAACACCAGCATTGTTAGAAATACAAGTGATGTTTTTTACCTGCTTGTTTACCAGCGCCTGAATACAATTTTCCGGAATCCCACAAAGCCCGAAACCACCGAGCATAAGGGTTGTACCATCTGATATATCTTTGATAGCCTCTTCAGCACCAGATACCACTTTATTTATCATTTTATGAATTTTTGGTTAGTTCGCTAAATTACAAATTGCCATCAGAAATGTAGCATTTAAAAATTTTAAATCAATCAGGAATACAAATTGATTGGAATTAATCTAAATAACTCTTAACTTTGTATTGAAATGATTGACGAGAGAGAAGAAAATACATTCATATTGCCCACCGACCCTGAATTTCAAAAGGGAATGGGTTTCGTTTTCAGTTGTACTGCTGAGCATAAAAAATGTTGCGAAAAATTTAAAAAAGGTAAACGTTGTAAGAAGTGTCCCGGCAACAAAAAGAAATAGGTTTATTTCGCTATTTCTACAATCTTATCATCACTTCCATTACTGGTGCAGATATAGAGTTTTCCTTCCGGTGATTGACAAACAGCCCTTACCCTGCCATAGGTGTTAACGTAAAAATCTTTTGTTTCAATAATTTTAGCCTGCGCATCATCTAATTTCAATTGCATTAATTTTGTGCCCTTTAATACCGCCAACAATAAAGAGTTTTTAAATTGCGGGATATAGTTGTTATTATAATAGGTTAAGCCACTTGGCGCAATAGTTGGTGTCCAATTGATTAACGGTTCTGCTACGTTATTGGAGCTGCAAAAAGACTGCTCTCCGCTTTCGTTACAGAATCCCTTTATATTTGGCCATCCGTAGTTTCTTCCTTTTTCAATAACATTAATTTCATCATCAGAATCAGGTCCATGTTCAGAAGAGAAAATTTTATTACCTACCTGGGTCAGTCCCTGCGGATTTCTGTGGCCTAAAGACCAAACCGGATTATTTGGATAAGGATTATCGGCGGGAATAGAGCCATCTAAATTTATTCTTAAAATTTTACCTGCTAAAGAATTAATGTTTTGGGGAAGATTAGTATCAGCAGCGTCACCTGTACTGATATACAGTTTACCTCCGCTGATCAACAAACGAGAACCGTTATGGATAGAAGCAGCAGGAATCTGATCCAGTAAAACCTGTGGACTCGTTAAATTTCCCCCGGCATAGGTATAGCGCACTACTTTAGCGCTGTAGGTACTTCCATAACCATAAATTACATAAACAAAAGGATTGTTTGCAAAATCAGGATGCAATGTCATTCCAAGCAATAAAAGTTTTAGTTTTTCTGTAAGTGCTGTCAGATGTTGCCATCTGACAGATTTCAAAAAAAATAGTGCCGGATGGTAACATCCAGCACCACAATTATTAACAAGAGAATACTACAGTAATTTTAGAAAGAGACTGGCAAACAGTTTTTTTCCCAGTGTCGGATGATAACATCCGACACCGCTATAAACTAATTCAAATACACATAGGTAATGCCATCACCACCCCTATCGGCATGCTCATCTTCCATCCGGTTTACCTGGCTATACTTGCGTAAATATTCCCTGATCATTTTCCTCAAAATTCCGTCGCCTTTCCCATGTATTAGTTTAATAGACGGAAAGCCGAGCATAATTGCTTTGTCTAGATACTTTTCTACTTCGAATAACGCATCTTCGGTACGTTTTCCACGAAGATCCAGTTCTGCCCTGAAGCCAGAAACCGCATCATTCATCCGCCCGGCGAAAGAATTGGCGCTACTTTGAATTACTTTTTTAGCTTCGCGGTTGCTTACTTTTTGTACACGGTTCTTTTTAACCGTCGACCGTAAATCGCCAATAGCCAACACCAGTTCATTGCGGTTTATTTCCAGCACCTGTCCGATGGTTTCACTATCGTTAAATTTCACCAAATCACCGATTTCAATTTCACCGCCAACTACTACAGGCACAGGTTTAGGGCGTTCTTTTGGCAAGGTATTTTTAACGAGTTCCTTTTGTAAATTCTGTCGCAGTTCTTTGGTTATCTCTTTATCAGCTTGCTTTTCTTTAATCTCGGCTATTGTATTTTCAACCAGCTTGTTGGCGTTTTTAATAATATTCTGCGCCTCTTGTTTGGCCTCTCTAATCAATACCTTTCTATTTTCTTCTAAAAAGCTTTTCAACTTTTCATTTTCTGCCACCAGGTTTTTTGCTTTATTCTGCTGATTAGCCAAACTTACTTTCGCGTCGTAAACATTTTTCTTTTCGCGCTCCAGATCAACAAGCATTGTGTCTACCCGATTTTGGTTCGAACCTGTTTTTTCTTTCGCAAGCTGAATAACCTCCTTTGGCAAACCAATATTCTGTGCGATCTCAAATGCGTAAGAACTACCTGGTTTACCCATTTCCAGAATATAAAGCGGCTTCATTTTCGCATTATCAAAAAGCATGGAGGCATTTTCCAAACCCGCTGTGTTACCTGCAAATAGTTTTAAATTGGAATAGTGTGTAGTGATTACGCCTCGAACCTTTTTATTATTTAATACCTCTAACACAGCTTCAGCCATGGGACCTCCAAACTGCGGATCGGTACCCGTACCAAATTCATCAATCAACACCATTGTTTTCGGCGAGGCATGTTCTACGAAATAGCGCATCTTCTTTAAATGTGCACTATAAGTACTTAAATCGCTTTCAATGGACTGATCATCGCCGATATCTGCAAAAATATTCTCAAAAATCCCTACTTCACTATTGGCGTCAACCGGAATTAACAGACCAGTTTGCAACATAATCTGTAAAAGGCCAACCGTTTTCATACAAACCGATTTACCACCGGCATTTGGCCCCGAAACCAGCACCACACGGGTTTCGGCATCAATATGAATATTCAAAGGGGTAACCGTTTTCTTTTCAACAGCAAATGAGATGGATAGTAAAGGGTGCCTTGCGTTAATCAGCCTGGTTTTAGGCTCTTTTAAGAGACCCGGCATTTCGGCTTCAATATCCATCGCAAATAATGCTTTTGCCCGTACAAAATCCAGTTTGGTTAAAAAACCATGGTAGGAAAGCAATAATGGCGAATAAGGCCGCAGATCATCCGTTAAGGCAATTAAAATCTTAATAATTTCACGGCGTTTATCAAATTCTAAATCGCGCAGTTTATTATTTAACGTAAAAACTTCTTCAGGTTCAATATAAACCGTTTGCCCGGTTGCCGATTCATCATGCACAAAGCCTTTCAGCTTGCGCTTATTTTCTGCTAAAACCGGAATACACATCCTTCCATCACGAATGGTCAAACTACCGTCGGCAACCCAATTATTGGCTATAGCCTGCTTATAAATAGCATCCATTCGCTTGCGCACATCCTGTTCGGCCTTCGAAATGGCCGAGGTAATTTCCTGCAATTCTTTTGATGCATTGGGTTTAATCTTTCCTTTTGCATCGATTACGGTTTCTATTTTCCGGAGAATGTTTTTTTCAATCGGGAGGTGTTCAAATAAAGCCTCAAGTGTAGGGTATACTTCTGCACGTTCTTCAAAAAAACGGAGTACAGAAAAAACAGTCTGCAATGAAGTGTATACCTGAAACCACTCCTCTTCTAAAAGGTACGTGCCTTCAACCCTGATTTTTTCAACCAGCGATTTAATATCAAAAAAGGTATTGATCTGTAAAGGCTCCTGATTTTGCAGGATGCTCTTAAACTCCTTGGTTTGACGTAAGAATTTATCAATTTGATCAAAACGGTTCATCACCTGCATCTTTTCCACCATTGCCTGGCCCATCGGACTCAAACAATGTTTGCTGATCAGTTGCCTGATTTCTACAAAACCTAAACGTTCTAAACAATTATCGGGATATAACATATTATTGTACTGCAACTGGTGTGGGCAATGTACTTACCACTCCGGCTTTTTTTATATTAATGAGTGAATCGGCCTCTTTTTTCTTTTTGGCAATTGCTGCCACCGCTTTAACCTTTGATAAAGAATCTGGTTTCATTTTTTTTCTGATCGCAAGAGAATCGGCCTTAAATTTCTTTGCTATCACCAACGAATCAGTTTTAAACTGTTTTTTTCTGATCATTAAATCGGCTAACTCCGTTCCTTTTTTTTGTTTAGCCAACATTTTCTGTACGTTTTTATACACGGTTTCCAGTTCAACAGGGTTGGTATTATACCAGAGTAAACTTTTATTATACTGGGCAGAATCTGTTCCAAACTTTTTGTAAATCCCCTTGTAATAAGCAGCGGCAACTTTCTTTGCCGAGTCTACCATATAGATACTGGAAAGATATCCGTCTACAATGTGCATATCATATAAAATTTTTTCCATTTTATCAGGTTTGATAATGTCGTCAGGTATGCCTGGCTTACAGCCAAACCATAATATAGCTGTCATTAAAACCCATATTAATCTCTTCATCCTTAATTTAAGTATTATTTTTTGCCCAAATTGCGGCAAGGTTATTAATTTTACCAAAAATAGTTATAAATGAGCATAGCTGATAATCTTAAACAATATAAAAGCGAAGTTGAATCAGAGGGGATTAAACTCATTGCAGTGTCGAAGACACAACCGATAGCATCAATTTTAGAAGCATACAACGCCGGACAACGCATTTTTGGAGAAAACCACGTACAGGAAATGGTTGAAAAAGAGGCGCAGCTTCCGAAAGATATCGAATGGCATTTGATTGGTCATTTACAGAGCAATAAGGTAAAATATATCGCTCCTTTTGTTAAACTTATCCATGGTGTTGACAGCCTTAAATTGCTGCAGGAAATCAACAAACAAGCGGCCAAAAACAAACGCATCATTGATTGCTTATTACAGGTTTATATTGCTGATGAAGACACCAAATTCGGACTTGGTTTTGACGAAGTAATCGAACTGTTACGCGCGGAAGAATTAGCCGAATTGAAAAACATCCGTATTGTAGGTTTAATGGGAATTGCCACCAATACGAAGAACGAAAAACAGATTGCAACAGAGTTTAACGAATTGAAAGTGTTTTTTGATGGCATTAAAGTAAGTTTTTTCCGCAAAGATGAAGCTTTTAAAGAAATATCAACCGGAATGAGTGCCGATTATAAAATCGCCATTGAAGAAGGAAGTACAATGGTGCGCATTGGTAGCAGTATTTTTGGAAAAAGGATAATCAAACATTTTAAAACAGATATTTCGGCAAATTAATATGGAGTTTAACATCAGATTTGCAACAGCACAAGATTGTCCGAGAATATTAGAGCTCATTAATGAACTGGCTGTTTATGAGCGGGCTCCTGAAGAAGTTACCGTTACTTTAGATCATTTCATAGATGCCGGTTTCGGTAAGAATCCGGTATGGAAAGCTTATGTAGCTGAGGTTGATCATACCATCGTCGGATTCGCATTATATTACACACGCTATTCTACCTGGAAAGGATGCAGGTTATATCTTGAAGATTTTATCGTTACGGAAGAATTCAGAGGAAGGGGATTAGGCAAGATATTATTTGAAAAAGTAATAGAAGAGGCAAAAAACGGCAATTATAGCGGCATGGTTTGGCAAGTGTTAGATTGGAACGAACCTGCAATAAATTTCTATCATAAATATAAAGCACAGTTGGAAAGCGGATGGATCAACGCATCGCTATCTAAAGAACAGATCAAGGCATTTTAATATGGATATTTTTAAGTTTGGAGGTGCCTCGGTAAAAGATGCAGCAGGTGTAAAAAACCTGGCCAATATTGTACACGATTATAAAAAAGGAAATCTGCTGATCGTTATTTCGGCCATGGGCAAAATCACCAACAGATTGGAAGAGCTTACCTATGCATACCTGTCGCAAAATGACGAAGCACATGCCATTTTTGAAGAAATAAAACATTTCCATTTCAGCATTATCGATGAACTTTTTCAGGGACAACACCACCCTGTTTATGATGATGTAGCCAACACCTTTGTTGAAATAGAATGGTTGATTGAGGATGAACCAGATCATAATGCCGATTATATCTACGATCAGATTGTATCTATCGGCGAGATCGTTTCTACTAAAATTGTAGCGGCCTGGTTAAGTGAAACGGGCAATAAAACCCTTTGGGCAGATGCGCGCAACTATATCCAGACGGATAATACGTATAAAGAAGGTAAAGTTGACTGGGTTAAGACCAACCAAATCATACAGAAAGATCTAAAACCATTGTTAACAGATAATATCATTGTAACACAAGGGTTTATTGGTGGAACGAGTGAAAATTATACCACAACACTGGGTCGCGAAGGCTCTGATTATTCGGCAGCGATATTTGCTTCCTGTTTAGATGCCGCGGCCTTAACCATCTGGAAAGATGTTCCGGGGGTATTAAATGCAGATCCGAAGTGGTTTGATGAAACGGAATTGATTGCACAACTTTCTTATCATGATGCGATAGAACTTACTTACTATGGCGCAACAGTAATTCACCCAAAAACCATAAAACCCCTTCAAAACAAGGGTATTCCACTTTTCGTGAGGTCCTTTATCCAGCCGGAAGGTTCAGGAACAGCCATTACCAAAGAAAATAATCCATTGCCTGTTCCATCTTTTATCTTTAAGGTAAACCAGGCGCTGATTTCTATTTTCCCAAAAGACTATTCTTTTATTATTGAAGAAAACCTGAGCAATATTTTCGAGCTGTTCCATACACATAAGATCAAAATTAATACGATGCTTAACTCGGCCATTAGTTTTTCAGTGAGTATTGATGATCATCCGGTACAGATCGAAAAACTGATCAAAGATCTGTCGGAAGAGTTTACCGTAAAATATAACAAAGGACTTGAACTGGTAACCATCCGTTATTACAATCAGCAAACCATTGATCGTGTAAGCATTGACAAAGATATTTTGTTGGAAGTAAAGAGTCGGCACACCTGCCAGATGGTGATGAAGAATAAAAGTAGTAGCAAGTAATTAGTATTAAGAATCAAGATCGGATACTTCCCTTGATACTTGCTACTCGCTACCTATTACTTGATACTGTTATAAACAATGAACAATAAACTTTTAGCTCAAGCCGTACAAGATTACATCAATGCAAATTTAAATGCTGATGTAAACCAGATTGCTTTAGCAAAAAGTCCGTTTGAAGGCATAAGCCCTGCAGAGTTAGCTACACAAATTACCGCAAAAAAGAAATCAGAAAAGAAATTACCTTCCTGGTTTAATACCGAAAACATTTATTATCCGCCGGTACTATCCATCGAACAAACCTCTTCTGAAGTTACTGCAGCATACAAATCAAAACTGGCTAAAGGTGATACGTTGATTGATATTACCGGAGGCTTCGGAATAGACAGTTATTACTTTTCACAAAAGGTAAAGACCGTAACGCACTGCGAAATCAATCCTGAATTATCTGCAATAGCACAGCATAATGCACAGGCTTTACATGCAATGAATATAGAATTTCAGGCAGAAGACGGCATTGCTTATATCAAAGATAACGATGCATGTTTTGATACCATCTATGTTGATCCTGCGCGAAGAGCTGAAAAAGGCAAAGTTTTTATGCTCAAAGATTGCACGCCCGATGTGGTAAGCAATCTTGACCTATTACTGGAAAAATCTTCACGAATAATCATAAAAACTGCCCCGTTACTCGATATTTCTGCCGGATTATCAGCGTTGAGACACGTAAGCGAAATCCATATCGTAAGCGTAAGAAACGAGTGCAAAGAACTTTTATGGGTAATAGATAAAGGTTACAATAACGATATAAAAATCAAGGCAGTAACCTTAAATAATGAGATTGAAAAGGATTTTTTCTTTTACAGATCATCATCAAATGCTTCAGTGCATTTTACAGACCGTTTGAACATTGGCGAATACCTGTACGAGCCTGATGCTGCCTTATTAAAATCGGGTGCTTTTAATTTAATTGGCGCAACCTACGGACTCTTAAAATTACATCCTCAAACGCAGCTGTTTAGTGCTGATAGTATAAAAACAGATTTTCCCGGCCGCATTTTTAAAGTTGAAGCCATCCTGAACACCGGCGAACTGAAAAAAGACACCAGGTTAAAAGGTAACGTCATTGTACGCAACTATCCTGCAAAGCCCGAAGATTTGGTCAAAAAATATAAAATTAAAGCCGATCAGAATCAGTTTTTGGTTTTTACCAAAATTGCAAATGGAGAAAATGTGATTCTGAAAGGATCGATTATACAATATTATTAATCGAAATACCTTTCACAGGACTAATCAATCCATCATATAGCCGATAACCAAACCAGAAATGGCTGGCATTAACCTAAATTAGTAAGCGAAACGGCGGAAGTTTACAACCCCCGCCATTTTTAATAGTATTTATCAATCTGTTCACTAGTATTACCAAACAAAGTAAAACCAGTTCAATTGCCATACTGTTCTCATCAACACCTCATCCATCCTACATTTTACATCATCCATCAAATCTTCCATCTACCATTTTACATTCTTTCCGGAGAAGTAATTCCTAAAATCAGCATGCCAGCATGAATAATATCGGCCGTTTTTTTACAAAGATTTAAGCGGAATTGTTTTAAGTCACCTTCCTCTGTTTTTACAATTGGTGGTACCTCGTGATAAAATTTGTTGAACAGCTTGGCTAGTTCATATAAATAGTTGGCTAAACTCGCCGGACTAAAAGCCTTAGCCGCAATTTCTATCTCTGCAGGGTATTTGGCCAATTGTAGAATCATTTCCAATTCCACACCGCTAATCCCGCCAAATGCCAAGCTCCCAACACCAAACTTGTAGTCAGATTTACTTAACAATGATTTGATCCTGGCGTGGGTATACTGAATAAACGGGCCGGTATTGCCTTGAAAATCGATACTCTCTGCCGGATTGAACAATAAACGTTTTTTAGGCTCTACTTTTAACAAGAAATATTTTAAAGCACCCAAGCCAATGTTTTTATAAAGTTCATCTTTATCTTCCTGAGGGAAATCGTTGGTTTTACCCAATTCTTCTGTTTTCTCCCGCGCAGTGGTAATCATGCTGTCAATCAGTTCATCGGCATCCACAACAGTTCCTTCACGGCTTTTCATCTTTCCGTTAGGCAAATCTACCATCCCGTACGACAGGTGGTATAAACCTTTCGCCCAGCTTTTGCCCAGTTTCTCTAAAATGAGGAATAATACTTTAAAATGGTAATCCTGCTCGTTACCCACCACATAAATCGACTCATCCATATTGAAATCCTCGTGTTTCATTTCGGCAGTACCTAAATCCTGGGTAATGTAAACGGAAGTACCATCTGCACGCAATACCAGTTTCTGGTCTAAACCATCGGCGGTCAAATCAATCCAAACTGAACCATCTTCTTTTTTAAAGAAAACACCTTTGGCAAGTCCTTCGTCAACCGTACCTTTTCCCAAAAGATAGGTATTGCTTTCGTAATAGAACTTATCAAAATCTACACCCAGGTTTTTATAGGTAATATTAAAACCTGCGTATACCCACTCGTTCATCGTTTTCCAAAGCGAAACCACTTCGTCATCACCCTGCTCCCATTTTAAAAGCATTTGTTGAGCTTCCTTAATTAATGGTGCATTTTTCTTGGCCTCTTCTTCCGTTTGCCCCGCTGCTTTTAAAGCATCAATCTCTTTTTTATATTCTTTATCAAATATGACGTAGTATCGGCCAACCAAATGGTCTCCCTTTTCGCCTGTACTTTCCGGGGTTTCGCCATTACCCCATTTTTGCCAGGCCAGCATCGATTTGCAGATGTGGATACCGCGGTCGTTAACCAGGTTTACTTTTACCACATCATAGCCATAAGCTTTAAGCAATTCGGAAACAGAATAACCTAATAAATTATTACGCACATGGCCCAAATGAAGCGGTTTGTTGGTATTTGGAGATGAATATTCTACCATTACCTTTTTTCCGTTTGAGGGAAAAATACCGAAATCAGGCGCCAAAATTTCTTCGTTAAACTGCTTCAAGAAATAACTTTCAGCAATGCTGAGGTTCAAAAAGCCTTTAACTACATTAAATTTGGTGATATCTTCTACGTGGGCAACTAAATATTCACCAATTTCGGTTGCAGTTTGCTCAGGCGATTTTTTAGAGATTTTCGTGATCGGAAAAACCACAATTGTAGCCTGACCCTCAAATTCTTTACGGGTTCCCTGTATATTGATTACACTTTCAGCTATTTCTTCTTTATAAAGCTCCAAAATGGCTTTCTGTGTCTCGGTAATAATAAAATTCATGGCGTAAAAATATGTAAAAAAGGTGGAAGGTGAAAGGTTTAAGCTGGAAGGTTTTTAAGCTCCTACATGCCTGGAAAGGTGCTGTAGTGCTTGTCAGCGCCGATAGTCCTTCTTTCCGCTATAGTCCCGGTTGAAAAAACCGGGAGCTGCCGCTACAATAAGGTTTATTGATATTGGTTCTTTGCTGTAAAAAATAGGAATGGTTTTTTGAATGGCATCAAAACATCTGACCTCTGACACCCGACTTACTGAATATAAAAGAATGTCATATCCTAACTCAAATCTATCATCCCCATTCTCATATCTGATTTTTTCTGATAGCTTTGTAACAACTAATTTATTTATGAGCGAGCAGAATCTAAACTTTAAAGTGAATGTAAACACCGAAATCGGCAGGTTACGCAAATTGTTAATTCATAGCCCGGATAGCGGTTTGGGCAAAGTGGTACCATCTAAAGCGCAAGACTGGCTTTTCGAAGATATTGTTCATTTAGACACCATCCGTAAGGGTGAATATGACTATTACATCAAACTGTTGATGTACTTTTTAGATCCAAATAAGATAAAGGGCAAACTGGCTGAAATTGATTCAGAAGAGGCCAACCGAAATTTCTATAAGCCCAATCATCCTGAATTTCACAACTCGACAGCAGTAATCGAAATACAGAATTTATTGAGCGAGATGCTGGAGGATGAATCCATCAGAAAGAAACTGGTAGCCGCAGTTTGTGCCATTGAGGGCTGTACTTATAAAGTTCAGATCGAACTTACTCAAACCCCGGCTAAAGAACTGGCAGAGATTTTTATTTCAGGCACCCTGGCTAACGATACGATGATCTTTGCGCCAATTCCAAACCTCATTTTTACCCGTGATGTGGGCACCACGATCAATAACCATATTCTCTTAAATAAGCCAGCAAAAAAAGCGCGTGTACGCGAAACGCTTTTAATGCGCTATATCTTTTTTAACCACCCATTATTTGAAGGTTACCGCAACAACATCCTCGAAATTCCGGATGTTACCATGCACTTTTTACGCCCTGGTGATGAGCCAGCTTTCAGCACCACGCTTGAGGGCGGAGATGTGATGATGGTTAGTCCTAACCACGTCTTAATCGGGTGTAGCGAAAGAACATCAGAACATGGTGCCAATGAAGCCATTAAACTTTTATTTGATCAAAATGTGGTAGAAAAGGTAACGGTAGTCAAAATACCGAATAAACGCGACTATATGCACCTGGACACTGTTTTCACCCAAGTTAAACGCAATACCTGGGTGATCCTAAACTCGATTGCGCACTCTCCGAAATATAATCCTTACGAGCCGATCAATTTCTTAAAAGAGCCCGAAAAACTCGAAGCCACAACTGCCATTCAGTTTACCAAAGCCAACCCACAGGAACCAAAGCATTTCGAGCATGTAGAAGCCTTGCTGAACGACATTAGTCAGAATGATTTAAAGAGTACCGAACCGACTAAAATTATTTATAGCGGAAACAATACCTTCCCTTACGATTCAAGAGAGCAATGGACCGATTCGTGCAACCTATTGGCCATTAAAGAAGGTGTAGTTTTAGGTTACGACAGGAACGATAAAACCGTTGAAGCCTTTAAAGCGGCAGGTTTTGATGTCGTTGATGTAAAAGATTTAATCCAGGACCTGGAAAGTGGCAAGGTAAATGCCGAAACCATATCCGATACATTGATTTTAATGCCATCAGCAGAACTATCGCGGGCCCGAGGAGGTTTCCATTGTATGAGTTTACCTATTTTAAGAGACGATATTTGAGGCGTAAGAAGGTGTAAGGTAAAAGGCTTAAGGTTATCTATCTAAACCCTACACCTTAAACCCTGCACCCTAACCCCTATACCTTAAACCCTAAACCTTTTACCTCTCCCATATATGCAAACCACCAACCATATTCTCATGATCCGCCCGGTTGATTTTAAATTCAACGAGCAAACGGCAGGAAATAATAAGTTCCAGGTTGCCTCTACCGAAATCGATGTACAAACAGAAGCCTTAAAAGAGTTTGATGGTTTTGTTGAACTGTTAAGGAAAAATGATGTTGATGTTACTGTAGTTGATGATACCCTGCAACCAGAAACCCCCGACTCCATTTTTCCGAACAACTGGGTATCTTTTCACGAAGATGGCTCGGTTTATCTATATCCCATGTTTTCTGAAAACCGCCGTTTAGAGCGTAGGAAGGAAATACTTGAAAGTCTGAAAACCAGATTTGAGGTAAACCATGTAAGCGACCTGAGTTTTTATGAAATGCAGTATGCCTTTTTAGAAGGAACAGGCAGCATGGTGCTGGATCGCGCCAATAAAATTGCCTATGCTTGTTTAAGCGTACGGACTGACGAAGAGGTTTTAAATAACTTTTGCATGCTTATCGGTTACGAGCCTGTGGTTTTTCAGGCGGTAGATGGCGATAACTTCCCGATTTACCACACCAACGTGATGATGTGTATTGGAGATCGTTTCGCAGTAATTTGTCTTGATTCGATCAGAAATGCTGAAGAACGTATGCAGGTGAGCATCAGTTTAAAAGGTAGCGGTAAAGAAATTATCGAAATCAGTCTGGAACAGCTGAACAAATTTGCAGGTAACATGCTACAGGTTTCCAATGCGGCCGGCGAAAGTTTGCTGGTAATGTCAGAGCAGGCGTATTTATCTTTAAACGACGAACAGGTTAAAGCATTGGAACAGTACAGCCGCATCATTTATGCACCACTTTATACCATTGAAAAAAATGGAGGTGGCAGCGCAAGATGTATGCTGGCGGAAATACATTTGCCGGTTAAGTAAATACCGTCCGTCATTTCAACTGTAGCACAGTACTGGACTTTTGGGAAGAAATTTTTCGCAGTGGTTCGTTTCTGCACGAACCACTTTATTTTTTGTCACGGAAGCTCAGAACATACGGAAAGCCAACCGAAGAGAATACGCCTTGCTATCAAATTATTCCAATTAGTTTTATTACTTTCGCGAAAAATTTAAATATCCATGTCTTTACTACAAGAATTGCAAACCCGTTCAGGAAATAAATGTGAGTTATGCACCGCTGAAAACAACTTATCGGTTTATGAAGTACCTCCTACCAGCAATGCGAACAGCGATAATAGCATTTTAGTTTGTAAAAACTGTTTAGACCAGATTGAAAAAAATGAACAACTCGATGCCAGTCACTGGAAAATTTTAACAGAAACCATGTGGTCTGAATTTCCACCTGTTCAGGTAGTGGCCTGGCGCATGTTAAGTCGTTTAAGAAATGAAGGTTGGGCTGCAGACAGTCTGGACATTTTATACCTGGACGATGAAACTTTGGAATGGGCTAAAAAAACCGGCGACCACGAGCAGGAAGGAACAGTAGAGTTTCATCAGGATAGTAATGGAACCCGTTTATTTGAAGGCGACACCGTAGTTTTAGTTAAAACGCTCGATGTTAAAGGTTCTACACTGAGTGCTAAACTGGGTACTGTAGTCAAGAACATCCGATTAGTACACGATAATACCGAACAAATTGAGGGTAAAGTAGAAGGCCAAACCATTGTGATTTTGACAAAATATTTAAGAAAAGGATAATTATCTAGCTGGCGCGCGTTTCAAACGCGTGCCTAATAACCTAACGATTTTATCATTAAAACCTCATTATCAGATATATAAACTGTGGTTTGTATCCACAAAGACCATTTATTTTTGCCACGGAAGCTCAGAACACACGGAAAACTTTCACATTAAAGCACCTTGCTATAAAACCATAAATAGCTGCGCGGTATTTGCCACCTTAAACCTGATCGGAACGGACACGAGTGCAACGAGTAAAGTGGAGAGCAGGGCCAACCCAAACCTATAAAAACAGGAACCTGCTTTTCAAATTATTGTTAAATATTAATCTTTCAAGATACGGAGAGTCTTAGCGAGACGCTAAGACCAGATAGTTGCTGGCGCGCGTTTCAAACGCGTACCTAATAGCTTAACGATTTCATTATTATAAAACTCATTATCAAATATATAAGCCGTGGATCGTATTTTCACAAACCATTTATTTTTGCCACGGAAGCTCCGAACCCACGGAAAACTTTCACATTAAAGCACCTTGCTATAAAACCATAAATAGCTGCGCGGTATTTGCCACCTTAAACCTGATCGGAACGGACACGGGTGCAACGAGTAAAGTGGAGAGCAGGGCCAACCCAAACCTATAAAAACAGGAACCTGCTTTTCAAATTATTGTTAAATATTTAATCTCTTTTAATCTAAAGAGAGTCTTAGCGAGACGCTAAGACCAGATAGTTTAAATGAAAACGAACTGCAACTAGCGACTTTCATGAGTGATCTTTCTGAACGTTGTTACAACGCAGGATGGATGATGAATCTTGAATACGTTTTATGGAGTTGTATTTTAAATGGCCCGAGAAAATATGGACATGACACCATTAATGAAACAGACATTAATCATCTAAACAAGCTATCCATTATTGCAAATGCCTGGATTGTTTTTGATGATGAAACCGATGAAACTGCTATAGAATTGAAGCGCTGGAAAAAACAGTTTCAGATAGCAATAGAGAATAACAAAAAGCTTACGTGCGACTAACTTCCTCTTCTGGCGCGCGTTTCAAACGCATACCTAATAGCTTAACGATTTCATTATTAGAAACATCATTATCAAATATATAAGCCGCGGCTCGTGTCCGAAAAGACCATTTTTTTTTTGCCACGGAAGCTCAGAACACACGGAAAATTATTCGCATAAAAGCAACCTCACTATGAACCGCTAAATAGTATTACAGTCGTCGCCACCTAAACCTGATTGGAACGGGCACGAGTGCAACGAGTAAAGTGGAGAGCAGGGCCAACCCAAACCTATAAAAACAGGAACCTGCATTTCAAATTATTGTTAAATATTAATCTCCTTAATCTAAAGAGAGTCTTAGCGAGACGCTAAGACCAGATAGGCTGCAGACACCGTGATCCGTGTCTTCACCAACCATTTATTTTTTGCCACGGAAGCTCAGAACACACGGAAAACCTTCATATTAAAGCACCTTTCTATAAAACCATAAATAGCTGCACGGTATTTGCCACCTAAACCTGATCGGAAAGGGCACGAGTGCAACGAGTAAAGTGGAGAGCAGGGCCAACCCAAACCTATAAAAACAGGAACCTGCTTTTCAAATTATTGTTAAATATTAATCTCCTTTAATCTACAGAGAGTCTTAGCGAGACGCTAAGACCAGATAGTCATTAGAAACCTTATTATCAAACATAAAAGCCGTGATTCGTGTCTTCACCAACCATTTATTTTTTGCCACGGAAGCTCAGAACACACGGAAAACTTTCACATTAAAGCACCTTGCTATAAAACCATAAATAGCTGCACGGTCGTTGCCACCTAAACCTGATCGGAACGGGCACGAGTGCAACGAGTAAAGTGGAGCGCAGGACCAACCCAAACCTATAAAAACAGGAACCTGCTTTTCAAATTATTGTTAAATATTAATCTTTCAAGATACGGAGAGTCTTAGCGGGACGCTAAGACCAGATAGTATTGTATCGTTAGTAATCTTATGATCAGCTGCAAACACCATGGTTCGTGTTCTCTACAACCATTTATTTTTTGCCACGGAAGCTCGAAATACACGGAAAATTATTCGCATAAAAGCAAACTCACTATGAACCCCTAAATAGTATTACAGTCTTTGCCACCTAAACCTGATCGGAACGGACACGGGTGCAACGAGTAAAGTGGAGCGCAGGGCCAACCCAAACCTATAAAAACAGGAACCTGCTTCCCTAAAAACAAGAAGCAAATAAAACAATATAAACAACTGAATTACAATAACTTAATCAAAAAACCAATCACATATTATTTTAAAAACATTTTATATTAAAATTTTGTAATTAAACTAAGCGTTTCCTCACAGTAAAAATATTTTTAATAGCGTTTAATTCTCGATTTAAAATTACATTTTTGCAAAAATTATTTAAAAGTAAATGCAGAGTTACTCAGAATTTCTCGATCTAAGCGTTGGCTTTCCGCAGGAAGGCTTTGATGTGATAGATGATGAATTATATTTTCAGGATTTAAACCTGATGGAAATGATTGAAACTTACGGTACTCCCCTACGTTTCACATACTTACCCATGGTAAGTAAGAAAATTCAGCAGGCGAAGATTCTTTTCCAGACTGCCATTTTAAAAAACAACTACCGCGGCGATTACAAATATTGTTATTGTACTAAAAGCTCGCATTTCAGACACATTGTAGAAGAAGCTTTAAAGAACAATATTCACCTCGAAACTTCTTCTGCTTTTGATATGCCTATGGTTGATGCACTGGAAAAAAAAGGTGCCTTAACTAAAGATACCACAATTATTTGCAACGGGTTTAAAACCTACCAATACAAACAGTATATCATTGATATGCTGCATGATGGTTACACCAATATTATCCCGGTTTTAGACAACAAAGAGGAATTTAACCTTTTTGATGACGAGGTAGATATCGATACCCCTTGTAACCTGGGTATCCGTATTGCTGCTGAAGAACAACCCGATTCGCAGTTTTATACTTCGCGTTTAGGCGTACGCATGGAAGATGTAATTGATTTTTACAATAATAAAATTGTACATAATCCAAATTTCCGGGTAAAGCTTTTACACTTCTTCATCAATTCGGGTATTACTGATTCGCCATACTACTGGAACGAACTGGAAAAATATGTGACCCTTTACTGCAAATTTAAAAAAATCAATCCTGATTTAGATACGCTCGACATTGGTGGCGGTATGCCGTTCAAAGATTCGTTGGTTTTTGATTTCGATTACGAATATATGGTAAACGAAATTGTAAAAAGGATTAAAGAAATCTGTGCCATCCACGAAGTAATGGAACCAGATATTATCACCGAATTTGGTAAATATACGGTTGCTGAAGCTTCGGGAATTCTGTACAAGGTTTTGGGTCGTAAACAACAAAACGACCGAGAACGCTGGTTAATGCTGGATGGTTCTTTTATCACCAACCTGCCTGATGTTTGGGCGTTGAACCAAAAATATATCCTCCTACCGATTAACAACTGGGATGCAGAATACGAACGTGTTAACTTAGGTGGTATTACCTGCGATGGACAGGATTATTACAACCAGGAAGCCCACATGAACAGTGTATTTATGCCTAAAACCCGTAAAGTACAATATTTAGGATTCTTCCATACCGGTGCGTATCAGGAAGTATTGAGCGGATATGGCGGTATACACCATTGCTTGTTACCAAGTCCGAAACATGTACTGATCCGTAGAAACCGCGACGAGAGTTTTAACTTTGAAGTTTTTGGCGAAGAACAGAACAGTAAGCAGGTACTGAAGATATTAGGTTACTAGTTCAGTTATCAGTTCGAAATTTGGACTTAAGAGTTTGGAAATTGCTCAACAGAAACTTTCCACAATAAACTAAAGCGAAGCACAAGTTTTGTATTTTTACAATAAATACCTTAGTTGAATAAGCTAAGGTATTTTTTTGCCTTAACCCTTTTACCCCAAACCTAAAACCTTTAGAAATGCAATTTGGTAAAGTAGACGACCCTTCAATAATAGATTACACCCTTCCGGCTGATGCGCCTGAAACAACGGCAATTTTAGCTAAAAATAAAGCTAATCAATCTTTTAAGGCTTATGTAGGTTGTGCAAAATGGAACAAGGCTGATTTAAAGGGCTTTTACCCAAAGGGAACAAAAGACGAGCTTACCTATTATGCTACTCAATTTAACTCAATTGAGCTTAACGCTACCTTTTATGGTATGCCAACCAGCGAACAGGTCATTACCTGGACACAAAAAACACCTGCAGATTTTAAGTTTTTTCCTAAACTGACCAATACCATCAGTCACTTTAAAAGATTAATCAACGTTAAAGAGCCTGTAGCGCAATATTGCGATGCCATCAGTAATTTCGAAGATAAACTGGGCATGGCTTTTCTTCAATTGCACGATAACTTTAAACCCAAAGATTTTGAAAGGTTAAAAATTGTGATCAACGAATTTCCAAAGGTTATTCCTTTGGGTGTTGAAGTAAGAAATACGGAGTGGTTTACCAACCCGGCCATCGCCAATGAATTTGCTAAACTTTTTGAAGATAACGGAATAACCAACATCATTGTTGATACTTCAGGAAGAAGAGATATGCTGCACATGCGGTTAACCACGCCGACAGCTTTTATCCGTTTTGTAGGTGCCAACGACGATGAAATTGATAAAAAACGTTTAGATGACTGGATTGAAAGAATTGTGGACTGGAAAGCGCAAGGTTTAGAAAACCTATATTTTTTCGTCCATCAAAATGTTGAACTTTCCTCTCCACTATTTTCCGCTTATTTTACAGAGAAACTGAACAAAGCAGTAGGGACAGATTTAAAGATTCCGGTAATGGCGAACCAAGCTCCACCTAGTTCACCCAGTTTGTTTTAACAGTTAAACGATGAATCAACGGTATATGCTTTCTACAAAAGAGCGAGCAGATTAGCGTATTTCCGAATTTGGAGCTAATGCTAAACAAAGTATGGTCAGATCTCTGCATTATCGTTGATTTACAGTCTTCATTAAATGAATAAATCATGTCTTGAAAAAAATCTTGGAATGAAAATCGAGCCGACTTGTGGATTGCTTGCATTTTATTTTTAATTTCGTGCCATTATGAAAGAAACAGTGGTGAGCGGTATTCGCTCAACAGGAAAATTACATTTGGGTAATTATTATGGCGCAGTTAAAAACTTTGTTCAAATGCAGAACGACTACAACTGCTACTTTTTTATCGCCGATTTACATTCCTTAACTACACACCCTACTCCGGCAGATTTGCACGGGAACATTAAACATGTTTTGGTTGAATACCTGGCCAGTGGGATAGATCCGGAAACTAGCACCATATATATACAGAGTGATGTACCTGAAGTTGCAGAGCTTTATTTATACCTGAATATGAATGCTTATATGGGTGAATTGGAACGAAGCACTTCATTTAAAGATAAGGTTCGTGCCAATCCCGATAATGTAAACGCAGGTTTATTAACCTATCCGGTATTAATGGCGGCTGATATTTTAATCCACAAGGCGACCAAAGTACCGGTTGGGAAAGATCAGGAACAACATTTGGAAATGGCCCGTACTTTTGGGAACCGTTTCAACAGGTTATACCACACGGAATACTTCCCTGAACCTTATGCTTTTAGCTATACCGATAACCTGGTTAAGGTACCCGGCTTAGATGGAAAAGGAAAAATGGGCAAATCGGAGGGCGAAGCCAATGCTGTTTACCTTTCTGATGATCCTGAAACCATCCGTAAAAAAGTGATGCGTGCGGTTAGCGATGGTGGCCCGACAGAAGAAAACCAGCCAAAACCTGAGCCGATCCAGAATCTTTTTGATTTAATGAAAGTGGTATCAAGTACTGATACACTCGCACATTTCGAAGATTTATATAGCAAAATGCAGATCCGTTACGGCGATTTCAAAAAACAACTGGCAGAAGATATGATATTGGCTACTGCACCGATGCGTGAGCGTATCCAGGATATCGCCAAAGATGATGCTTATTTAAGGCAGGTAGCCAAACATGGTGCGTTGAAGGCCCGTGAAAGCGCACAGAAAACCATCAGAGAGGTTCGCAGTTTAATCGGGTTTAAAAGTTTTTAATTATTTTAATAGATTTGAGAGGTGAGAAGATAGATTTGAGATAGATTATTTATTTCAAAATCTCACATCTCACATCTCAAATCTCATATCTAACAAAGATGCACATAGCAATTGTAGGAAATATAGGTGCCGGTAAAACGACCTTGACAGGCTTATTGGCCAAGAATTATGGATGGGAAGCTTTGTACGAAGCCGTGGACAATAACCCTTACCTGGAAGATTTTTACAGCGACATGAAACGCTGGAGTTTTAATCTTCAGATTTATTTCCTGAACAGCCGTTTTCAACAAATTACTGATATTGAGGTTAACAAACGCAATGTAATACAGGACAGAACCATTTATGAGGATGCCTATATTTTTGCGGAAAACCTGCACGACATGGCTTTAATGACTACCCGCGACCATGAAAATTACAGGGCTATTTTCGATAATATTACTTCATTTATTAAGCCGCCCGATTTACTGGTATATCTGCGTGCATCGGTACCTACGTTAGTCAACAATATACAACGCCGTGGACGTGAGTACGAAGCGAGTATCCGGATTGACTACCTGTCTAAACTGAACGAAAAATACGAAGCCTGGATTAAAGGATATAAATTGGGTAAATTACTGATTTTGGATAAAGATAAACTTGATTTCACCAATAACCCTGAAGATCTGGGAACAGTTATTCAATCTATAGAGGCAGAGATCAACGGTTTATTTTAGCCTTCGCTACATTGCCCGGTATTAATGATTTAATTTAAATAAGCAGCGATTTTATAGCAGGAATCCTCAATAAGCAGATTTGTGCGTATCTGTTCCGAAATGGCATAAAATGCGAGGTAGGAAATTAACTTTATAACAATATTAAGTGCAGTATACGTTTTAATAACTTCAAATACACAGCATGTCGAAAATTATTGGAATTATCCCTGCCCGTTATGCCTCTACCCGCTTTCCGGGAAAACCATTGGTTGATATAGCCGGAAAAACAATGATCCAGCGGGTATACGAACAGGCTTTGAAAGCAAAAAGTTTATCAAAAGTAATTGTTGCTACTGATGATGAGCGGATTGCGGATGAAGTAACGAGGTTTGGTGGAGAATTTGCATTTACGGCTTCCCACCACCAAAGCGGAACCGACAGATGTGCTGAAGTAATTGAAAAAATGCCTGGTTTTGATATTGTTATTAATATTCAGGGCGATGAACCTTTTATCGAGCCGGCACAAATTGATTTGCTGGCCAGCTGTTTTGTATCAGACAAGGTAGATTTGGCCACTTTAATTAAACCGATTCAAAGCCAGGAAAGCATTTATAACCCGAACAGTCCGAAAGTGGTAATTGACGTAAACGGCCGGGCCATGTATTTTAGCCGTAGCCCGATTCCTTTTATCAGAAATGGCGAACCAGGTGTATGGGCAGAAAAGCACCAGTTTTATAAACATATCGGTATTTATGGCTACCGTACCGAAGCGTTAAAAGCCATCACCCAGTTACCGCCTTCTTCTTTAGAGATTGCCGAAAGCCTGGAGCAATTACGCTGGATTGAAAATGGATTTTATATCCAAACAAAAGCAACTGATTTAGAAACCGTTGCAATAGATACACCAGAGGATTTGCTAAAATTGAATAAGTTATTGAAAGCTTTGAAGTTACCCTAACCATTACAGAATCCAAAAATTTCGTCACACTAAATTTATTCCAGGGTTTTATACGATTACGATACTGAAATGAATTCGGCATGATGTATGCCGTGAAACTAATTTAAAGTAAGTTCCATCTGTATATTACATCTCGCGTATGGCGTAGGCTTACCTGGTACCTTTTGGAAACCCAGTTTATGATAAAGATTGATGGCGGGTTTTAGAATGGTATTGCTTTCCAGGTAGATTTTAGCTGCACCTGATGATTTTGCTTTTTCGATAATTGCCTTTGCCAATAGAAATCCTACATTTTTTCCCTGGGCCTTTGGCGATACGGCCATTTTAGCCAGTTCGAAATCATATTCTCCGTCATTTATCTTAATTAGCGCACAAACGCCTAAGGCTTCACCTCCATAAAGCGCAACCAATATAAAACCTCCTTTATCTAATATGTAGCCCTGAGGATCATCCAAAGCTTTATAATCAGATTCTTCCATGGTAAAATACTTCGAAATCCATTCTACATTTAACGACCTGAAAACCTCCTGATGTTCAGGTTTGTAATCTATAATTTCAACATTAGCACCATCGCGTTCTTTTTTCTTTTCCGTAACCCTTCTTAACAAGCTTTTTTGTTCCAATAAAAATTCCCACTCTCCTATTGCTTCCCAAAGTTTGTGTTGTGCTTGCGCAGAGATTTCTTCAATTGCCGCATTCACATCTATAAGCTGATCCTCTAGTGCTGCTGAAATTTTCATTCCTTTTTTAGAAAGACTTATCACATTTCTACGTCCATCAGTTTCGTCCTTATTTTCTTTAACATAACCTTTTTTAAGCATTTCACTGATGATTTTACTAACCGAAGGGTGAGAATGGCCAATGGCTTTGGCCAGTTCGGTAATCGTTTTTTCCGGCTCTCTGGTCAACGCGTAAAATACCGGAAACCATTTAGGCTGCATATCAATATGATACAATTTATAAATCTGTGCAGCATCTTCGGTCACTTTATCAGTTAACATTCTTAACCTGCTTCCGATCGCTACTTTACCTATTTCATCAAAAAAAACCATAAAAAATAATTAATTACGTAACCAGTTACGCAAATTTAGACAATTATTTGAAATACCGATACAATCGTTCATTTCCGGATATTATTTTAAGTAGCCTGAATTGTAATAAACTTAAAATTTGTATTTTAGGAACATGAGAAAATTACCGATCTTCATGGTTTGCTGCTTCATCGTCTTTTCTGCCTGTCAATCTAAACAAGGCAAAGAATCAGGTGCCGTCGAATTCAAAAATATCAATCAAAGCGTAGCCAAATCGTTTTCGGATTTAAAAACATTAGATACCTTTAAAATAGAGCTAACCGGCAGAAAACCAGATGAAATGGTATTGAATTTTACGATCAAAAATGCTGAAGGAAAAGAAATTTACAATACCAAAATCAAAGGTACTGAATTATTGGGTAGCACAGATCCAAATATTGATCTTTCAAAGGAGAAAGACCAGATTGTTTTCTTAAAAACCATCGCCGATGATTTTTTTAGCGATGAAAATTTTCTTGAGCCTGCCGTTATGCCGGAGGATAAAGCCGATAAGTATACTCCAGATAAAGCCCTTTATGAAGAGTTAAAAAAATCAGGCCTAAATGGCTTTAAATATCGTTTAGGAAAAGAAAACAACATTTACATAGCCTGGAGCGAGAAAGAGCAGAAGGTAAAGGTTTACTATAATTGCTGCTAGCTGGTATCTAAGCTCAGAAATTTAGAAATGAAAAGGCCTGAATTTATTGCAAATCGATTAAGAGAAATTTTCATAAGCGGTTATTGGATAGCCAATACCAATTATAAAGATCAATTACAAAGCATTAATTGGGAACAGGCCGTTCAGCAGGTAGGTGACTTAAATACGATTGCTGCCTTAACTTATCATATCAATTATTATTTATCAGGCGTTTTAAATGTATTCAACGGCGGTCTGTTGGAAATTAAAGATCAATATAGTTTCGACCTGCCCCCTATCCATGCTGAAGCTGCCTGGAAACAACTGGTTAAGAAATTGCTGGCTAATGCGGAGGCCTTTGCAGATGAAGTGGAAAAAATGCCTGACGAAAAATTAGATGAGGTATTTGTAGATGAAAGTACAGTACCTATCTGCGAAATATAGAAGCTGTTATAGAACACAGTTATTACCATTTGGGGCAGATTGTATTGATCAGAAAATTGATTCGAAAATAAAAACCAATGTCATAAACCGTCAAACTCAACCCTTAAAAAAATATTGCAAGTATTTTAGCTAAACTAATCAAATAGTTGTATTTTCACGCACCATAGCCAAACAACTATTTATCAACGTTTTCTCTGTACATGCTCAAAAATCTCCTCACCGTATTTATACTTTCGGTACTATTTCTCCCTGCCTTAGCTCAAAAAGCCAATATTAAAGGTGTTGTAGTCGACACGGTAGAAAAAAGAAATCTTTCAAACAGTTCAATACTGCTCATTAACAGTAAGGATTCCGTTCTGGTCAGGGATACCAGAGCCAAAGGAAACGGCGAGTTTGAACTGGCCAACCTAAAAAAAGGCACTTACACCTTGGTCATCACCTACCCTAAAATGGCCGACTATATCAGAGATATCCAATTGTCAGATTCATCAAAATTTAACCTGGGTACAATTGCAATGGATAATAAAGCCACCCTTTTGAATGAAGTAACGATTAAGGCACAAAAACAAGCTATCAGGATGAAAGGCGATACGATAACGTACCAGGCTGATAGTTTTGCCGTAAAACCACATGCCAACTTACAGGATCTGTTGAGGCGGTTACCTGGAATTGAGGTAGATAAAAACGGTGCCATCAAAGCCGGTGGTAAAGATGTAAATACCTTGCTGGTAGATGGGGAAGAATTTTTTGGTGACGATCCGCTTCTCGCCCAGAAATACCTGAAAGCCAATGCAGTAAACGAAGTAGAAGTATATGATAAAAAGAGTAAGAACGAGGAGCTGACGGGCATTAAGGAAGAAGATTCAAAAGAAAAGGTAATCAACGTGAAACTGAAGGAGAATGCTAAAAATGGCTATATCAGTACAACGGAAGCGAGCAGCGACCTGAATAAATACCGCAACTTAGGTGCCATGGCGGGAGTTTATAAGGGGAAGTTGAAAGTGGCCGCTTTCGGTTTCAACAACAACATCAGTACTGAATCTAAAACCAACAATGCCATGAGCCGCCTGAAGGGTGATGAATATGATGTGATCGAGGTTGGTGATGATGGCAGCTCTGTTATGATCAGCTATGGCAACAATGATGATGATGATTTCAGGCCTGGGGGCGGTATTCCTAATATCACAACTTATGGTGCGCATTTTTCCAATAAATGGAAGGACAATAAGCTGGGTATGAAACTGAACTTCAAAGGAGCGGATAACAGTTCATTTAACGAAAGCACCAGTCGCAATGAATCGCTGATTCCAAATGGCACCACCTTTTTAAGTCAGGGCGCAAGCCGGGAGGAAAACCGCACGACAGGGCAAAGCCTTCGTGGAAGTACAGAGTTCAAGCTCGATTCGCTATCGAACCTGAAGATTTCTTTCGGGGCACGCCAGCAACGCAGTTCGTCCGGCAGTTTTAGCAACAGCGAAACGAAAAACGGACGGGGCATTATGGTAAATAGCAACAGCGAAAATGGGGATTCTAACGGCAAAAGTGAAGCCTTTAACGGTAATATCGGCTATGTGAAGAAATTTAAAACCAAAGGGCGGATTTTAACGGTAGACCTACAGCCGGAAAACAACCGGAATAATAATGAACGGAATAGCCTGAACCAGACTAATTTATTTGATTCTTCGGGTGTGATGCTGACTCCGGATCGCCGAAACTACCTGAATGACGACCAATCGAGCAAAACTTCACTGGCCTCGCGGATTTCTTATACCGAGCCCCTGAGCAAAAGACTCTCATTACAGGCAGGATATAGTTTTAAAACCATCCGCTCCAGCAGCAAGAAGTACACCTACAACCGCGATCTGGGTAACCAGAAAATTGATTCATTAAGTAATTTTTTCGAATTCAATAACTTTTCCAATGTAGGGAATGCGGTATTGCAGTACAAGGGCAAAAAGTTCACGATACGTGGCGGAACACAGGCGATTCAAACCACTTTCCACCTGGATGATGTAGACAGGAACCGCCAGGTGAACCGCTCCTATATCAACTGGGCACCCGAAACGAGCCTGAGTTATAAACTGGGCCGGAGCGGCAGCATCTCCGCCGGTTATAACGGGAGCACCAATCAGCCTGATATTGAGCAGCTGCAACCATTAAGGCAGGTGAATAGTCCTTTATACACATTAATTGGAAACCCTAACCTTAGGCCATCATTCAACAATAACTTCAACCTCAACATCAATACCTATCAGCAGAAATCTGAAATTTTTGCCTACAGTTATCTGGGTTATAATTTTGTGCAAAATGCGGTAGCTTCCAGCACTACAGTTGATCAATCTAACAAAACTGTAACCACTTTTGTCAACCTGAATGGCGGAAAAAGCCTCTATGCCGGCGGTAGTATCGGAAAAAGTTTCAGCAAGATCCACCTGAATACGAATATGGGTTTCAATTATAACTATAACCAGGACGTTTCTATCCTGAATAAAGAATTAAATAAAACCAGCCGGAGCAGCATATCCTTAAGGCCAAGGATCAGTATCTATCATGATAAGTTTAGCCTGGAATACAATGTTTCCCTAAATTTCTCCAAAAGCCGTTCTACCATCGGCACGGTTAATGATGGCAAGAACTTCCGTCATGATCATGAGATTTCAGGGAACATCAATCTACCCTACAGTACGGAATTCAATACTTCCGTATCCTTATCTTACCAACCGGCCAATGCATCATTTGCCCGCCCGGTAAACATTGCGATATGGAATGCCTATCTTTCTAAAAGGATGCTAAAGGCTGAAGAAATGGAGATCAGGGCTTCAATTTCCGATATCCTGGGCCAAAGGGTTGGCTATAACCGTTATGTAAACGGGAACAGTATAGGAGAAAGCACTAACAGCTTTATTCCAAGATATGTATTGATAGGTGTGGTTTATAATTTAAACGGCAATTTTGTTAAAAATGAAAAGAAATAATTTAGCTGCGTTCTGGCTGATCTTCAGTCTACTTTTAGGTTTGCAGATGGTTCATGCACAAACAGTATTCATCAGAAGTGCGAAAATTACTTTTGAGAAAAAGGTGAACATTAAAGAGCAACTCGCCAATAACCAGTGGCTGACTGATGAGGCCAGAGAGAAAATGGGTAAATACCGCACCACCAACTGGGAATATAGTTTCAATGACAGCACCTCGGTTTACCGGGCTAAACCAAAAGAGAGTTTAGGCGATAATGCCTTCTTCTTCAGTTCTGACAATACGGATGAACTGTTTACAGATTTGGCGAAAAGCAAACGTGTGAAGAAAAAAAGTATTATGGGCGATGATTTTATCCTGAAGGATACCATCCCGGGTCTGAAGTGGAAAATTATGCACGACCTGCGTAACATTGCCGGTTATGAATGCAGAAAAGCTATCGCTAAGATCAATGATACGGTTACTGTAGTGGCCTTTTATACGGATGAAATTTTATTAAAAGGCGGCCCGGAAGGTTTTACCGGTTTACCCGGAATGATATTGGGCTTAGCCATACCACGTTACAATACCACCTGGTTTGCCACCAGGATAGAAGCGAAAAATGTTCCCATCTTAAACATCAGTCCGCCAACAAAAGGAAAGAAAACCGATTCGGAAAAAGATTTAAAAAAATTGCTTGATCTTTATACCCGTTATGATGATAAAAAGAACCCGAGAAAGATAGAAGATATTAAAAAGGAACTTTATTCATTATTTCTTTAAATCAGCATTTTTTGTTAAAACTTTCAATATCAAACAGATAATAGCCACAAAAAATATTCTAATCACAGCCTAAAAGCCGTATTTTTTTTTCTTACCTTTGTATCCCGTACAAAAACAATTAAGCAGGCCTCAAAAGCCTGCTTGATATCACAAATTATCAATCATGACAAAGTATATTTTTGTTACGGGCGGTGTAACTTCCTCTTTAGGTAAGGGCATCATTTCCGCATCTTTAGCTAAACTTTTACAGGCACGTGGCTACCGTGTAACCATTCAGAAATTCGATCCGTACATTAATATCGATCCAGGAACATTGAATCCATACGAACATGGCGAATGCTTTGTGACAGAAGATGGTGCCGAAACCGATCTGGATCTTGGTCATTACGAACGTTTTCTTAACGTTCCGACTTCACAGGCCAATAACATCACTACCGGCCGCATCTACCAAAATGTAATCAGTAAAGAACGCAAAGGTGAATACCTGGGCAAAACGGTACAGGTTGTTCCGCATATTACCGATGAGATAAAACGCAACATGCGTATTCTGGGCGAAAGTGGCGAATACGATATTGTGATTACTGAGTTGGGCGGTACAGTTGGTGATATCGAATCTTTGCCATTTATCGAAGCTGTTCGTCAGTTTAAATGGGAAGAAGGCAGTAGCAATGCCATTGTAATCCACTTAACCCTGGTTCCTTATCTGGCTGCTGCAGGTGAGTTAAAAACAAAGCCAACCCAACACTCTGTTAAAGCATTACTGGAGTATGGTATACAACCAGATATTTTGGTTTGCCGTACCGAACACCATTTGAGTGCTGACCTGAGAAAAAAAATAGCCTTGTTCTGTAACGTTAACATCAATGCCGTAATCGAATCAATGGATGCATCTACCATTTACGATGTGCCTTTACTGATGTTAAAAGAACAACTGGATAAAACGGTTTTATCGAAATTAAAACTGCCGACAAAAAACGATCCGGATATGGAAAGCTGGAAAGATTTCCTTGGCCGTTTAAAAAATCCGACTGCTGAAGTAAAAATCGGCTTGATTGGTAAATATGTAGAGCTACCGGATGCATACAAATCAATTATCGAATCTTTTATACACGCAGGTTCGAAAAATGAATGTAAAGTCAGGGTAGAATATATTCACTCTGAGGGTATTTTCCCTGATAACGTAAAAGAAAAACTGGGTCATTTACAAGGCGTTTTAGTGGCGCCTGGTTTTGGTAGCCGTGGTATAGAAGGTAAAATCGATGCCATAAAATACGTTCGTGAAAATAATGTGCCTTTCTTTGGAATCTGTTTAGGTATGCAATGTGCCGTTATCGAATTTGGACGTAATGTTTTAGGCTTGAAAGATGCGCATACTACCGAAATAGAAGAAAATTCAGCAAATCCGGTTATCAATATGATGGAAGAGCAGAAAAAAGTAACCAATAAAGGTGGTACCATGCGTTTAGGCTCGTACCCTTGCGATATCAAAAAAGGTACAAAAGCTTATTCTATTTACGGCAAGTCACATATCAATGAGCGCCATCGTCACCGTTACGAATTTAATAATGCTTACTTAAAGCAGTATGAAGATGCGGGTATGACGGCATCCGGCATCAATCCACAAACCAATTTAGTTGAAATTGTAGAGCTTAAAAACCATCCGTTTTTCGTTGGCGGACAGTTTCACCCAGAATTAAAATCAACAGTTGCTAATCCTCACCCACTTTTTGTTAAATTTGTCGCCGCTGCAATGGAGTTTGCAAAAAAGAAAACGAATTAAAAGCAGTACATACATAAATAATGGATAGAAATACCTTTACAGGACTGTTCCTGATTATGATCATTTTGGCAGGATCATTCTACTTTTTGAAGCCGAACGAGGCCGAAATAAAAAAAGCCAAAGAAACAGAGCGTTTAGATTCTTTGAAAAAAGCCGGTATTGCACCTGCACAAAAAGACACCACTAAAACAGCTGCACTGACTAACCCTGCGGTAGATTCTGCAGCATTAAAAGGTCCTTTTGGTACGGCCTTAAACGGCACGGAAGCCAACACTGTGCTGGAAAACGAAAATTTATTAATTACTTTAAGTAATAAAGGTGGTAAAATTACTTCAGTTGAAGTTAAAGGACAGAAAACCTTTACCGGCAAACCGGTTATTTTATTTGATGGTAACCAGAATAAATTTGGTTTAAATCTTAACGCTGCCGGTAAGGTAATCAATACTAACGATTTATACTTTACACCAACTAAAACCGGCAGTAGGGTTACCATGCGCGCCAATTATGGTGCAAATGCTTATGTAGAGTATGTTTACGATTTAAAAGCATTAAGTAACAAAGTTGCTTTTAACATTAATCTGGTTGGTTTACAGCAGGTAATTGCTGGCAATAGCATCGGTTTAAACTGGCAGACTACTTTACTGCAACAAGAAAAATCCATCGAAAGCGAACACCGTTATTCTGCACCATATTATAAATATTTAGATGGTGATGTAAACCATTTAAGTGTTTCTAAAGATGAAAAAGAAGAACTATCGAAAGGTAAAATCCAGTGGTTCTCTTTCAAACAGCACTTTTTCTCGGCATCATTAATAGCCAAACAAGCTTTCGAAAAAGGAAGTTTAGAGGTTAAAATTCCAACCGCTCCAGGTCAGGTAAAATTCTACGATGCCAATATGCAACTGCCATATACGCATAGTGCAAACCAGGTTTATGAAATGGAGTTTTATTTTGGTACCAATAAATTCTCTGCGCTAAAAGCACAGGGATACGATCTGGAACAGCAGGTTGATATGGGTTACTGGCCTTTAAAATACATTAACCGCTTTATTGTATTACCGGTATTTAATTTCTTGAACAGCTTTGGCTGGAACTACGGTTTAATCATCCTGGTACTGACTATTTTGTTAAAAGTGGCCTTATCGCCGCTTACCTACAAGTCATACCTTTCAATGGCTAAAATGAGGGTATTAAAACCAGAAATGGACGAAATTAAAGCTAAAGTAGGTGAAGATAACCCAACATTGGTTCAGCAGGAGTATTTAAAACTGTACAAAAAAGCAGGTGTAAACCCACTTGGCGGTTGTTTGCCAATGGTACTACAGTTGCCTTTGGTAATGGCGTTTTTCTTCTTTTTTCCTAACCTGTTTGAGTTAAGAGGTGAGAGTTTCCTTTGGATGAAAGATTTATCAACGTATGATGAGTTTATCAAATTTGGCGTAAAAATCCCTTTCATTGGTGATCACTTAAGCTTAATGTGTGTATTGATGACGGTATCAACGCTGATCATGACGTATTTCAACAACCAGGTTTCTGGTGCTACGGGTCAGATGAAATATATCGGTTACATCATGCCAATCATTTTCTTAGGCGTATTAAACAGCTATCCAGCCGGGTTAAACTATTATTATTTCTTAGCCAACTTAATGACTTTCGGACAGCAGTTCCTGATCCGCAAAATGGTTGACGATGAAAAAATCCATGCTTTAATCCAGCAGAACAAAGCCAGACCGGTTGATGAGAAAAAGAAAAAATCTAAATTCCAACAGCGTTTAGATGACTATATGCGTCAGCAGCAACAGCAACAAACCAAGAAATAATCTTGTTTTATTCCAAAATAGAAATCCCCGGTTACTTTTGAGTAATCGGGGATTTCTGTTTTGGGCTGAGCGATAAGTGCATGGCATTAGGCGCTTGTACCCACACCGCCTAATCTTCTCCCCTTTAACCTCTGCCTTTCCAAATAATGCTTTAAATTGTAATATTTGATATACAAGTTTCAGAATAAGCTAAAATTTTCCAATTTTAGAAGATTAAATCACCAAACTAATTAATTTAAAATGCAAAAGAGACTAACTGTAATTCTGTTTTTCGTTGTCAGCTTTGCCTACGCACAAAAGAAACCTTTAGATCATTCGGTGTACGATACCTGGGAATCAATAGGCACAAAGCAATTATCAAATAATGGCCAATGGGCGATGTACAGCATCTTACAGCAGGAAGGAGATGCGCAGTTATACCTTGCCAATATTAAAACAAATATCAAAATAAATGTTCCCAGAGGGATGAATGCGCAATTTAGCAATGATTCTAAATTTGCGGCTTTCAACATCCGTCCGCTAAATAAAGAGCTGCGTCAGGCCAAAATCAAAAAGAAAAAGTCAGACGAATTACCAAAAGATTCATTGGGGATTGCCAACCTTACCAATAATGCGGTAACAAAAGTACCCAGGGTAAAATCTTTCAAATTTCCGGAAGAAGGCACTGGTGTATTGGCCTATTTAACTGAAAAACCAGATACTGCGCAAAAAGCCATGAAACCTGTTGAAAAAAAAGATGGCGAAACTGATTTTGCTGATGATGAGCCTGCCGGAAAAGGTAAAACCGAAGAAGGAACAGATCTGGTGGTAAAAAACCTTATAACAGGAACTGACAAGACCTATAAGTATGTTACTGATTACTACTTCAGCAAAGATGGCAAACAATTGGTTTTTGCCTGCAGTGGATCTAAAAAAGACAAAACGGCTCCACAGGGCGTATTCTTGCTCAACACTGAAAAAGGCACTTTAAAAACGCTGATTAAAGGTAAAGGAAGTTTTAAGAATTTCACTTTTGATGAAGAAAGCGAACACGTGGCATTTGTAGGTGAACAAAGTCCGGAAAAAAAGGAAATGAAAGACTACAATATTTATTATAGCTCTTTAACACTTGACACGGCGCAGATCCTGGTTGATTTTGATATGCCCGGACTACCAGTGAAATGGTCGGTTAATGGTGATGGCAAAATTGCTTTTAGCAAAGATGGGAAGAAGTTATATTTTGGTATATCGCCTGTTAAAAAACCAAAAGACACCACAATAGTAGATTTTGAAGTGGCTAAAGTTGATGTGTGGAATTATAAAGATGATTATTTGCAACCGATGCAGCTTAAAAATGCAGAAAGGGACAGCAAAAAAAGTTATTTATCGGTTATTGATGTTTACAGCAGTGATCCAAAAGTAATTCCGCTAACCGATGTAAAACTACCTGATGCCAGTATCATCGCTGAAGGTGATGCAGCGCAGGTTTTGGCTTCTACCGATTATGGCAGGCGGATCGAATCGCAATGGAGCGGTTCAACTTCAAAAGATTACTACCTGGTTGACACCAAAAACGGCCAGAGAAAGAAAATCATCGAAAACCTTAACGGTTACGCTTTGGCATCACCCGGGGGGAATTATATCCTTTATTTCGATCGGAAACTAGGCAGCTGGAACACTTATCAGGTAGCCACCGGAAAGGTTACCGTTTTAACCGCAGGCCTAACTGAAAAGTTTGTTGATGAAGAAAATGATGTACCAGACCTTCCTTCTGCTTATGGTTTAGCCACCTGGACCGAGGGCGATAAAGCGGTCCTGATTAATGATAAATATGATATATGGTCGTTTTCGCCAGATGGAAAATCGGCACCGAAAAATATCACTGCAGGCTTTGGAAGAGCAAACAACATCACCTTCCGTTACGAGAACGTACGGACAGACAGAACAGAAAGAAATGCCAGTAAGTTTGTTAAAGCAAATGAATTGGTTTGGTTGTCTGCCTTTAATAATCTGACCAAAGAAAACGGCTTTTACCGCACCAACGTAGGCACTGCTAAGGCACCCGAACCAGTTGTAATGGCAAAATTTAAGTATTCCGGCCTCACAAAAGCTAAAGATGCTGATGTTTACATCTACGATAAAGCCAATTATGTAGAATCGCCAAATGTTTACATCACTACTGATTTCAAAACGGAAACCAAATTGAGCAATACCAATCCGCAACAAAAAAACTACAATTGGGGTACTGCAGAATTGGTGAAGTGGACTACACCGAAAGGTTATAAAGCTGAGGGGATTTTGTACAAACCGGAAAATTTCGATCCAAATAAAAAATATCCGATGATTGCTTATTTCTACGAAAAATTATCGGATGGTTTATACACCTACCAAGCACCAGCACCTACCCCATCACGCTTAAATATTTCCTACTTTGTAAGTAACGGCTACCTGGTGTTTGCACCAGATATTAGCTATGAAACCGGACACCCGGGAAAATCGGCAGTTGAGTTTATCAATTCAGGTGTAGAAAGCCTGAAGAAAAACAGTTGGGTAGATGGCAGCAAAATTGGTATTCAAGGTCAAAGCTGGGGCGGTTACCAGGTGGCTTACCTCATTACGCAAAACGATATGTATGCTGCTGCCTGGGCAGGTGCACCTGTAGTGAACATGACTTCTGCTTATGGTGGTATCCGTTGGGAAACCGGTATGAACCGTCAGTTCCAGTATGAAAAAACACAAAGCCGCATTGGTGCAACCCTTTGGGAAAAACCAGAATTATATATCGAAAATTCTCCATTGTTTATGCTACCAAAGGTAAATACCCCGGTTGTAATTATGGCTAATGATGCAGATGGTGCAGTGCCATGGTACCAGGGCATCGAAATGTTCACTGCCCTGCGCCGTTTAAGTAAACCGGTTTGGATGCTAAACTATAATGGTGAAGCGCATAACCTGGTTCAACGCCAGAACCGGAAAGATATTCAGATCCGTGAACAACAGTTTTTCGATTATTATTTAAAAGGCGCCAAAGCTCCGGCCTGGATGACAATTGGAATTCCGGCTACCGAAAAAGGAAAAACATGGGGTTTTGAGTTAACAGATGATAAACCGTAGTTAATCCTAGATTAGAAGACCAAAGTCCATGGTTGATAGTATATTTATTATTTGCCATGGATTTTCTGTTTAGGGGTATGATGGATCAGTCTGATGTATACTTGCAATCGTCCCCCTGATCCGATAACTCCTATCGGATTTATTTCAGGGTCTATTCAGCGGGAAAGATGCTGTAAACAACTTCAGCATGAAGATCGTAAATAGAACAACGATTCTTATGAATTTCAGCTTAAAAAAACTATTTTCACGCATCAAATAAAACTAAACAATCCTAATGGCATTAAGCAGAATCTGGTCGGCATTTATTATTATAGCTATTGTTGTAGCAAGTATTAAGTGTTTCTTCTTCGGACACAGCGATATATTTAACTGGATGGTAATCGGCAAATCATCCGACCCTTTAAATCCTTTAAAATTAGATGGCATTATCGAAACCTGCTGGATTGCGGTAGACCTTTGCATTAAACTTGTAGGAACATTAGCTTTATTTATGGGTTTAATGAGCATTGCAGAAAAGGCAGGAGGCATCCGTTTATTATCCAGAATTATAGGTCCTTTTTTTTCGAAACTTTTTCCGGAGATTCCGAAAGGACACCCTTCTATGGGGCATATGATCATGAATTTCTCTGCCAATTTGTTAGGCTTAGATAATGCAGCCACACCGTTCGGTATAAAGGCGATGGAAAGTTTGCAGGAGCTGAATCCCAATAAGGAAGTGGCCAGCAACTCACAGATTATGTTTTTATGCCTGCACGCCGCCGGTTTATGTTTAATTCCGGTCAGTGTAATTGCCATCAGGTCTACCCAAAATGCGCAAGACCCTACCGATATTTTTATCCCCTGTTTAATTGTAACCTTTGTAGGTACCATGGCTGCAATGCTTATTGTATCTTTTAGGCAGAAGATAAATTTACTTCAACCTGTTATCATTACCTGGGTACTTGGTATATCAGCTATAATAGGTTTGCTGGTTTGGTATGTAAGCAAGTTAAATGCAGAAAGTATAAAATCATTTTCCGGCTTATTGAGCGGAGGTATAATTTTACTGATTTTTTTATTGATTGTATTGGGTGCCCTGTATAAAAAAATAGATGTTTTTGATGCTTTTATTGATGGCGCTAAGGGTGGATTTGAAACGGCACTGAAAATTATCCCTTACCTGGTGGGTATTTTGGTAGCCGTAAGCATGCTGAGAACCAGCGGAACTTTTGATGTGGTGATGAGTGGGATTAAAAGTTTGTTCGTATTCTTTGGAGCCGACACCAAATTTGTCGACGCCCTGCCTACAGCGTTAATCAGGCCTTTAAGTGGCGGTGCGGCCCGTGGGATGATGGTGAGTACAATGATTTCAAGCGGACCTGATTCATTTGCCAGTAAGCTTTCAGGAGTCTTTCAGGGCGCTTCAGATACGACCTTTTATGTGGTAGCAGTTTACTTTGGCGCTGTTGGAATAAAAAATACGCGTTATGCTATAGGCTCGATGTTACTGGCTGATCTGGTTGGCGTTTGTACGGCAATTGCACTCAGTTACATGTTTTTTGCTTAGTTTGATGAATTGGTTATTGGCGATTGGTCATTGGTCATTGTTCATTGGTCATTGGTCATTAGTGAATTGGTCATTAGTCATTAGTTATTGGTCAATGGTGAATTGGTGCTCAAGTCATGATTTACGGGACCGAATTATTACCTGTCGACGACATCCAACATTGGCTTCGCTATCGGATTATAGCTTTCAGGTTTAGCTTTTAATAAAGATTCTTCATTGCATTCAGCATGACAACACAGGAAAATAATGAAAAAAATCCCTGCCAGAAATTCATCTGACAGGGATGTTAATATCTTAAAATAAACAGAAGCGTTATGCCTCAAATGTTTATTATGCAATACTAGCAGGGAGTTTGGGGAGATATTCTATTGATAATTTCATCAATCGCGTCTGGATCAATCACCGCATTTTTCGAAGCACACCATTTTTCCGACTTATTATCTAACCAGATACAGAAAGAGTGGTAACCGTCTAAAATTACAGCATAAGTTTCATGAAAATCATCTTGAATACGCATGCAAAATCCCTTAAAAATTTTGCCTCTCACGTTAAACTGCAGAGTGGAATAATTTTCTAACATGGCTCATTATATTTTAGGTTAATTTACAACAATATATAGATGAGAATGTTTTGTTAATATAAAGGAATTAACAACTTATTCTTAAGCGTTGTAACTTAATTTAACCTATGTTTAACATGTTCGAATAACCTTTCGCAATCAACCGTTTTTTTGAAGGCAAAGATAGTTCACATTGCAGATTTAGAATCGTACGTCCTCTTTTCACGATTGACGTTTCTGCAACCACTTCGTCGCCCTCACTTGCTGTTGCAAAATAGTCGATGTAATTATTTACAGTGGTATACCGATCGTTTAATCCCATCGTAAAAACCGTTGCACCAATCAGATCATCAATAATACCTGCGGTTACACCGCCATGCAAAATCTGATATGGATTGGTCATTTCTTTTCGGATTTTATAATGGCACACCAAAATCCCATATTCTGCTTTAATTAAAACTGGAGCCAGCCAGTTCATAAAGTTAGAAGGCGAACCCGTGATAACTTCGCCAATTGATTGTCTTAAAAAATTTAGTCGCTGCTCGCTCAATGAGGCTTCCATAATGTAGCTGTTTTTAATGTTTGATGCTTCCAGATAAAGATAGTTAAATGAGGTACAGTCGTCCAAATAAAACGGTTAATACCCCATACAATTATTGATATAAACTGATATTGAAAATATATTTACAAAATTGGAGCGCAAAACCTATACAAAACAATAAGCATCCTCCCGTTTTCCGCTTATACGCTTCGCTGCCTCGTAACCTCGTTGCTGCAGGGTATCGCTACAACCGGGGCTAAGTGGCTAATGCAGTATTTCATTTGCAAAGTTGCAGGGTGCAGAAACCTTTGTTCTTAAACCCGATTGCAATGTAAAGCCCGCATCCCGATTTTTTCAATCAGGAGAGGACTTGAAATGAAAAGCGGCACCAGCGACCGCCAAGAATCACGTAACGTTCATTTCCTGATTAAAGAGCGTAATATTTCTTTGGAGCGCAAAACCTATACTAAACAATAAGCATCCCCCCGTTTGCCGTATTTCATTTGCAAGGCTGCAGCGGCGCAGAAACCTTTGTTCTTAAACCCGATTGCAATGTAAAGCCCGCATCCCGATTTTTTCAATCGGGAGAGGACTTGAAATGAAAAGCGGGACCAGCGACCGCCAAGAATCACTTAACGTTCATTTCCTGATTAAAGAGGTAATATTTCTTTGGAGCGCAAACCTATACTAAACAATAAGCATCCTCCCGTTTTCCGCTTATACGCTTCGCTGCCTCGTAACCTCGTTGCTGCAGGGTATCGCTGCAACCGGGGCTAAGTGGCTAATGCAGTATTTCATTTGCAAGGCTGCAGGGTGCACAAACCCCTGTCTATAAACCTAAGGGATTTAGCGGACTAGCCTGGAGCGAAGCGAGGACTATGGGCGAAAGCGGGACTGGCGGCCTCTAAGTACTACAAACGCTCATTTCATATAACATATCTTCAATTAAAAAGATTGCTTCGTCGTTCCTTCTCTCAATTACTGATAAAAGAAATGCGGTAAAACTATTGATCTGCGGCAAAAGCATTTTTTTTAACTCTTAAAGTGGAATTATCACTTTAAAACTCAAATTCCTGCCCATATTGTAAATTCCCGACCGGCCGTTGGGCGAGCTGTTATAATATTCAAAATACTTCAATCGGTTTAAATTAGACTGATAAGCCACATTAAAAATATTATCGGCCTGAAGAAATATATCGCAGATGGTTTTTCCTTTTTTTGTTATCAGCGTTGATCCGATCCCGCCGTTAATTAAGGTATAGCCTGCCGTAAAGCTTTCTGTATTGTCAAGCGCATAAAATTTGTCCTGATCGGCGAAGAGGGCAGCATCTATTTTGATATAAGGTTTATCAAAAATGCCTATAGGTTTTTGAGCGGTTGCCTTAATTTCCGTCCTCCCCTGCAAAGGCGGAATAAAAGGCAGGTATCTGGCCTCATCACCATACTGATCCAATAGTTCCCGGTTTTGATTCAATCCTACGGTATAAGCTAAACTATTATTAAAAGTCAGCCATTTTAAAGCGTTGGGATGCAGATTGATAGAAATTTCCGCACCGTATAGCCTGGCTTTTGATTGCTGGTATTGATAAGTGAGGTTTCCCGGAACAATAACCACCGGATTCCCACTGGCATCGGTTAAGCGCGACTGATAAATGTAGTTTTGGATCTGGTTATTAAACAGTTCCAGGCTGAGATCGGCATCTTTTAAATAGGCGATCATACCAAGATCTTGCTGAAGGTTAAATTCTGGTTTAAATGTCCTGTTCCCTAAATATACAATGTGCGCACCCGGATCCAGTCCGTTGGAACCGATTTCTGTAATGTTTGGAGCCCGGTACCCCCTGGCAATGTTGGCCTTAACCAAAAACCTTTCTGAAATGTTGTAAGTTAAACCCAGACTGCCAGATAAACCATAATAATTTTTAGTAAAAGATGGAAATTGCAGTTTTCCAGTTAGGTCGCCAGCACTTACCCGTTTATCAAAACCCGTTAGCATATTAGTACCCACATAAAAATCATCCCAATTGATGTTTCTCCTGTCGATCCTGATTCCTCCTGAAACATCTACCTTACCCATTGATTTTTTTGCAAAATAGAATGCACCAATATCAAAGAGGTTATAATCCGGGATTGGAAAATCGGTAGCGTCCTTACTCTTGTTAACCTGGTACATGCCATTTAGTCCAACAGTACTTTCTATACCTGCAAAACCGGGCAGGTTGTACTTAAGATCATAATTAAAAGTGTTTAGTACCACGTAAAGCCCGGGCTGATTTGGCCTTGTAGGGTGATTATATTCTCTTCTTACACTCTGTTGGCCGCCAACCAATACATTTAAATCACTGGTTCCGAATTTGAACTGACTCGTGTTATAAAAACGGAAGTGTTGAATGTGTTGATGTAAAGGGTTAATGACATAGGTATTCAGATCGTGTTTTGCCACAACAGGCCTGTTTTTGATATCGTCTCCGTCATCCAACACCTGCCTGGTAAATCTTCTTGATAAAGAATCTCTACTGCCGTCGGGGATTTCCATCACATTATCGTAATAGGTAACGGCTGTTTTAGAAAAACCCCAGCTTTTATCTAACCTGGCACTGGCAGATAGATTGTACTCCCTAAAAGCGGTTCCATACACCAATCCATCAATCTTATTCCGGTAATTATGTGCCATTTTTCCCGTAGCCCTAAAGGTATATTTCCAATCATTTCTGACGTAAGCCAGCCCTACTGATGAACCGATCATTCCGTTATTGCTTTGATAATTTGCGGTAAAATCGCCTTTTAACCTCCCATTTTCAAAACCAGGCGTGTACGGGATCATATTAATTACACCAGCTAAAGCATCGGACCCATAGGTTAAACTGGCCGGACCTTTTACCACCTCTACCCTGTTAATGGCGTATTCATCTACTTCAATTCCATGTTCGTCGCCCCACTGCTGTCCCTCCTGCCTTAAACCATCATACAAAGTTAGCACGCGATTATAGCCTAAGCCCCTGATAAATGGTTTAGAAACGTTTGGGCCGGTAGTAACTGCTGTAATACCCGGCACGCCTTTCACAATAGCATCTATTAAATTGGTATTTACGTTTTGGTCCATTGTTTTTCTGGAAAGTACGGCAATGGGTACCGGGCTTTTCCGTAATTGTGTGGCCCGGTTTACCCCGGTAATGACCACATCGTTTAAGTTGGAAGCCAGGCTTAACAAATCGGCATTAACCGTAACAGTATCTGCTTTCAAGCTTACCCTGACTGTTTTAGCCTGATAACCAATGCCAGAAAACACCAGATCACAAATACCGTAAGGAACTTCCCTTAATACATAACTTCCTGTATGGTTTGATTTTGTTGAACTTTTACTACCTGAGACTTTAATGGTGATATTTTCCAGAACTTCGCCCTTTGATGTAACTATACCTCTAACTGTCGCATTTTGTGCAATAGCATTTAGCGATATCAATAAACAGCAAAAACAAATGGATAGCAATCTCATAAAAAAATGATTTATCTAAATATAATTTTAGACAAATCTAAATTTTAATTTAAATATATCAAACAAAATATTTAGCCAACATATAATATCATTTTGAATTTTATCGCTATCCAAGGGAAGTGTTAGTGTGCTAAGCTTAAGTCAAAGCCTGACTTGTGCTTTTAAATTATTTGTTGCTGAACGGAAGTCTGTAAGAACATATCCTCTCCGGGCCTATTCCTTTACAAGAAAACCCTATTTAAATGTTGTTGTCCTGGTATCGTTGCAAACCTTTGTTTATCATGCGCGATTGGTCATAGAAAAGTAATTGAAACTAAACAGCTAAAGGATTGTTGTGCCTAAGAATTTAAAACAATACAAACTTTTTAACTAAAATATATGTTGGTGATCAATAATTTCGAGGAGTACGAATCCTATCTGGGTAAAGAACTAGGCATTTCGCAGTGGCACACTATAGACCAGGAGCAGATCAATAAATTTGCGGATGCGACTTTAGATCATCAATGGATTCACACTGATACCGAACGGGCTAAAAATGAAGGGCCATTTAAGGCAACGATTGCACATGGCTACTTAACCCTGTCCTTAATCCCCTATTTATGGAAACAGATTGCCGATGTGCGCAATATTAAAATGGAAATCAATTATGGTATTGAACGCTTTAAATTTGGCCAGGCTGTTTTAGTAGATAATGAAGTACAGTTAAAAGCCAAACTTATGTGCATCAGCAATTTAAGGGGCATTACTAAAGTAACCATCCAGGCTACGCTTGTGATTAAAGACCAGCCTAAACCGGCTTACGTAGGCGACGTGGTATTCTTATACCATTTTATATAAATGCTGGTTCGATATGAAAACCTGAAGAATTTCATTTTTTATTCTCCTGTTGATTTAACCCGATAGGCACCCATACGTTTTCATGATTGTTACATTAAGGTGGAAACAATCCGGCTGGCTAGTCGTTAATTTATAGAGAAGATCAATAAAATTAAGATATGGAAAACATCATCACCCCTGTTCAGTTAATCAACAACCATGCAAATAACGGTAATAAAGCGACTTTAAAAATCGGAAGTAAGTTTCAATGGGATCCTAAATACGCCTCCAAAGAAACACCTTCTTTTGATTCGTTTAAAAGTGAAATCGAAAATTTTTACGAATACAAACTGGTATTTGGTTATGAAGGTGCAGTTGGCCAAAGTATTTACATGGTAACCGGTGTGAAATAAATACTGCAATCAGTTCTTAACTATCATCATAGCTGGTACCTGACTACTCAAACGTGACCAAAATGATTAGGTCAATAAGAAGTTTAGCGTAAAGTTTAATATATATAAAAAGAAGCCGTCTCATAAGTCAATTATGGGGCGGTTTTTTGTTTTAGGGGATTAGGATAGGCTATTAGTCAAGCCGGACCGTAATGGCTTAATTTGGAGATGCGTTCTTTTTTGGCGCTTGTTTTTTGGGGATAAAAGCCTTTTTTCTCAGGCTTTCCACTTTCTGAGGTTGTGTGCGATGGACAGCAAACCTATTTCGACCTCGGTTTTGGATATTCCTTTCAGCAGAAAGCGCCTGAAGCCATGGTTATGCTTCAGGTTTGCAAACACCGGTTCTACATCAGCGGCTCTTCGCTTTCGGTATTTGATGCCTTGTTCTGTATTTAACCTTTCTTTGGCCGCCTGCTTGTGCAAGCGCAGGCTATGATTAATCT